>Ga0102944_1001684_pt1 | contig 14191 bp, 13 predicted proteins | sample SalPonD_shore_MG_FD_78172 | JGI IMG/M metagenome (GOLD analysis project Ga0102944, IMG submission 78172) | Salt pond soil microbial communities from South San Francisco under conditions of wetland restoration - Salt Pond MetaG... | ecosystem: Environmental > Aquatic > Marine > Intertidal zone >...
GCCATCCATCTCGGCGAGCGCGACTGCTCCATGCAGCGTCGCCACCAGAAGGTGGTCGAGGAGAGCCCCGCGCCCGGCATCACGGAGTCCCAGCGCCAAGAGATCGGCACCCGCTGCGCCGAGGCCTGCCAGCGGCTTGGCTACCGCGGCGCCGGCACCTTCGAGTTCCTCTATCAGGATGGCGCGTTCTACTTCATCGAGATGAACACGCGCATCCAGGTCGAGCACCCGGTCACCGAGCTGGTGACCGGCGTGGATCTGGTCAAGGAGCAGCTCCGTGTCGCCGCCGGCGAGCGGCTGAGCTACAGCCAGTCGGACATCCACTTGACTGGCCACGCCCTGGAGTGCCGTGTCAACGCGGAGGATCCGCGCACGTTCATCCCCTCGCCGGGCAAGATCACCCAGTACCACGCGCCGGGTGGCCCCGGGGTGCGGGTGGACTCCCACATGTACAACGGCTATGTGGTGCCGCCTTACTACGATTCGATGATCGGCAAGATCATCACCTGGGGCGACGACCGCAAGAGCGCGATCGCCCGCATGCGCACCGCATTGCTGGAGGTCGTCATCGACGGCATCAAGAGCAACGTGTCGCTGCACCAGGACATCCTCAACGATTCGGCGTTCCAGAAGGGTGGGGTCAACATCCACTACCTGGAGAAGAAGCTCGGCCTGTCCTGAGGCGTCATTCGAGCAGCAGACGCACGCCGACCACGACCAGGAAGAGCGCGAAGGCGGTGCGCAGCCTCGCCTGGGGCAGGCGGCTCGCAAGGCGCGCCCCGAGCGGCGCGAAGACGACGCTGGCGAGCGCCATGCCGCCGACGGCCGGCCAGTAGATGTAGCCGGTGCTCCAGGCCGGCAGCGACGCGGCTCGGCTGCCGCCGGCGACGGCGAAACCGATCGTGCCGGACAGGGCGATGGGCAGCCCGCAGGCTGCGGAGGTGCCCACCGCGCGCCGCATCTCGACGCCGCGCCAGATCAGGTAGGGAACCGTCAGGCTGCCGCCGCCGATGCCGACAAGGCTCGACAGCGCGCCGACGATGCCGCCCGCCAGGGCGAGCCCCGTGCGGCCCGGTACGCCTCGATGGGCCTTCGGGGTGCCGCCGAGGGCGATCTGCACGGCGGTGGCGAGGACGAACACGGCGAACACGCCCGTCAGGAGGTCGCCCGGCAGCGCGCCGGCGATCTGGGCGCCGGCCAGGGCGCCGACCACGAGACCGGCGGCGAGCGGGCGGAACACCGGCCAGAGTATGTTGCCGAGGCGCCAGTGGGCGCGCATGGACGACAGCGCGTTGAACACGATGGTGGCCAGCGAGCTGCCTACGGCCAGGTGCACGGCGAGGTTCGACGGCATGCCCTGCAGCGCGAACACGAACAGCAGGGCGGGTACGATGATCAGCCCGCCGCCGATCCCGAACAGTCCGGCCGAGAAGCCGGCACAGGCGCCGGCCGCGAGATAGATAGCAAAGGTCTCCACAGGTGTCCCGCTTCGCGCATCGCCGCCTCCGCGTCCTTCCGGAGCGGGGTGATGCGGGTGGTGTCGCCGGCTCCGTCCGGGGCCGCATTATGGCAGACGAACGGTCCGGCGGACGCGTCCGCCGCGTGATTGCCGTACACTTGGGGCGATCGGGGCGCCGGACCCCCCGCTCGCTTTGTCCAAACGATTCAGGGAGTACAGAGGTCGGTATGCGAATTGAGAGCGTTTGCATCCTCGGCGGCACGGGATTCGTGGGTCGCCACATTGCCAACCTGCTGGGCAACACCCGGGTCAGCATCAAGGTCCTGACCGGGCGCCGGGAGCGTAACAAGCACCTGCTGCCGATCCCGAACCTCCAGCTGGTCGAGGCCGATGTGCACGACCCGGACACCCTGGTGCGGGAGTTCCGGGGCGTGGACGCGGTCATCAACCTGGTCGGCGTGCTGAACGACAGCCCGGTGAAGGGGCGTGGCTTCCAGAGCGCTCACGTGGATCTGCCCGCGTCGGTGATCGAGGCCTGCCGCAGCACCGGCGTGGGCCGCCTGCTGCACATGAGCGCGCTGGGGGCGAGTCCCGACGCCGAGAGCCGCTACCAGCAGACGAAGGCCGAGGGCGAGCGCATCGTGCGGGACGCCCACGGTGAGGATCTGGCGGTCAGCATCTACCGGCCGTCGGTGATCTTCGGGCCGGAAGACAAGTTCCTCAATACGTTCGCGGACCTGCTCCGCATCGCGCCGATCTTCTTCGTGCCCACCCCCGAGGCGCGCTTCAGGCCCGTGTACGTGACGGACGTCGCCAGGGCGTTCACGCAGTCGCTGGCGCGGCGGGAGACCTTCGGTCAGACCTTCGAGCTGTGCGGGCCGCAGACCTACACGCTGGAGGAGCTGGTTCGGTACTGCGCCAGGGTCATGGACCTGGATCGCACGATCGTCGGCCTGTCCGACCGCATGTCCCGACTGCAGGCGCGCATCCTGGAGAAGGTGCCCGGCAAGCCCTACAGCTACGAGAACTACCTCGCGAGCAAGATAGACAACGTCTGCACCGAGGACGGCCTGGCTGCCCTCGGCATCCATCCGACGGCGCTGGAGACGGTGGTGCCGCGCTATCTCGGGCGCACCGGTGCGCGACAGCGCTACAACCGCTTCCGGCGGCTCGCCCGCCGCTGAGCCGGCGATGCAGTGCTACCTCGTCGGCGGCGCCGTCCGTGACCGCCTCCTAGGCCTGGCCGTCACCGAGCGGGACTGGGTGGTGGTGGGCGCCACACCCGAGGCGATGGAGGCGCGCGGCTTCCGTCCCGTCGGCCGCGCGTTTCCCGTATTCCTGCACCCGGAGACGGGCGAGGAGTACGCCCTGGCGCGAACCGAGCGCAAGGTCGCGCCCGGCTACCACGGCTTTACCTTTCATGCCGCGCCGGACGTGACGCTGGAGCAGGATCTCGGTCGGCGCGACCTCACCGTGAACGCCATGGCCGAGACCGCCGAGGGTGAGCTCGTCGATCCCTATGGCGGGCGCCGGGATCTCGACTCGCGCACCCTGCGCCACGTTTCGCCGGCGTTTCGCGAGGACCCCGTCCGTATACTTCGCCTGGCCCGCTTTGCGGCCCGGTTTCGGCAGCTGGGGTTCTCGGTGGCCGAGGACACCATGGCGCTGTGCCGGGAGATGGTCGCCGCCGGCGAGGTGGACGCGCTGGTGCCCGAGCGGGTCTGGCAGGAGCTCGCGAAGGCGCTCATGGAGGACACCCCCAGCGCCTTCCTCGACGTGCTCCGCGAGTGCGGGGCGCTGGCGGTGCTGTTCCCCGAGCTGGAGCGCCTGTTCGGCGTCCCGCAGCGCCGCGACTACCCCCCGCAAGTGGATACGGGGCGGCACGTGCTGATGGCGCTCGATCAGTCCGCGAGGCTGAGCGACGAGCTGGAGACTCGGTTCGCCGTGCTGTTCCACGACCTTGGCAAGGGCACCACCCCCGAGACCGAGCTACCCCGGCATCGTGGCCACGAGGAGCGTGGCGTGCCGCTGGTCGAGGCCGTCTGCGACCGGCTCGCGGCACCCAATGCCTGCCGGGAGATCGCCCGGCTGGTCTCGCGCCACCACCTGACCTGCCATCGCGCACTGGAAATCAAGCCGTCGACCGTCGTCAACCTGCTGGAGGCGCTGGACGCCTTCCGTAAGCCGGAGCGGGTGCGCCGGTTCACCGATGCCTGCGAGGCCGACGCCCGTGGGCGCACCGGCTTCGAGGACCGTAACTACGACCAGGCCCGCTTTCTGCGCGAGGCCTTCGATGCGGCCCGCGGGGTGCAGGCCCGGCGGTTCGTCGAGCAGGGGCTCGAGGGGCCGGCGATCGCGGCCGCCGTGCACGACGCGCGGGTCGATGCCGTCAAGCGGCTTCGAGAAGGGTGGGCGTAGCCGCGATGGACAGGTCCCCGCCGTTCGCGGCGGGGCCAACGTCACCCCCGTAGATGCCGCGCCCCCGCGGCGAACTCTTCGGTAATGCGCTCAGTCTCTCGCCATTCGCGGCGAGGCGGCCGTCGCAGTTGTAGGAGCCGCGCCCCCGCGGCGAACTCCTCGGGATTTGCGCCGTTCCTACAGGAAAAAGGCGAGCAGCACCAGCCCGAGCGCCACCCGGTAGATCACGAACGGCAGGAACCCGATGCGGTCGATGAGTCGCAGGAACAGGTCGATGCAGGCGTAGCCGGCCACGCCTGACACGGCGACCGCGAAGGCGAATGTTCCCCAGGGCAGCGCGGCGGGATGGGTGATCAGGTGCACCACGTCCAGTCCGCCGGCGAGGACGCTGACCGGAATGGCGAGCAGGAACGAAAAGCGCGCCGCCGCCTTGCGCGAGAGACCCCGGAACACGCCGGCCGTCATGGTGATGCCGGAGCGCGACGTGCCCGGTATCAGGGCCAGCGCCTGCGCCACGCCGATCACCAGCACGTCCCGCCAGTTGACGTCGTGCTCGTCCCGGCTCGAGTGCCGGCGGCGGTCCGCCCACCACAGCAGCAGCCCGAAACCGATGGAGGCGACGGCGATGATCAGCGGTGTGCGCAATGCGTCGCTGTAGTGGGCGGCGACCAGGCCGGCGGCGCCCACCGGTACCGTGCCCCAGATCACCGCCCAGGCGAGCCGGGCGTCCCGCGTCAGCCCGCCTCCGCCGAGCGAGCCCAGCCAGGCCAGCAGCAGCCGCCACACCTCCTTGCGCAGATAGACCAGCACCGCAATCAATGTGCCGGTGTTGGTGGCGACGTCGAAATACAGGCCCTGATCGCGCCAGCCGAACAGGTGGGGCATCAGGATCAGGTGTGCGGAGCTGGAGATGGGCAGGAATTCGGTCAGGCCCTGTACGACGGCGAGCCAGAAGGCGTGTGACCAGTCCATTAGGGTGGTTTCCTTCTTCCAGGAGCAATGGCGAAGCGACGGCGTGCCCGACCGGCGCCCGTGCCCTTGGAGGGCGGTTCAGGCCTCGGGGTTCCCGCTCGACCGGCGCAGATGGTACAGCATCACGCGTCCTGAAAGTCCGCGAATGGTCACGGATTGCGGCTCGGAGAAGCGAAGGTCCGCCCGGTCGGTCACCCGGGCGCGGACCGCTTCGGAGACGATGATGTTCTCCGACTCCGCATGCCCGCACAGGCGCGCGGCCACGTTCACCGTCTCGCCGATGGCCGTGTAGTCGAGGTGATCTCCGGTCCCGATATTGCCCATGACGACCGGGCCGGCGTGGATGCCGATGCCGAGCGGCACGGGCTGCTCGGGGTGGGTGGTGCCCAGGCGCCGCACGCTGGCGATGATATCCAGCGCGCAGGCACAGGCGTCGCTCGCCATGGTGTCGCCGTCGAACACGGCCATCAGGCCATCGCCGCCGAATTTGTCCACGTAGCCGCGGTGCCGATAGACGCATTCCACCTGCGCGCCCAGGTGTTCGCTGACGGTACGGAACAGCTCGGTCGGGCGAATCGTCTGCGACAGCGCGGTGAACCCGCGGATGTCCGAGAACAGGATGCAGGCATCCATTAGTGCCGGTGCGGGCACATCCGTGCGGTTGTCCACACGGCGCTCGATGAGCTTGCGGATACGCGGCGAGACGTAGCGGGCAAGCTCCGCGCGGATTTCCTCGAGCTGCTTGAAGTACTCCGATTTCTTCAGCAGGCCGCCCAGACGGGCGACCACCACGAGCGGTTCGAGCGGTTTCAGCAGGAAGTCGTCGCAGCCGGCGGTGAACGCGGCGCGCAGCAGGTAGCGATCGTCCTTGTTGGTGGCGATGAGAATGGGGGTGGTGCGGTGGCGCGGATCCTCGCGCAGGCGCCAGCATAGCTCGACGCCGTCCATGCCCGGCATCTCGGCGTCAAGGACGAAGGCGTCCGGGTTGTGGTCGCGCACCCAGCGCAGCGCCGTGTCTGCGCTGTCGGCGGTCTCCACGTGAAAGCCCGCCGCTGTCAGGATGCGCGTCAGCACGGTGCGGGACAGATGGTGGTCGTCCACGACGAGGATGGTGGACTGATTGTCGGCGGTCACCGCGATGGCCCCATGCCCAGCGTTTCAATGGGTTGAGCATATCATCTCGGCGCGTGGGCATTGTCGCGCGCGTGCGTCGGATTCAGAGTCGGTGGCGGTGATCGAACAGGCCGAAGCCGGCCAGCGGCTCGTCGAGGCCGCGGCCGAGCCCCAGCACCTTGAAGCGTTCGCCCATCTCGTCGGGGAAGAGCAACGGTTTGGCCTGCTGCGCCAGCGCCGCCCCCCGGTTGGGGTCACCGGCGACGGCCTCCTCGATCATGGCTGGCAGACCCGCGCCCATGAGGAAGTGCGCCTGGGTGTTGAAGCCGATGACGTCCAGGCCGGCCCCGGCGGCCGCATCGGCCGCCGCGGAGAAGTCGACGAAGGCGGTGATGTCCTGTAGCCCGGGATAGGCGAAGGGATCGTCGTGGGCGCGGTGGCGGTAGTGGCAAAGCAGCGTGCCCATGGCGCGTTGCGGGTGATAGTACTCGGCACGGGGAAATCCATAGTCGACGAGCAGCGCGGCGCCCGTGTCGAGCACGGAGGCGAGCGTGCGGATCCACGGCGCGAGCTCCGGGCACCACTCGGAGACATAGCCGGCCGGGAGCTCGCGGCCCAGGGCGGTCTCGATGGTGCCGACGGCGCGGGTAAGCTCACGGCCCGCCGGGGCTGCCTCCCAGCCGAATCCATCGCCGCGCTCGACGACCACCAGCTCCTGCAGGCCCTCCTCATCCGCCTGCAGACGTTTCACCGGCAGTGCGTCCAGCACCTCGTTCGCGAGCACGACGCCGCGCAGCGGAACCTCTGGCAGGCGCTCCAGCCAGGTCACCCGATGCCGCAGGCGGGCCGGGAGCTCGTCGAGGGTCCGTCGCTGTTCTTCCTGCAACGAACCGCTGACCTCCAGGATGAGGTAGCGCTCCGGCAGGCGGTCCCGGTCGTCGAGCTCGAGCAGGACGTCGGCGGCCATTCGGCCCGTCCCGGCGCCGAACTCCAGCACGTCGCCGCCGCCCAGGCGCTCCAGCACCTCCGCGGTCTGGCGCGCGAGCGTGCGCGAGAACAGGGGCGTCATCAGGGGCGCGGTGGTGTAGTCGCCGCCGGCGCCGAACCGGGCCTGGCCGGCGCTGTAATACCCCAGGCCGGGCTCGTACAGCGCCAGCGCCATGTAGCGGTCGAAAGTCAGCCGTCCACCGGCGTCGCGGATGGCGTCGCGGAGGCGGGCCCGGACGCGCTGGCTGTGCTCGGCCGCGGCCGGATCGGGGGCCGGAAGCTGGGGGTCGTGCTGCTGTCGTGCCATGGGATCAGTCGAGCGGCATATCGACGGGGGTCAGCGGGTCGAACCCGCCCCGCAAAGCCGTCCACAGCTCGCGATAGCTGCGGCCGTCCGAGGGGTGGCGGACGTCCCCGGCGATATCGGCGAGTGGCCCGAGCACGAAGCCGTATTTGAGGATCTCGCCGCGGGGCAGGGTCAGGCTGCCGCCGTCGAGGATCCTGTCGCCCCAGGTGAGCAGGTCTATGTCCAGCGTTCGCGAAGCGAACCTGGAGGGGCCGCGCCGGCGGCCGTGTTCGGCCTCGATGCCGTGGAACGACCTCGCGAGCTCCTCGGGCTCGAGCTCGGTGTCGAAACCCACCACCAGGTTGTAGAAGGCGTCGCCGTCGAAGCCCACCGCGGCGGTCTCGTAGACCGGGGATACGGTCAGGGGGCCGAAACGCGCCCGCAGGTTGTGCAGCGCGGAGCGCACGTTGTGTTCGCGATCGAAGTTGCTGCCGATGCTGACGAAGACTCGGGTCATCACTGTGCGGGCTCGCCTCGTTCGATGGTGACGCCTACGCCGCGGGTTCCCGCGACGGCGCCGGGCTTGGTGACGGTCAGGCATAGCCAGGACAGGCCGAACCGGGTGCGGAGATCGTCCGCCAGCGCCTCGGCAAGCGCCTCCACCAGCTGGAACGCGCTCGCGTCGACGAGGCTGCGGACGCGCTCGGCCACGGCGGCGTAGTCGAGCGCATCGGCGAGGTCGTCGCTGCGGCCCGGCGCGGACACGTCCCAGGCCAGCTCGGCGTCCACCGTCAGGCGCTGCCGTATGCGGCGCTCCCACTCGTTGACCCCGATGATCGCGTCGAGCTCCAGGCCGTGTATGAATACCCTGTCCATGGACACCTCGGTAAAAACCGCGATGATAGCGCCCGTCAGCGGTCAACGCACAGCCGGTGTCGCTTGACCGGGGCGGCGCCAGGCATTGCAATACCGCCATGATCCAGACTGCCGCCCTCGTCGTCGTGAGCTATCTGTTCGGCTCTTTCTCCTCGGCCATCGTCGTGAGCCGGCTCATGGGGCTGCCGGACCCGCGCGGAGAAGGATCCGGCAACCCCGGTGCGACCAACGTGCTGCGCTACGGCGGCAAGCAGGCGGGTGCGCTCACCCTGCTGGGCGATATCCTGAAAGGGACGCTGCCGCTGGTCCTCGCCCGGCTGCTGGGGGCCGGACCGGGGGGGCTCGCGCTGGTCGGCCTCGCCGCCTTTCTCGGGCACCTCTTCCCGGTGTTCTTCGGCTTCAAGGGCGGCAAGGGTGTCGCCACGGCGCTGGGCGTGCTGCTCGGCTGGCACTGGCTGATGCTGATCGTCGCGGGCGCGATATGGCTCGCGATGGCACTGATCACGCGCATCTCGTCGCTGTCCGCCCTCACCGCCTTCGCCCTGGCGCCGGTATACGTCTACTGGTTGAGCGCGAGCGCGGCGCTGACCGGGGCCACCGTGGTGATGTCGGCAATCATCTTCTGGCGGCACCGCACCAACATCCGCCGCATCATGGACGGCACCGAGGGTCGGATCGGCGGACCCGCCTCCTGAGGCCCGCGGCGGCTGGCGTGAGGTAAGCGTGATCGCCAGGCGACGCAAGGCTCAGGCCGGCGGGGCCAGACTCTCCAGGTCCCAGCGCGGCGTGATGTCGAAGGCGGCGCTCTCGGTGGCGCCGGCCGCGAGTCGCAGATGGCCGGCGTAGGCGACCATCGCACCGTTGTCGGTGCAGAACTCGAGGCGCGGATAGTGCACCGTCGCCCCGTGCTTCCCGGCAATCTCCGTCAGCCGCGCACGTAGCGCGCTATTGGCCCCCACGCCGCCGGCGACCACCAGCCGCGACACCCCGGTCTCCTCCAGCGCGCGCCGGCACTTGATGGCCATGGTGTCGACCACGGCGTCCTGGAAGGCGCGCGCGATATCGGCTGCCTCCAGTCCCTGGGCGGCGGCGTCCCGGATCACCGTCAGCGCGTAGGTCTTCAGGCCGCTGAAGCTGAAATCGAGCCCGGGGCGGTCCGTCATCGGGCGGGGAAAGCGCAGCCGATCCGGGTCGCCCGCCGCCGCCAGCCGCTCGATGGACGGTCCGCCCGGATAGGGCAGCGAGAGTAGCTTCGCGGTCTTGTCGAAGGCCTCGCCGGCGGCGTCGTCCAGCGACTGGCCGAGGACGCGATAGCGGCCCACGCCCTCGACCTGTACCAGCATCGTGTGCCCGCCGGAGACCAGTAGCGCCACGAACGGGAATGCCGGCGGGTCCGCCTCCAGCATCGGCGCGAGCAGGTGGGCCTCCATGTGATGCAGGCCCACCGCCGGAATGTCCCGCGACCAGGCGAGGCTCCGGGCGACGGACGCCCCCACCAGCAGCGCCCCCGCGAGCCCGGGGCCGCGGGTATAGGCTACGCCGTCGAGGTCGCCGACCGACAGGCCGGCCGCGGCCAGGGTCTCCCGGATGAGCGGCGTGATGCGGCGTACGTGGTCACGCGAGGCGAGCTCCGGCACCACGCCGCCGTAGAGGGCGTGCGTCTCCACCTGGCTGTGGAGTCGATGGGCGAGCAGACCCTGCGCGCCGTCATAGACGGCGACGCCGGTCTCGTCGCAGGAGCTTTCGATGCCGAGTACGCGCATGGAAAATAGCAGGCGCCTTTTGCATTTAGCGGAGGCTGGTTGTAGACTGTCGCGCCTCTGTGGACGCCGTCTATCGGCTGCCAATTGTACCGCGACATGAACGTTAAGGAAGGTGTAGACCTACATGCCGAGTGTTAAGGTTCGCGAGAACGAGCCCTTCGAGGTGGCGCTGCGTCGCTTCAAGCGCTCCTGCGAGAAGGCGGGCGTGCTCTCCGAGATCCGCCGCCGTGAGCACTACGAAAAGCCCACCCAGGTGCGCAAGCGCAAGCAGGCGGCCGCGGTCAAGCGCCACCTCAAGCGCCTCCAGCGCGAGCAGCAGCGCCGGGCACGCCTTTACTGACACCCGGTTCCCCACGTCCCGTTGTCGAGTGGATGCCGATGAGCGAGGTCAAGGACCGCGTGCTTGATGCCGTCAAGGCCGCGATGCGCGCCGGCGACAAGCAACGGCTCGCCGCGTTGCGGATGGTGTCCGCCGCGATCAAGCAGCAGGAGGTGGACACCCGTCGCGAACTGTCCGACGAGGACGTGCTCGGTGTGCTCGGCAAGATGGTCAAGCAGCGGCGCGAAGCCCTGGATCAGTACGAGCAGGCGGGACGCGAGGATCTGGCCAGCCGGGAGCGCGACGAGATCGCGGTCATCTCCGAGTTTCTGCCGCAGCCGCTCTCCGAGAGCGAGATCGATGCCCTGGTGGACGAGGCCATCGCCGAGACCGGGGCGGCGTCCGTGCGGGACATGGGCAAGGTCATGGCAACGCTCAAGCCGCGGCTTCAGGGGCGCGCCGACATGGGATCGGTGAGCGCGCGGGTGAAGAACCGGCTCGGCTCCTGACCGACGCCGCGGCGCCGCAGCGCGCTCGGCAGCTGCCGTCTTGCCGGCCGATTGGGGGCTCCGGGGCAGCTCCGTCACGGCCGCGCTGTGACAGGCGAGGTACAGTGAGCGGATGGCTGGCCGTATACCCGATCGGTTCCTTGACGAGCTGCTCGCCCGCACCGACATCGTCGATGTGGTCGGCGAGCGCGTGCAGCTCAGGAAAGCCGGCAGCAACCACCAGGCGCTCTGTCCCTTCCACAGCGAGAAGACACCGTCGTTCACGGTCAGCCAGAGCAAGCAGTTCTATCACTGCTTCGGCTGTGGTGCCCACGGCACGGCCATCCGCTTCCTCATGGAGTATGACCGGATGGACTTCCGGGAGGCGGTCGCCTACCTTGCCCGACGGGTCGGTCTGGAACTGCCGAGCGAGGCGCAGGATGCGCCGGTCGAGAGCCATGCCGCCGTCTACGAGGTGCTCGCCCGGGCCGCCGAGCGCTATCGCGGTTGGCTGCGCCAGCATGCGGATCACGCGCGGGCGGTGGACTACCTCAAGGGCCGGGGCGTGACCGGCGAGATCGCCGCCCGCTACGGCATGGGCTTCGCTCCCCCCGGCTGGGACAACATCGCGCGGGCGATCGACGATCGCCAGAGCCTGGTGAAGGCCGGCCTGCTGATCGAGAAGGACACGGGGCGCGCCTACGACCGATTCCGGGACCGGATCATGTTTCCCATCCGTGACCGGCGCGGGCGGGTCATCGGATTCGGCGGCCGGGTGCTTGGCGACGGTGAGCCCAAGTACCTCAATTCACCGGACTCGCCGGTGTTCCACAAGGGCAGCGAACTCTACGGATTGTTCGAGGTCCTTCAGTTCGACCGGCATCCGGCCGATATCGTGGTGGTAGAGGGGTACATGGACGTGGTGGCCCTCGCCCAGCACGGACTCACGCGGGCGGTGGCCACGCTCGGGACGTCGACGTCGACGCGGCAGGTGGAGAGGCTGTTCCGGGTGAGCGGCGACGTCGTGTTCTGCTTCGACGGGGACGAGGCAGGCCGTGCGGCGGCATGGCGGGCGCTGGAGAATGCGCTGCCCGCCATGCGCGAGGGACACCAGGTGCGGTTCCTGTTCCTGCCCGAGGGCGAGGATCCCGACAGCCTGGTCAGGCGCGACGGTCGCGCCGGATTCGAGGCGCTGATGGGTGGGGCCGAGCCGCTGTCGGATTACCTGGTGCGCCGGTTGGGCGAAGGGGTGGACATGGCGAGTATGGATGGGCGTGCACGATTCGTGGAGCAGTCGCTGCCGCTGCTGCGGCGGCTGCCCCCGGACGTCTACCGCCGCATGCTGATCGAGCGCTGCGCGGGTCTGGCGCGGCTGGAGCCGGAGTATCTGGAATCCGTCGTGGACGGGCGCGAGCGTCACACGCCCCAGGCACCGGCGCGCCGGCGTGCCGCCGCCGAGCATGTGGTGCGCCGTACCCCGGTGCGGCTCGCGATCGCGCTGCTGCTCCAGCAGCCGGCCCTGGCCCAGGAGGCGGCGTCGCCGGAACAGCTGCAAACATTGGATATGGCAGGGATTCCGCTGCTGGTGGAGCTCCTTGAATTGGCCCGGTCGGAGCCGCATATCTCCACCGGTGCCCTGTTGGAGCGGTTTCGCGAATCGGAGCACGAGGCTGCGCTCTGGAAGCTGGCAACCTGGGAGCACATGGTGCCGGAGGCAGGTATGGCTGCCGAGTTTCGGGACGCAATCGCCAGACTGCAGTCGTTGAGGAATGAGCAACGCCTGCAATACTTGAACGAGCGTCTGCAGACAGGCGAACTGACGCAAGCCGAATGGCAGGAGTGGACGGAACTCAAACGTCCACGAACTACAGGTTCTCCGTGACCATTCGCTTTGTCAAGCGTGGTGCAGTCGCTATAATGCGCGGTCCGCTCGAGCTGGAGCGGTCCAAACTTCAACCGCTTTCTCGGTAAATTATGGCAAGCCAGGATCAACAGTCGCAGATCAGAGAGCTGATCGCCCGCGGTAAGGAGCAGGGCTACCTCACGTACGCGGAGGTCAACGATCACCTGCCCGACGATATCGTCGATCCCGAACAGATCGAGGATATCATAGGCATGATCAATGACATGGGCATTACCGTCCATGAGACCGCGCCCGATTCCGATACCCTCATGCTCAGCGACGAGGCGGTGACGCCGGATGAGGACGAAGCCGAGGAAGCGGCCGCCGCGCTCGCCGCGGTGGATGCCGAGTTCGGGCGAACCACCGATCCCGTGCGCATGTACATGCGTGAGATGGGCACGGTGGAGCTGCTCACCCGCGAGGGCGAGATCGAGCTTGCCAAGCGCATCGAGGACGGCCTCGACCAGGTGCTCCGTGCCCTGTCGCAGTATCCGGAGTCCGCCCGCGCCCTGGTGTCGCTGTATGCGCAGGTCGAGAAGGGGGCATTGCGCCTCGCCGACCTGATCGCCGGGTTCCGCGATCTGGCCGAGATGGGCGAGGAGGTGCCCGAGGTCGTGGCCGCCGCCGAGGAAGAGGCACGGGCCGCGCGCGCGGATGAGGAAGAGGACGAGGAAGGCGGTGCCGCCGCCGACACCGGTCCCGACCCGGAGCAGGCCGCGCAGATCTTCGCCCGTGTTCAGCAGCTCCATGGACGACTGGTCGAACTGCTCGCCGAGGCGGCGACCGACGACGAACGCGTCGTCGAGATCCGCGACGAAATGAGCAGCCTGTTCCTGTCGATGAAGTTCGTGCCCAAGGTCATCGACGGCCTGTCCGAGAACCTGCGCCGCACCGTGGAGCGCGTCCGCCGCATGGAGCGTGAGGTCATGCGGATCGCGGTTAAGCGGGCCGGCATGGCGCGCAAGGACTTCATCGCCTCCTTTCCGGGCCGGGAGACGGATCCCACCTGGGTGGAAGAGATCGTGGGCGCGAACCGGGCGTACTCCGAGCAGATCGCCGAGCACCGCGACGATATCCTCGAGGCGCAGGCACGCCTGGCCGCGATCCAGGAGGCGACCGGCCTGCCGGTGCAGGAGATCAAGGAGATCAACCGGCGGATGTCCATCGGCGAGGCCAAGGCACGCCGGGCGAAGAAGGAGATGGTCGAGGCGAATCTGCGCCTGGTGATCTCCATCGCCAAGAAGTACACCAACCGCGGTCTGCAGTTCCTGGACCTGATCCAGGAGGGCAACATTGGCCTTATGAAGGCGGTGGACAAGTTCGAGTATCGCCGCGGCTACAAGTTCTCCACGTACGCGACGTGGTGGATCCGGCAGGCCATTACCCGTTCCATCGCGGATCAGGCGCGCACCATCCGCATCCCGGTGCACATGATCGAGACGATCAACAAGCTCAACCGGGTCTCGCGGCAGATGCTGCAGGAGATGGGGCGCGAGCCCCAGCCCGAGGAGTTGGCCGAGCGCATGGAGATGCCCGAGGACAAGGTGCGCAAGGTGCTCAAGATCGCCAAGGAGCCGATCTCCATGGAGACGCCCATCGGCGACGAC
>Ga0102944_1001686_pt1 | contig 14160 bp, 14 predicted proteins | sample SalPonD_shore_MG_FD_78172 | JGI IMG/M metagenome (GOLD analysis project Ga0102944, IMG submission 78172) | Salt pond soil microbial communities from South San Francisco under conditions of wetland restoration - Salt Pond MetaG... | ecosystem: Environmental > Aquatic > Marine > Intertidal zone >...
ACGTTGGCTGGGTCATCAACCTGTTGCTGATATTTTTTGGCCTGGGAACTCTGACCAGTTATTTCTGGAAAATGAGGCAAAACAGAATATGATAATGCAACATAATCCATGGAAAAGGTATTTGAAAAGCTGTTACCCATTATCAGGAAAATTATTCGATATCCTGTCATTACCATCGCAATATGCCTGACGCTGGCAATTATTGGTGTTCTGCTGGCTCTGAACCTACGAATCGACACCGATCTGGCCAAACTTATTCCCCGTTCTTATCCCAGTGTTCAAGCCTTGGACAAACTTCGCGAACAAGTCGGCGGTGAACACGAAGTAGCTGTCGTTATCGAGAGTCCCTCATTTGCAGCCAACAAAAAATTTGCAGAAGATCTCATCCCCAAAGCACTCGGCATGAAACGTTCTGACGGTCAGCCTTATTTTTTGCGATCAGAATTTCACAAAAATATTGATTTCTTAAAGCATAATGCCCTCTACTTTGCTACAGATCACGAGTTGGATCAGCTGGAAGATTTTCTGCACCGGAAAATTGACGAAGCCAAGAAGAAAGCCAATCCTTTTTACATAGAGCTCGAAGAAGAGGAGTCAACCGAAACCGATTCGCTCGGCAAAGAGCTGGGGCAAATGTACGATGAACTCATTGGTTCGGAATATCCCATTTCGAAAGATTCCACCGCTATGGTTGTAAAACTGTTTCCCAGCGGATCACAAACCGATATCAGCTTCATCCGAAATACATATGCCAGCCTTCAGCAGGTGGTCGATCAGATGGCCCCTGCAACTTATCAGCCAAAAATGAAAGTTATTCTGGGCGGACGTCTGATCCGGACGCTTATTGAGGTAGAAGCCATCACCAAAGATGTCAAAAACTCATTCGGTGCCGGTGTGTTGATGCTGCTGGTCTTTGTTGTGCTCTATTTCCAGTACAAAAGCTATCAGGCACAGGCAGGTGACTATTTCTCCATCCAGCTGATGTTCAAACAGTTTCGCCAGATTCCCGCCCATACTCTTATGCTGGCCCTGCCTCTGGCATTCAGTCTGGCACTTACCTTTGGCATTGCATGGGTAGCCTACCAGACCCTCACTATCATGACCGCTACCCTGGGGCTCCTGCTTTTTGGGATGGGGATTGACTTCGGCATCCATTTTTTTGCTCGCTATGCCGAAGAGCGCGGGGAAAGCAAATCGGTAGCCGAATCTATTGAGATAACTTTTCTCACCACCGGACAAGCAATTGCCGTAGTAGGTATTACAACAGCTGCCGCTTTTTTTATATTGATGCTGGCCGATTTCAAAGGATTCAGTGAATTCGGATTCATCGCCGGCGCAGGCTTATTGTTATCAATTCTGGCATATATATTCTTCCTGCCGGCCCTACTGGTCGTGCTCGAAAAAATACGCTGGTTGGATCTTTCTGACATTCCTCAAAAGAAATCATCGGTTGCTGCTACAACCAATGAAAATCCAACGAGGGGACTTTGGATTTCATACGGAATTATCGGTTTGGCTATAATCATCACAGCAGTGACCATCCTGGAATTGCCCAACCTTAAATTCGAATATGACTTTGGAAAGCTGGAGCCCGAATACGAGGCTTATGTGAAGCTGAATCGGGAAATGAATAAAGTGTACAGCGACCGGAAGACACGCAATGCCGCTTATATCATCGTGGATACTCCACAGCAAGCTATTTCCGTCGCAGCAGTGCTTCGCAACAGGATGAAATCAGATTCTACTTCCCCGACTATCCGTGACGTTGAGATATTCCAGGATCGCTATCCATTTGATTCCGCTTTTGCACAAAAAAAACTCGAACGTATTGAAGGTATCCGTAAGCTGCTTAATGACCCGTTTCTGAAATCATCGCAGGATTCGCAAATTGTACGCTTGCGTGACGCGGCCTCTACCCAATCTCCCATATCACTTAGCCAGGTACCCGGATTTATCAAAGATCCCTTTACTTCAAAAACCGGTGAAGTGGGAAATCTTGTAATCATTTATCCTTCTGTAGGTTTGGCCGATGGACGTAACTCCATGCTTTTTGCCGATGATGTAGGTGAGGTTACAACTCCACAAGGAGAAACTTTTCATGCCGGATCGACCTCTATTGTGGCCTCCGATATGCTTCGCCTGATGATTGAAGAGACTCCCTGGATGGTTGCTTTGACAATCATTTTTATTATCATTTTCAAGCTCATTGTGCTTAGGGGCTTCAAATGGATGATTTTAGCTTTATTACCGCTCATTGCCAGTTTTATGTGGATGTTTGGGTTTATGGAGCTAATCGGCTGGAAACTTAACTTTTATAACCTGGTAGTGCTTCCTACAGTACTGGGTATCGGCGACGACAGTGGCATACACATCGTCCACCGCTACCTCGAAGAAGGTAAAGGATCTATCAGTCGGGTATTGAGATCTACCGGCGAACATATCTCTATGAGTGCATTGACTACAATGTTCGGTTTTGGCGGGTTGCTGTTCTCCATACATCCGGGCATGCGTTCTATAGGGGAAATTGCAGTACTGGGCATTGGGCTCTCATTGTTCGCCGCACTGTTTCTGTTGCCTGCCCTTTTACGGGTACTGGAAACAATGGAAACGACGGATATTCCCCAAAAAGAGGCCGAGCTTCCCGACTCTTTGTAGGTAAAAGTTCTACAACGCCTGCCACTGATCACCTACAGACAGATCGCACACTGGTATTTATATTACTTCTAGAATTTTTAGAGAGAGATAATATTAGGAGAGATTGAAATCTTGAAATTGCACAGTCTTATGGATACTACGGTATACCAGAGATAAGCCTTAAACTAATGACCGTCGGCTTCTTCCTAGATATCTTCCTGACAAAGGGGAATCAGGAAGTGTGCAACGGTCTTCTTTTAAGAGAGTCATTTTTTTCAAGAGAGAGAGTTTATTTTAAATTGTCGGCATCTAAAAAGTGACCGGCATTAAAGCCAACAGTTGAGGGTGTTTCGATTTTATCGAAGCTGAGAATATACCTCTTGAACTTGACCCGGGTCATACCGGCGAAAGAAAAACTGTTGGCTTTTTTATTTCCGGGGATTTTCACCGGCTTTAAGAAATAACCTCCTCCTGTAATGATTTTCCTTATACGTATAAAATAGATTTTCTGCTGTGCTTAATGGCCTATTAATCGTAGCTTTATTTGTTTTTTAAAACCATTACGCGAGGGAGTCCAATGAAAAAGACTAAATATTTTTTACTGCTTAGCCTGATACCGATCACCACGTTTTTAATCGGCCTTTGGATGGGTGATGTAAACACTTCCCCTTCAAAAGGATTACATGAAACCGGATCTGCCGTCATACCAGCAATGACAAATATCATTGATAGTACCGTTGCAGATCAACTTAGCTACACTTTTGAAAAAGCTGCTGAGCGTATCAGTCCCTCAGTGGTACCAATATTTGCAGAAGAAGAAGTAACGCTTGAGAGTCCCTATGGTAAGGATCCCTTCCGGGATTTTTTTGGGGATGATTTTTTAAAACGTTACTTCGGTGCCGTGCCCAATCAGAGAGAAACGGTGCATAGCCTGGGATCCGGAGTTATCATATCGACTGATGGGTATATTCTGACGAATAATCATGTTGTTGAAAATGCCAAAAAGATCACTGTTGTTCTTGAGGATGAGAAAAAGTATCCCGCCAAAGTAATCGGTACCGACCCACAAAGTGATATGGCTGTCATCAAGATTGATGCTGAAAATTTACCCACTGCCTTGCTTGGTGATTCCGATAATCTTAGGGTGGGTCAATGGGTGATCGCTGTTGGAAATCCCTATCAACTGATGCATACGGTTACAGCAGGCATAATCAGTGCAAAAGGACGATCAAATATTGGCTTGGCACAATATGAGGATTTCATTCAGACTGATGCTTCGATTAATCCCGGGAACAGTGGTGGTGCACTTTGCGATTTGCAGGGACGCGTTATCGGAATAAATACGGCCATAAGCAGTCCTACCGGCAGTAGTGTGGGTATAGGATTTGCTATCCCCATAAAAATGGCGCGGGGCATTATGAAACAACTGATTGATAATGGAAAGGTTAGCCGGGGTTACCTCGGAATTATTCTCCAGAACATCGATGATAACCTGGTGAAAGCTTTGAAACTAAACAATGCCGAAGGCGCCCTGGTAGGTGATATTGAAGCAGGCAGTCCCGCAGATAAAGCCGGAATTAAGCGCGGAGATGTCATCACTCAGTTTGATGGCACTAACATCAAAAGCAGCACACAACTCCGTAACCTGGCAGCACGCACCCAGCCCGGATCAAAAGTTAAGGTAACGGTGATACGAGGTGGCAATCAGAAAGAACTATCTGTAACTTTGGGAGAACGACCACAAAAAATGGCAGCAGATCAGCCAAGTTCTAAGACGCTAACCAATCAACTTGAAAATACCCTTGGATTCGAGCTGCAAAATTTGACGCCCGATATTGCCGGTCAATTGGGATATAATAAAGAAAAAGGTATAGTAATAACCAGCGTGGCAAGCGGTTCAGCTGCCGAAGATGCCGGACTGCAAAGCGGTGATCTCATCAAAGAAGTCAATCGTAGAGAGGTCTCGACCGTAGCGGAATTCAATCGAGAGCTTAGCAAAATTAAAAAAGGGGATTCTGTTGCTCTGCTGGTTCAACGCGGACCGAATACGTTTTATGTGGGGATTGAAGTACCATTATCCTAACCGGATCACCGCCTATCCCTTGTAGGCTAATATTGCACGTTCTGGGATAGTTTAAGAATACAGTGAGCAAGGTTTCCATTTATTCACAATAATCAGAAACTGAAAAAACGGTATAAAAGCGATATCTGTACAAAATTATAGTATGAACTGGTAGAGGAATGACTATCCTCCAGAGAATTTAAGCTACGCACATAACGCAACTCTAAAGCAGTATATTTGCTTATATCTAGTTCGGCTCCTGCCGCGAGCGCGATATTGGTTTCGTGTATTCCATCAGTGCCGTGAACTGTTGTTTGGTCTTCGACTGATTGACCGGAAACAATTGCCGTAAGATGATTTACATCCTTATTACGATAAACGAGCCCAATCTCGGGACCTAGCAATAACGCCAACCGCCCGGAGTATTGATAACGCATCAACAGGGGGAAATAGAAATATGAGGTCGTTGTTTCCGTTTTTTGCCAATAATCGCTAACCAGTTGACGTGCTTGCTCAGGTGGGATTTGATATAACTGGGCAATACCATTGATAAAATCATTTTCAGGCACGGTGGTATGACTGTAATAATTTATCCAGGTATACTGGGCTTCCGGCTGAAATGAGATATTATTTATAACAGGTAACTTTCCGATGAAACCGATATGAAATCCTTTCGGCAGGTTGCCGCCATGATTATTATCATTACTACTGGTGGGAATGGCATCTATCCCTGCCCGAAGAGCAATATTCCAATTCGTCTGAGCAATCGTCTCACTGATAATAATGAACACAAAAAGGCTAAATAAACTTATTTTTTTCATACTCTCCCTCTCTTTTTTTTAAAGCCTATCTTAAATATAATCATTTTGTTCCTGATATTGGCTTTATTGGAATAATAAACTTGATAATGAACCTGATTTTTTTGAATTAATATTTACAATCAAAACTAATCCAATTGTTATGCCTTATATCAAATTAACCGAGGAGCTGCCGGGAATCGCAGCTCTCTTAAAAGATTATCCAACCACAGCCAAACCGTTGCTTGAACTTGCACAGGTGTTGCTGAGGGGCGAATCAACGCTATCAGAAGGAGAACGGGAACTTATTGCCGCCTATGTTTCCGGAAAGAACAAGTGCCAGTACTGTCAATATACTCATGGGGCCACAGCTAAGCATTTATTGGATGTTGATTATGATTTTATTGACCGGGTCAAAAATGACGAGGCGGATGATGAATTATCTCCCAAGATGAATAGCTTGTTAAACATTGCAGGCAAAGTGCAGATAAACGGACAGGAGGTTTCGCAGTCCGATATTTCTGATGCTCGTAAACACGGTGTTACCGATAAAGAACTGCATGATACTGTTTTAATAGCAGCAACTTTCTGCCTGTTTAACCGCTATGTGGACGGACTGTCAACAACAACCCCCAAAGATGATTCCGTTTATGACCATCGCGGCGCTATCCTTGCTGAAAAAGGATATGGCTGGCAAACAGATGTCTAATTTATTTCAATTCGTCTTTCCCGTAAAAACCTTTTGAATGCCCACATACAATGAATACAAAAGTCAATCTGCAAGAAAAACTGTCTCAATTTTCTGATTATTGGTCCCCCAGAACTGTATCTCAGCTTAACGATTATGATATTATGGTTGTAAAAGTTAAAGATGAGTTCCAGTGGCACAAACACGAAGATACCGACGATTTCTTTTTAGTCCTCTCGGGACATTTAACAATCCAATTACGAGATCGGGATATAGAATTGAATCCCGGTGACCTTTTTGTTGTCCCTCGTGGTGTTGAACACTGTCCACGTGCGGAAGAAGAAACACATCTGTTACTTATTGAACCTACCGGCACTCCCAATACGGGAGATGTGAATACGGCGGCACCCCGAAAAGAACTTTAAGACAAATTCCTAAGATCTAACCTTGCCGACCCTGTCGGGGATATATCTTGCATGAACTTTTACTATTTTGAATCTTATCCCAGCTGAGTAGATGGAATCATAACAGCCTTGTTGCCCAACAAAAAAAAACGGATGAAGGAAAGATTATTTAAAATAACAGCATATCTGTTCCCATTAGGATTAATTGCCTTATTATCCCCAATTTTGCTAGCTGTCATTAAAATTTTTGGACCTTCCGGGATACTAAAAAAAATTTTAGGCACCCTCCTGTATTACGATTTTAATGCCTTTTGGTACGGCGGTATTCCATATTTGCTTTTTCTGGCAACTGCGTATTTCATCCGATCTCGACTAAAACATGCACTGCTTCAGTATTCTCATCTTTATTCGCCCCTGCTATTCTCACTGATATTTTTTTTGTTTTGGATAATTGTTTTTGAAATCACCGGCAGTCCACCGGTAAATTTGGTGCTTTATTTGAAAACATTTCTGTTACCGGTTAGTCTTTATACCGGCATCGGAGGATATTTATATTTATCTCTGGCCGGTTTGCTATATCTAAGAATAGAAAAATCCGGTAAGCAACAATGAACATTATAAAGTCATGGCAGATATTCGGATTCGGGGTTTTGGGTTGGATTTGAACTTCTGCAATAACAAGCTGAACAGATATCCTTGACTACTACCAATTGATCGTAAAAATGTGTATTCCCTGAGTCGTAGGAAGCGGTAATCGTGCACTTCACTAAAGATTCTTTAACCTATCATGTGATAAAGAAGAACTTGCCAGCGGAGTCATTTTGAAACTTCATTGGTGCAATACCGTACTTCAGATCAATTCACAATTGATCCTTTAGCCATGATGCAAGCCCAAATTATAGCGTTAAAAAAACGACCATTATTTAAATATTTTACAATCTTTTTGCGGATCGCTTTGGCTTTAAGCTTTATCTATCCCTCTCTGCCAAAGATTTTGGGACATCGCTTTACGTTGCTAAGTACCGACACACAAATCGGCTATTTCTTTGAAGCCCTTTATCGCACCGGACTTTACTGGCATTTTATCGGCATTGCACAATTCACTGCAGGACTCTGTCTGCTGATTCCCCGTTTCTCTACCCTGGGAGCTGTCATCTTCTTTCCAATCATCCTTAATATCTTTGTCATCACGATCTCAATGCCATTCAAAGGCACGCCTATCGTAACCGGTGCCATGCTATTGAGTAGCATCTACCTACTTATTTGGGATTTTGACAGACTTAAGTTTATTGTGAGATCTCCTAATACGCATAATTAAGTTATACTTAAATAGAACTTTAATCCGTAACCCTTTCTTATTAAATTCAGCGGGATACAATGATTGAGGCAATTAAAATTACAATACAGTGAAAACATTAAAAAAGCTTTTTGAGCGTAATAAAGATTGGGCTGCAAAAATTAAAAAAGAAGATCCCAATTTTTTTGCCGAATTGTCCACGCGGCAGCAACCTGAAATTTTATGGATTGGCTGTTCGGATAGTCGCGTACCCGCTAATCAGATTGTGGCCCTGTCTCCCGGAGATGTTTTCGTGCACAGGAATATAGCCAACATGGTTATACACACCGACCTTAATTGTCTTTCTGTCGTCCAATATGCTGTCGAAATACTTAAGGTGAAACATATAATTGTTTGCGGCCATTATGGTTGCGGTGGTATAATAGCAGCTATGGATGAACACGATCATGGACTCATCGATAACTGGCTGCGACATATTAAGGACGTCAGCCGCTTGTATTCGAATGAGCTTAAAGACCTTTCCAAAGATGAGAAAATAACCCGGATGTGTGAACTGAATGTCATTGAACAGGTTAATAATATATGCAGCACGACCATTGTGCAGGATGCCTGGAAAAAGGGACAAAAACTGTCTGTACACGGTTGGATTTATAATCTGGAAGATGGCCATTTGCAGGACTTGGATTCATGCATTTCTTCTATAGAAGAGTTTAAAAAATTGGGCTAGTTATACCCTTACTTGATTATCGTTTACAACAAAGACGCTATACAAGCAATATTAGTGATCCTTTATCTTCTTCACAATCGTGAAGCGTTCTTCATCTCTTAAGAACCTTCGTAAATAATGTATGTATATCAATGTATGCTGGCATCCAAAATTAAAACTGACCGCCTGATTCTTCGCACCCCTCTTGAAGAGGATCTGGAAGCAATTTTTGAGATCCACGGGAATCCCCAAACCAACCGGTTTAATCCTGCCGGCCCTCACCAATTGGTTACAGATAGCCGTACCATGCTTAAACGTTGGCTGAAACACTGGGAAAAATACGAATTCGGATACTGGGTAATTGCCACCCAAAAAGATCCCCAAACGATTATCGGTTGTGGAGGATTAATGTACAAAGACATTGCCGGCAGACAGCGTGCTAACCTATATTATCGCTTTCGGCCCTCTGCCTGGGGAAAAGGATTTGCCTCGGAAATGGCAACCGCCGCTTGCAAATATGCATTTGAAGAGTTGCATCTCGACCAAGTGGCTGCTTTGGTCCGCCCTTCAAACGAACCCTCTATTCGTCTTCTCAAACGTCTAAAAATGGTCCGTCGCGGAATCATCAAAGACAAAAAGGGCGATAGTTATTTTTATATCCTTGAAAATGAAGACGCTACTTAAATTTTTTGTTACCCGCCATTCTAAATTTTATTATTCTAATAAATATTACTGATTAATATGATGAAATGGATTGGTATTGCATTTTAAATAGGAAGTCTGACTCCAAAATATCTCTTTTAATATTCCTCTTTCTGTGGTTAGTTTTATTTTCTGCCTGTAAAAAACCTTCCTCCTCTACAAAAAACAATCCCCCTGATCCCTTTGCATCGTTAACCCAAAAACAACAAGCCACAGCTTCTTACTTTCTTGATATCGCACTCGGGATGGAATTTGGCCAGGCTTCGGAGGTGGTTAGAAAGTGGAAAAACAGAATGAGGATTTATATAGGCGGCCATCCCGACAGCGAACTTAAAAATGAACTCCACTCTATCGTCGGGGAGCTAAACAAACTCACATCCGAAAGCAATTTTTCAATCGGTATTGTCTCCGATTCCCTAAATTCAAACGCCTATATATTTTTTGGATCCAGTGCCACCTTTGGGCAGAGGGTACCGGCGGCAAGAGGACACCTGGCCCAGAATTACGGAGAATTTTATGTCTGGTGGAATAATAGCCAGGAAATTTATCGCATGGCGATGTATGTGGATATGTATCGCACAGATAGCGAAAAAGCCCGGAAACACCTGTTACGTGAAGAGTTAACACAATCCCTTGGGTTGGCAAAGGACTCTCCCAAATATATGGACAGCATCTTCCAGAGTTCTTACGAGGGACAAACAACCGAATATTCAACTATGGATAAACATCTTATACAGCTGCTTTATCAACCGAAAATGGAAACAGGCATGAATAAAAAACAAACCGAAAATGTACTTGTGAAAATTATTGATAAAGTAGTGCCCGGTTCTTCATAAGAATCTGAAAATAGAATTTCTTGTCCCTCCTGAAAATCTCTTATGTTTACGTTTGAAAGAAAACCCCAAAAAATCAGGTGCAGATGGAAAAAATGGACCGACTTCGCGATGCTATTACCGAATATATCTATGAAGAGGGACAGGAATATAATCGGCTGTTGATCTCACGGACATACTATACAGCTCTAAAGAAAGAAGCAGAAGAAAATGATACGCCTATCGATCTGCCACGCATGGAGATAAAAGATAATGTGAAATACGATTTTAAGTTGCTCCCCTAGTTAATATTACCGGTTATTCACATGTATTTATCATATACCTGACGGTCCAACGATCACATTTGTGGGGATGCGACCGGTTATAGCGCAGGTGTAGTCGTTACGGCTATTAAAATCCTATTTAATGAGCATGGCATGCTGTAATCCCCATTGCCTTCCCAGGTCTTTATATTTTTGAGGGAACACCCACAAAATATTGGCATATAATAGACAAAAAACCTTTTGTCATGTTTTGGATCAGTTCAGGTTCTCTCATAATCATCTTTTTCAGTATACGAGCTTATATAAATAATAATCAAAGATGGCAAAACAGAAACTTACCAAGAAACTATTCAAGAATTTATTTCTATAGCCTCCAGGGATTAAATATTTTGCTTATCATATCCGGCGCCTTATTCTTTATGCTAGCTGTAGTCTGTCATGTAAAAGGATTCCAAATCCAATTTTCTCCAAGCTTTTCTTATCATCTTAAGATTTTATCGGGATCTAAATAACACAGGTCAAATAGTAAAATCATAAAAGTAACAACATTATTAAACCAATAATTTTACTAAATATGAGACTTACAAAAATGCTAAATTTTTTGTAACTATTGGGGTGTGATATTAGCCAAGCTAACATCATGTTAAATAGAAAGATTAATAAGATTTTCAGGATTTCTTATGCCAAGATGCGAATTATATAAAGATGTTAAAGGTGAATGGAGATGGCGCCGGACTGCGAAAAATGGCGATATAGAAGCTCATTCAGATGGTAGTTTTGAAGACAAAGAAGAATGTAAAAAAGATGGTAAAGAAAATGGTAATTGTACCAGTTACACAAGAAGTAACTCGTACTAGTACTTTTCATTCATCCTTTTCAACACCACAGCTGCTTTTAGCATATAAAAGCAGCTGTTTCTTTTTGGGCGGTAATGGATTAACAACATCCTGAAAAATCCACCTTTGTAATAACATTTTTCTTAGAAAAATTTATAATAAATAACTATTTTTTATCGGTTTAGTTATCATCAGGATTTTTTTTCATCTCTTAGTTTAGATGAGAATAGACCAAGCTTTTCTCGGAGAGTTAGTTTTTAATATATCTTGGAAATTTATGTTTCCTAAATAAACTCTTTAAACGAGCACAAGTTTCGCTTTGCTGCGCCAGGCTCCTATTTGCCCGGGCACTCATTCAAACTTATGCCATCCCCATTTACCCCAATTAAATATAACTGCATTACATGGAAATAAGATTGTTTAGAAAAAGTGATGCCGAACAAGTGGCCTATCTTTTTCGGGATACTGTTCGCATTGTCAACAGGCAGGATTACTCTAAAGAACAAATACGAGCCTGGGCTCCGGATAATGTCCACTTCAAAGATTGGAAAGAAAGCTGTCTGAAGAAATTTACGATCGTTGCTGTTCTCGACGGCACCATCATTGGCTTTGCCCAATTTGAAGATAAGGGACATATCGATTGTTTTTATTGTCACCATGAGTATCAGCGCCAAGGTATCGGCAGTCAGCTATACGAAGCCATCGAAGATTATGCCCGTACCAGAGGTATTCCTAAAATTTTTACTGAAGCCAGTATCACCTCGCGTCCCTTCTTTATGAAGATGGGGTTCGCATATGTTCAAAAACAAAAAGTGCTTATACGTGGCGAAATGCTAACAAATTATATTATGGAAAAAGATATTAGCTAACAGATTACTTGATCTACAAAATTATCTTTATTTTAAAATAAATTTATCAAGCCTGTCAGCTATGAAAATCGCTCTTATCCAGCAATACTGTACCGAAGACAAATATGCTAATCTGGAACGTGGCATTCAGGCCGCTCGCGAGGCGGCGGAGTCAGGTGCAAATATTATTTGCTATCCTGAATTAGCGTTTGAACCGTTTTATCCCCAGTACGAGAATGCTTCCGATTATCTGCATCGTGCAGAACCGATTCCCGGTCCTGTCACCAATGCTTTTACGGAATTGGCCGTAGAATTTCAGTGCGTGTTTATACTTAATTTATTTGAGAGAGACGGCGACAAAACCTACGACTCCTCCCCTGTCATAAATATCGACGGATCTATAATGGGGACAACACGAATGGTGCACATCACAGATTATGAAGGATTCCATGAACAACAATATTATGCTCCCGGAGATCACGGTGCTCCTGTTTATGATACTCCTTTTGGAAAAATCGGCATTGCTATCTGTTATGATCGACACTATCCTGAATATATGAGAGCGCTAGCCTTAAATGGTGCCGAAATAATATTTATTCCACAAGCCGGAACGGTCGGCGAATGGCCGGAAGGATTATACGAAGCAGAAGTAAGAACAGCAGCCTTTCAAAATGGGTATTTTGCTGCGCTTTGTAATCGTGTGGGACAAGAGTCAAAATTGGATTTTTCAGGCGGTTCATTTATTTGCAATCCCGCCGGATATGTGATGGCTCGTGCTGCAGAGCAAAAAGAAGAGATTTTGTTTTGCAATATCGACCTTACAGAGGTTGAAAAGTCACATGCCAAAACTCTCTTCCTAAGAGATCGACGAGAAGAACTGTATACCGATTGGCTCACCGGTAAATAAAGTTTTTATTCATATCTTTTTTTTGAATTAAGATGTGCTAAGTAGTTGATTTTTCTAATATTAGTAAATTGCCCATATATAGTTTTTTGATTGGCTTCTGTCTATCTTCCATTCACATGAATGCTGAAGATAATTATATCGTGATTTAGTTATATCTTATCTACATACGACGGCAATTACCAACATTGGATATGATTGCTTCAGCAAATCATGATCAAAAAACGACTAAATAACATAATAAAGAGGTAATTGTCGTGATTGAAAAAACACTAAGCAAAGAGTTCGTTGATCTTGCAAAAGAACAACGTGAGAGCGAAGCTGAACTCCTTAGCAAAGATAACGTGGTAGGAGTTGCACTTGGTAATAAAATAGTCAAAGGGAAAGACACGGGAGAACCCGCCTTTCATGTACTTGTGCAACATAAGCTGGAGCCCGACTTGCTGTCCAAAGCTGATATGATCCCCAAAACTATCAAAGGCACCAAAACCGATGTAATTGAAGTCGGACAAATTGTTGCCGGTCCCCTTGCTCCGGATATTGAACCTTTAACTCAATTGGGTTGGAACACCGATACCGGCGACGTTGCAAACTGGAACATGCAGGAAGAGCTTGAAGACATCCTGTACGAAAAAGAGGAACGACCTGCTGCTAAAAAGCGCAGAGCACCGGCTCCTTCCATTGCAGAAGTAGCTCCCGAGCAGCTGCATCAGCGCACCCGCCCGGTTATGGGAGGCTATAGTATTGGACACTACAGAATAACCGCCGGAACTATGGCTACTGCTTGTTACGCTTTAGGTACTTTTCCGGGAATGCCTCAACATTTCTACGTACTTAGCAATAACCACGTACTGGCAAATAGCAATAATGCCAATATTGGAGATCCTATTCTCCAGCCGGGTCCGTATGATGGGGGGCGCTATCCAAGGGATATGATCGGCCGTCTGAGTAGATTCATCCCGATCCGCTTTAAAACGGCAAACAGCACTCCTCTTAATTATGTGGACGCTGCCATTGCCGAGGTTCCCTTCCACCTGGCCCACCGCGAAATCTATTGGCTGGGCTATGTAAAGGATCTGTACTTCGCCCCGAAAGTCGGAGACATCCTACAGAAAGTAGGCAGAACATCGAACTTTACCACGGGACGCGTACAGAGTGTCAATGCCACCGTTGACGTTAACTATGG
>Ga0102944_1001687_pt1 | contig 14159 bp, 13 predicted proteins | sample SalPonD_shore_MG_FD_78172 | JGI IMG/M metagenome (GOLD analysis project Ga0102944, IMG submission 78172) | Salt pond soil microbial communities from South San Francisco under conditions of wetland restoration - Salt Pond MetaG... | ecosystem: Environmental > Aquatic > Marine > Intertidal zone >...
CCGATCGGGTCTTGTCGGGCGCGGTTGCCGGGAAGGGCTCGAGGTGGCTCAGGAACTGCTCGGTGGCGGTGCGCCAGGAGTGCCCCAGGGCGTGCTCCCGGCAGCGCTCGCGGCTGAGCCCCAGGGCGTCGCGGGCCGCCTGCCCGAGGTCCTCGTCCAGATAGCCGGTGACCCCCGGGGTGACGATGTTGCGCGGTCCCTGGACCGGGTAGGCGGCCACGGGCACGCCGCAGGCCATGGCCTCGTACATCACCAGCCCGAAGGTGTCGGTGCGGCTGGGGAAGACGAAGACGTCGGCGCTGGCCAGCAGGGCGGCCAGCTCGTCGCCGGTCTTGAAGCCGGTGAACACCGCCTCCGGGTACTCCTCCTCCAGATGATGGCGGGCCGGGCCGTCGCCCACCACCACCCGGCTTCCGGGCAGGGGCAGGCGCAGGAAGTCCTCCAGGTTCTTCTCCACCGCCACCCGCCCCACGTACATGAACACCGGCCGCGGCACCCCCAGGGCGTCGCCGTCGCGGGGCCGGAAGAGGTCGGTGTCCACGCCGCGGGTCCACTGCACCAGATGGGTGAGCCTGTGGCTGGCCAGCTCCTCGGCCATGGTGTCGTTGGTGACCATGGTCCGGGCAGCCGGTCCGTGGAACCAGCGCAGGTAGGCGTAGCCCCACTCCAGCGGCACGAACGGCAGCCGCACCTGGACGTACTCCGGGAAGCGGGTGTGGAAGGAGGTGGTGAAGGGCAGTTTGCGGCGCAGGCAGTAGCGCCGGGCGGCCAGGCCCAGCGGGCCCTCGGTGACGATGTGGATGGCTTCCGGGGCGAAGGCGTCCAGCGCCCGCCGCACCCGTCGTCCCGGACGCAGGCTGAGGCGGATGTCGGGATAGGTGGGCAGGCCGATGGTGCGCGTGCCCTCGGGGGTGACCATGAGCACCTCGTGGCCGAGGGCCTCCAGCTCGCGCCGGGTGTAGCCGAGGGTGGTGACCACCCCGTTGATCTGCGGGGACCAAGCGTCGGTGACGATGGCTATGCGCATAGATCCTGCCGCTGTGGCTGCTCGAGCTCGATCACCTCGGCGTCGTCGTGGCTCCAGTCGAGGATCTCCATCCGGCCTTCGGGGTCTTCCACCAGCGCCGTGCAGCTCTCTACCCAGTCGCCGCAGTTGCCGTAGGTGACCCCCTGGATGCGGCTGATCTCCGCCTTGTGGATGTGGCCGCAGATGACGCCGTCCACGCCGCGCTCGCGGGCCTCGCGGGCCACCGCCTGCTCGAAGCTGGAGATGTAGTTGGCGGCGTTTTTGACCTTGTGCTTGAGGAAGGCGGACAGCGACCAGTAGCGGAAGCCCAGGCGGCGGCGGACGTAGTTGAACCAGCGGTTGACCAGCAAAAGCAGGTTGTAGGCCTCGCCGCCCAGATAGGCGACCCACTTGCTGTGCATCACCACCGAGTCGAACTCGTCGCCGTGCAGGACCAGGAAGCGCTCGCCGGCGGCGGTCTCGTGCACCGTGTCGCGCTCCACGGCGACGCCGTTGACCTCCGAGCCGACGTAGTCGCGCAGGGCCTCGTCGTGGTTGCCGGGGATGAACACCACCTGCGTGCCGTTGGCCGCCTTGTCGACCACGGCCTGTACCACCTGGTTGTTGATGCGCGGCCAGTACCAGCCGGAGCGGCCCTTCCAGAAGTCCAGGATGTCCCCCACCAGGTAGAGGTAGTCGGGCTCCACCCGCTGCAGGAAGTCCAGCAGGCGGTCGGTCCGGGCCCCGCGGGTGCCCAGGTGGACATCGGAGATGAAGACGCTGCGGAGGCTGCGGAGATCCATGGCTGTTCTCCCGTGTGCCAAGCGTTGCAGGGAGAATCGCCGCGCAGCGTTGCAGCTTTTTAACGGTTTGGTGACGACGGTGTTACAGCGGCAAAAAGGCGGGGCTGCTCCCCGGGCGGCTGCCTGTTGGCGATCAGGAGCCGGCAGGCGCCAGCTGAACGAGGCGGCCAGCCACGCCGGCAGGGGGCTCAAAACGGCGATGACGGTGTTCCCGGGGACTGCTCAGGCGGGGATCCCGCGCGGGGCGCGGGGGCACGGCGCCGGGGGCGGCAACGGCGATTCCCCTCTCCAGCCGGGGCCGGTCCTTCAGGCGGGGGCGGCCTCCGGCGCCACCCGCGCCAGGGCCTGCTCGATGACCTCCACCCCGGCCCCGTCGCGCGGCGCGTTCTCGGAGATGTGGCGGCGCCACGCCTTGGCCCCCGGCACCCCCTGGAACAGCCCCAGCAGGTGGCGGGCCATGGCCTGCAGCCGGGTGCCGCGCGCCAGCTCCGCCTCCATGTAGGGCATGTAGGCCTCCACCACTCGCCGCCGCTGCGGCGGCCCCTCCGACCCGTCCAGGAAGCGCCGCTCGGCCTGCGCCATGAGCCAGGGGTCGTCGTAGGCGGCGCGCCCGATCATGACGCCGTCCACCTGGCCGAGCTGCCCGGCCAGGTGGTCGAGCGTGGTCAGGCCGCCGTTGGTGAGGATCTCCAGGTGCGGGAATTCCCGCTTGAGGCGGTGCACCAGCTCGTGGCGCAGCGGCGGCCGGGTGCGGTTCTCCTTGGGCGACAGCCCCTGCAGCCAGGCCTTGCGCGCATGCACGATGAAGGTGTTGCAGCCGGCGGCGGCCACCCGCTCGACGAAGGCGCGCAGGTGGGCGTAGTCGTCGGCGTGGTCGATGCCGATGCGGTGCTTGACGCTCACCGGCAGGTCGGCGGCCGCGCGCATGGCGGCCACGCCCTCGGCCACCAGGCCCGGCTCGGCCATCAGGCAGGCGCCGAAACGGCCATTCTGCACCCGGTCCGAGGGGCAGCCGCAGTTGAGGTTGACCTCGTCATAGCCCCACTCGGCGGCCAGGCGGGCGCCGTGGGCCAGCTCCGCCGGCTCGGAGCCGCCCAGCTGCAGCGCCAGCGGGTGCTCGGCGGGGCTGTAGGCCAGGTGACGGGCCACGTCGCCGTGGAGCAGCGCGCCGGTGGTCACCATCTCGGTGTACAGCAGCGTGCGCGGCGCCATCAGCCGCATCAGATAGCGGAAGTGGCGGTCGGTGCGGTCCATCATGGGGGCGACGGACAGGGTGCGGTCGGGCATGGCCGGATGCGTGTCGGGTCGGGTGAGGGGCGTCAACTGTAAGCAGACCCGCGGCCGGGGGCAAGGGTTCCCGGGGTCACTCGTTGCCGCCCACGGGGCTCCAGCTGCGCACTTCCTCCCTGACCGCGCGCCGGCGCTCCGGCGGCAGCTGGGCCAGCAGCGCGTCGGCGTGGCGCCGCGCCTCGTGCCGGAAGCGGCCGGTGGGCAGGTCCACCGAGGCCAGGCGGTACCACTTGTAGGCCCGCGCCGGATCGGCGGCCACGCCCCAGCCGTGCTGGTAGAAGTGGCCCAGGTCGAACTGCGCCATGGCGTTGCCGCGGCGGGCGGCCTTGCGGTACCAGCGGGCGGCCTCGGCGTAGTCGCGCTCGGTGCCCAGGCCGCCGCGGTAGAGGTTGCCCATCTGGAACTGGGCGTCGGCGCGGCCATCCTCGGCCAGGGGCCGCCAGATGCGCGCGGCCTCGGCGTAGTCGCCGCGCTCGTAGGCGTTGACCCCGCGCTCGAAGGCGGGGGTGCCGCGCGGGATCAGGAACAGCGCCAGGGCGATGGCCAGGATCGCCAGGATGATCAGGGCGCGCCGGACCCAGGGGCCGCCGGGGAAAGCGATGGGTGCGCACATGGACCCGGTCCTCGGTTGGTGGTGGGGCATTCTACCGCGCCCGCCTACCCGGTTAGCCAAGTCCGGGCCGACGCCGGTTCCCCGGCCGACTGTCCGCGGCGGATCGGAGCCGCAGGCGGGGCCTGGATCGAAAAGGCCCGGAGCTTCGTCGGAAGCTCCGGGCCGTGGCAAGGGAGGCCGCCGGCTGCCATGCCAGGGGGGGAGGGGCGGGGAGGCGGCGGCCTCCGCAAAAGGGCCGGGCCGTTCACGGCGGCAAGGGGGGACGGGGAACGGCCCGGGGGGGGGCGAGGGGGGTCACTCGCCCATGATCGCCTCGAACTTGGCCTGGAGCCGCTCCGGGCTCTCCTGGTTGTCGGGGTCGGGCTCGATGCAGTCCACGGGACACACGGCGATGCACTGGGGCTCGTCGTGGTGGCCGACGCATTCGGTGCACAGGGTTGGGTCCACCTGGTACAGCGCCCAGTCGGCGTCGTCGAAGTAAATCGCCTCGTTGGGGCACTCGGGCTCGCAGACCTGGCAGTTGATGCAGTCCTCGGTGATCATCAGGGCCATGCGTGGTCCTCCGGGTTGCCTGGCGGTTGCGGTCAGGGGAGCGCTGCACCTTTGCGCCCGGGGTTTCTGCAAAGGGCTTGCCAAGCGCCCGCCCGGCCCGGGCGGGTCATTGAAAATTACCGAATATCAGATTACTGCGCTTTCTGGGTGGGAGGGTTGGGACGGGCTGCGCACCGTTTGGAACGAATGCGGGGTGTCATTTCTGGCACATTTGTAAGGGAGGGTGTCGGAAATGGCAGACAGGTCGCCCGGGGCGGCTTCAGCCCGCTTCGGCGTGGGCCTCGCGCAGGCGCCGATAGAGGGTGCGCTCGCTCATGCCCAGGCGCTCGGCCAGCTCCGCCCGGTCCATGTCGCCGGCATTGGCCTCGGCCCAGACCAGGTAGCGGTTCGCCATCCGGCGCAGCGGCAGGATCGCCGCCGGCAGGGGATGGGCGGGCCCGGCGCTTTCCGGGTGGGGCTCCGCCTCCAGGCCGAGCAGGTGCCCGGGCCCGATCTCGCCGTCGTCGGCCAGGATGGCCGCCCGCTCCAGGACGTTGCGCAGCTCGCGCACGTTGCCCGGGAAGGCGTGGCGCCTCAGGTGCTCCAGGGCGGCGTCGGTGAGGCGCTTGCCGGCTCCCTGGGCCGAGCGCTGCAGCAGGGTCCGCGCCAGCAGGGGCAGGTCCTCGGGGCGCTCGCGCAGGGCCGGCAGGTGGATGGGGAAGGTGCTGAGGCGGTAGTACAGGTCCTCGCGGAAGCGGCCGTCGGCCACCATGGCCGCCAGGTCCCGGTGGCTGGCGCACACCAGGCGGAAATCCGCCTGGCGGGGCTCCACGCTGCCCACCGGGCGGAAGGTCCGGGTCTCCAGCAGGCGCAGCAGCTTCACCTGCAGCGGCAGCGGGATGTCGCCCACCTCGTCCAGGAACAGGGTGCCGCCCCGCGCCGCCTCCACCAGGCCGGTCTTGCGGTAGTGCGCCCCGGTGAAGGCGCCCTTCTCGTGGCCGAACAGCTCCGACTCGAACAGGCTCTCGGTGAGCCCGGAGCACTCCACCGGCACGAAGGGGCCGCGCGCGCGGGCGCTGTCGTCGTGCAGCGCCTTGGCCACCAATTCCTTGCCGGTGCCGGACTCCCCCTGCAGCAGCACCGCCGCCTCGGTGGGCGCCACCCGCTCCACCATGGCCAGCATGCGGTTGAACGCCGGCGACCGCCCCACCAGCCCCTCCCCCCGTGACTGGGGCGAGGCGCTGCGCACATGGCGCAGGACCTCCAGGAAATAGGCGATCTCCCCGGCCTCGTCGCGCACCGGGTGGGTCTCCACGTCCACGTGCTCCTGGCCTGCCGGGGTGTGGTGGATGTGGAGCACCCGCTGGGCACCGCCCGTTTCCAGGCTGCCCTTCAGCGGGCAGTCCTCCCCGGCCTGGTCGCAGGGCACGCCGTAGCCGTGGGACACCTCGTAGCAGCGGCGGTGCTGCAGGGGCAGGCCCTCGCCGTACACCTCCCGGTAGGCGTGGTTGGCGGTGACGATGCGGTAGTCGCGGTCGAGCAGGATGGCCGGATCGCGGTAGGCGTTGAGCAGGCCGGTGATCTCCGGCAGGACGCGCTGCGGGAGGGATGTGGTCATGGGCTCGGGGTCCGGTGTCAGTTCTGGCGCATATGGTAGCGCGGTCTGTCAATTGTGGCAGGAGCCAGTGGCCATGGTTCGGCAGCGAGGGTGGAAGCGCACCCGGCCGGTAGCTGTCCATGGAGTTCAAGATGTTGATTATGAGTGGTTTTTCTCTATCCCGAGGCGGGCCTCCCGGGGCATGGCATGGGCATTGCGATAGGCAGGGTGCGCTTCGTTTCCCGCCTTGTTGGCGGCAACCCATGGGGCAAGCGGCAGGCAATGATCTTCAGGCAGCTGGTGGCTTCCCGTTCCGGGGCGCTGGGGTACCTCCTCGGTGACCCCATTGGCCAGGAGGCGGTGGTCATCGACGCCGCGGACGGGCTCGCCGACGAGTACCTGCGGCTCCTCCGGCACCACGGTCTGGTCCTGCGCTACCTGGCCGAGACCCACCTGCACGAGGATCGTCTCAGCGCTGCCCCGGCCCTGCGCGAGGCCACCGGGGCGGGCCTGGTGGCCGGGGCGGGCGGGGGCCGGGTCGGTTCCGATCTGGCCCTGCGCCACGGCGACCTCCTGCATTTCGGCGAGGAGACCCTGGAGGTGCTGCATGTCCCCGGCCACACCCCCTGTTCGCTGGCCTTGCGCTGGCGGGACCGGGTGTTCACCGGCGACACCCTGCTGCCGGGGGCGCTCGGCTGCCCCGCCGGCCCGGGTGGGGATGCCGAGGCCTTGTGCGCCAGCACCCGGCATGTCCTATTGGGATTGTCGGAGGAAATCCTGGTCTTCCCGGGCCGGCTCCGCAGCGGCCGGCGGGTGACCACCATCGCCGAAGAGCGGGAGACCAACCCGGACCTCGCCGCCGGCGTGCCATGCGCCGAAGCGCTCCGGCGGCGCTGCGGGCAGGCCGCCGCGCAGGAAAGCGAAGCAATGACCCACCATCGGCAATGCGCGGCCGGCCGTTCCCCACTGACCGGGCCCGGCCGCCGGAGGCTGAGCAATGGCTAACCAATGGCATTTGGGTGTGTCCCTGACGGCCCTCGCGGCCGTCCTGACCGGGGCGAGTCCCGTCCTGGCGGCAGACCTCCAGCAGCGCAAGAGCGAGGCCCGTCAGGCGGTCAAGGCCCTCATGAGCGAGCTCGGCGGCGAGCTGCAGGCCGCCATGAAGGCCGGCGGCCCCAGCGAAGGCATCGGGGTGTGCGTGGACAAGGCCCTGGAGATCACGGCCCGGCTGTCGCGCGAGAAGGGCTGGCGGGTGACCCGGGTCTCCGACAAGGTCCGCAATCCCCTGCTGGGCATGCCCGACGCCTGGGAGCAGCAGACCCTGGCCCGCTTCCGCGACCGCCATGCCGAGGGCGAGGCCTACAAGGGCATGAGCCGCGGCGAGGTGGTGGAGGAGCCCGGCGGCACCTATTACCGCTACATGCAGGCCATCCCCCTGCAGGGCGTGTGCATGAGCTGCCACGGGCCCAAGGAGGATCTGGCCCCGGCGGTGCGCAAGACCCTGGAGAAGCGCTATCCCCACGACCGCGCCACCGGCTATCAGGTGGGCGAGCTGCGCGGTGCCTTCAGCATCAAGCAGCCCATGCAGTAGGGAATACCGTCATGGCTGAGCGCAAAGGCCTTCCCGTCCGCCGTCTGCGCGGGCTGCTGCCGGCCCATCCCCTGGCCCGGGACATCGCCGTCATCCTGGTGATCAAGGTCGCCGCCATTGCCCTCATCTGGTGGGCCTTCTTCAGCGGGACCGGCGGCGGGCCCGGTGCCACCGGGGTGGCCGGCCAGCTCCTCTCCGGGGAGCTGGCGGCCCCCGCCTCCCACCACAACCGGAGTTAGGAACCCGCCATGGTTGATGCAGCCGTTGTCGACCTGTCGCGCCTGCAGTTCGCGCTGACCGCGCTGTATCACTTCCTGTTCGTGCCGCTGACCCTGGGCCTGTCCTTCATCCTGGTCATCATGGAGACCGTCTACGTGATGACCGGCAAGCCCATCTACAAGGACATGACCCGCTTCTGGGGCAAGCTGTTCGGCATCAACTTCGCCATGGGCGTGGCCACCGGCATCACCCTGGAGTTCCAGTTCGGCACCAACTGGTCCTACTACGCCCACTACGTGGGCGACATCTTCGGGGCGCCGCTGGCCATCGAGGGCCTCATGGCCTTCTTCCTGGAGTCCACCTTCATCGGCCTGTTCTTCTTCGGCTGGGACCGCCTGTCCCGGGTCCAGCACCTGCTGGTCACCTTCCTGGTGGCGCTGGGCTCCAGCCTGTCGGCGCTGTGGATCCTGATCGCCAACGCCTGGATGCAGAACCCCATGGGCGCCGAGTTCAACCCCGAGACCATGCGCATGGAGCTGGCCAGCTTCAGTGACGTGCTGTTCAACCCGGTGGCCCAGGTCAAGTTCGTGCACACCGCAGCCGCCGGCTATGTCACCGGGGCCATGTTCGTGCTCGGGGTGTCCGCCTGGTACATGCTCAAGGGCCGCGACCTCAACTTCGCCCGGCGCTCCTTCGCCGTGGCCGCCGGCTTCGGCCTGGCCGCGGTGCTGTCGGTGATCACCCTGGGCGACGAGAGCGGCTACGAGCTGGGCGAGGTGCAGCAGATGAAGCTGGCGTCCATCGAGTCGGAGTGGCAGACCCACGAGCCCCCGGCCAGCTTCAAGCTGTTCGGCATCCCGGACATGCAGGGCCGCGAGACCGACTACGCCGTGGAGATCCCGTGGGTCATGGGCCTGATCGCCACGCGCTCGGTGGACGAGCCGGTCTACGGCATCAAGCACCTGGTTCAGGCCAACCGCGAGCGCATCGTGAAGGGGGCCCGCGCCTACGGGCTGCTGCAGAAGATGCGTGCCGGCGAGGCCTCCATTGCCGACCGGGTGGCGTTCAACGAGATCAAGGACAACCTCGGCTACGGCCTGCTGCTCAAGCGCTACACCGACCAGCCGTCGGCCGCCACCCCGGCGCAGATCGAGCAGGCCGCCCTGGCCACCGTGCCCAACGTGCCGGTGGTGTTCTGGACCTTCCGCCTGATGGTCCTGGCCGGATTCATCATGCTGTTCATCTTCGCCGCGGCGGTCTATTTCTGCGCCAAGCGCACCGCCGGGGACAAGCGCTGGCTGCTGAAGATGGCGCTATGGGCCATCCCGCTGCCCTGGCTGGCCGCCGAGCTGGGCTGGATCACCGCCGAGATGGGCCGCCAGCCGTGGGCCATCGGCGGCATCCTGCCCACCGGCCTGGCCGTGTCCAGCCACTCGGTGGGCGACCTGATCTTCAGCCTGGGCGGCTTCGTGCTGTTCTATTCGGCGCTGGCGGTGGTGGAGGTGTGGCTGATGCTCAAGTACATCCGCAAGGGCCCGTCATCGCTGGGCACCGGCCGCTACCACTTCGAGCAGGCGGCGGCCTGACCGCCGGGGAGAGGCAACCATGCTGTTCGACTACACGACGCTGCAGCTGATCTGGTGGGGGCTGGTGGCCGTGCTGCTCATCGGCTTCGCGCTCACCGACGGCTTCGACATGGGCGCGGGCATGCTCATGCCCTTTCTGGGCCGGACCGACACCGAGCGCCGGGTCATCGTCAATGTCCTCGGCCCGCACTGGGACGGCAACCAGGTGTGGTTCATTCTGGCCGGCGGCGCGCTGTTCGCCGCCTGGCCCATGGTCTACGCCGCCGCCTTCTCGGGGCTGTACATCCCGCTGCTGCTGGTGCTGTTCGGGCTGATCCTGCGCCCCGGCGGCTTCGAGTACCGCTCCAAGGTGGACGACGGCCGCTGGCGCTCGAGCTGGGACTGGCTGCTGTTCGCCGGCTCGGCGGTGCCGGCCCTGCTGTTCGGGGTGGCCATCGGCAACCTCTTCCTGGGCCTGCCCTTCCGCCTCGACGCCGACCTGCGCTCGTTCTACGAGGGCGGCTTCTTCGCCCTGCTGCACCCCTTCGCCCTGCTGGCGGGGGTGACCAGCGTGGCGCTGCTGGCCATGCACGGCGGCACCTACCTGCAGCTGCGCACCGAGGGCGTGCTGCGCGAGCGGGCCACGCGCGCCGCGCGCTGGATGGCGCTGGTGATGGTGCTTGCCTTCGGAGCGGCCGGGCTGTGGCTGGCCGCCGGCATGGAGGGCCTGCGCATCATCGCCATGCCCCGTGGCGAGTCGGTACAGCCCCTGGCCAAGTCGGTGGCCATCGTCGACGGCGCCTGGCTGGACAACTACCGCCAGGCGCCGCTGACCCTGCTGGCGCCCGTCGCCGGCTTTGCCGGCGCGCTGGGGGTGCTGCTGCTGTCGGGGCGCGGCCGCGGCGTCCTGCCGTTCGCCGCCAGCACCGTCGCCGTGGTGGGCGTGCTGCTAACCGCGGGGGTGTCGCTGTTCCCCTTCATCATGCCGTCGAGCATCGACCCGGTGAGCAGCCTGACCGTCTGGGACGCCACCTCCAGCCACCGCACCCTGAGCATCATGCTGTGGGCGGCGGTGATCTTCGTGCCCATCATTCTCCTCTACACCTCCTGGGCCTTCCGCGTCATGCGCGGGCGCGTGACCGAGGCCCACGTGGAGGAGAATTCCGGCAGCCTTTACTGAGTCCAACAAGAGGGAGCCGCCATGTGGTATTTCGCCTGGATCCTCGGCGTCCTGCTGGCCGTGGCCCTCGGCGTGATCAACGTCCTGTGGCTGGAGTCGGAGCAGTGCCTGGGCGAGCTCGCCGAGCACGAGGACGAGGAAGGCCGGCAGTGACGGGCGAGCGCCCGCCGGCACCGGACCTGTTCTACGGCTTCCTGCCGCGGCTGGTCTCCTTGCTGCTGGCCCTGGGCGTGACCGGCCTGGTGCTGGTCCGGCCGGTGCTGTTCGCCACCGGCGGGGAGGTCCGTCACCTGCCCCTGCTGGCCCTGATGTGGGGCCTGGCGGCGGGGTACACCCACGGCGTGGGCTTCGTGCCCAGGAACCGGGTCCTGAAGGGGCTGCTGGGGCCGGGCCCGGCGTGGGTCCTGCTGCTGGGCGGGATGTTGTGGGCCGTGGCCCGCCTGGGCCCCTGATCCCGGCCTGATTTGATCGTGGTCATGCCTGCCTGCGGCAATGGGGTGTAGAGTGGAATTCTGGTCCCGGTCCGGCCAGGCACTCCCCCGGGTCGCCTATTTTCCGTGAACCAGGGCCCAATCCGAGGCCCTAGCGCATCAACGAGGTTTCCCAATGGCCCATATCGTCATTCTCGGCGCCGGCACCGGCGGCATGCCCGCCGCCTACGAGATGCGGGAGGCCCTCGACAAGGAGCACGAGGTCACCCTCATCAATGCCACCGACTACTTCCAGTTCGTGCCCTCCAATCCCTGGGCGGCCGTGGGCTGGCGGGACCGCGAGGGCATCACCTTCCCCATCCGGCCGTACGTGGAGAAGAAGGGCATCAACTTCATCGCCCAGCCGGTGGAGAAGATCGATGCGGACAACAACACCCTGCACCTGGCGGACAAGCAGGCCGTCACCTACGACTACCTGGTGCTGGCCACCGGTCCCAAGCTGAACTTCGACGCCATCGAGGGCCTCGGGCCGAACGGCGGTTACACCCAGTCGGTGTGCACCATCGACCACGCCGACACCGCCTTTGATGCCTACCAGAAGTTCGTGGACAACCCGGGCCCGGCCATCGTCGGCGCCGTCCAGGGGGCGAGCTGCTTCGGCCCGGCCTACGAGTTCGCCGCCATCCTCCACCGCGACCTGGCCAAGCGCAGGATCCGCGACAAGGTGCCCATGACCTTCGTCACCAGCGAGCCCTACATCGGCCATCTGGGCCTGGGCGGCGTGGGCGACTCCAAGGGCATGCTCGAGCATGAGCTGCGCCAGCGCCACATCAACTGGATCACCAACGCCTCGGTGACCAAGGTGGAAGACGGCACCATGCACGTGGCCGAGCACGACGACAGCGGCGAGGTGGTCAAGGAGCACGAGCTGCCGTTCAGCTACTCCATGATGCTGCCCTCGTTCCTGGGCGTGGACCCGGTGGCCGAGGTGCCGGACCTGTGCAACCCCAAGGGCTTCGTCAAGGTGGACGAGTACCAGCGCAGCCCGGCCTACGCCAACATCTTCGCCGCCGGCGTGAACATCGCCATCCCGCCGGTGGAGGCCACGCCCGTGCCCACCGGCGCGCCCAAGACCGGCTACATGATCGAGTCCATGGTCACCGCCATCGTGCACAACATCCGCGCCGAGCTCACCGGCGCCACCCCCGACGCCCAGGGCACCTGGAACGCCATCTGCCTGGCCGACCTCGGCGATACCGGCGCCGCCTTCGTGGCCATGCCGCAGATCCCGCCGCGCAACGTGTCCTGGTTCAAGGAGGGCAAGTGGGTCCACTGGGCCAAGATCGCCTTCGAGAAGTACTTCCTGCGCAAGGTCAAGAAGGGCACCAGCGAGCCGGTGTACGAGAAGTACGTGCTCAAGGCCCTGGGGATCAACCGCCTCAAGGACAAGGACAAGGACAAGGAGAAGGAGGAGGTCTGACCCCGGCCGGGATCGGCTGCTGAGCTGCGGGCCGGCCCTCCGGGGCCGGCCCGCTTGCGTCCGGCCCCTTGGCTTCCGATCCGGCGCGGACGTTGTCCGCGGCCGACCATTAGCGTATGCTAATTCGCCTCGCGGCTTTCGGCAGTGGCCTGACCCCGTCCGTATCGGACCTTCCGCGCCGGACCCCCTTCCGACGTCGCAGCCCGCCAGCCGGTCAGCCCGGCCCCTGATCGGCGGGACTTCACAACCGTTTCATCGAATTCGCCCAGGCTCGCCGCGGCGGCTTCGGCCCCGTCCGGGGCGGGCGTTATGGGCCTGGCGCTCGCCGCGGCGAGCGCCGGGACCGCATTTGCCTTTCGTTTCTGGCCCGAGGAGAGCGCATGTTCCAGCTGGGCTGCACCAGTCGCGTCTGCTTCCGCAACGAGATCCTGTCCGGGCTCACGGTGGCCCTGGCCCTGGTCCCCGAGGCGGTGGCCTTCGCCTTCGTGGCCGGGGTGGATCCCCTGGTGGGGCTGTACGCCGCCTTCATGGTGGGCCTGCTGGCCTCGCTGTTCGGCGGCCGTCCCGGCATGATCTCCGGCGCCACCGGGGCCATGGCGGTGGTCATGGTGTCGCTGGTGGCCCAGCACGGGGTGGAGTACCTGTTCGCCACCGTGGTGCTGACCGGGCTGCTGCAGATGCTCGCCGGGATCCTGCGCCTGGGCAAGTACATCCGCATGGTGCCCCACCCGGTGATGCTGGGCTTCGTCAACGGCCTGGCCATCGTCATCTTCCTGGCCCAGCTGCAGCACTTCCAGACCACCGGCCCGGACGGCGCGGCGCACTGGATGCCGGCCGAGGCCATCGCCGTCATGCTCGGCCTGGTGGCCCTGACCATGGCCATCACCCACTTCCTGCCGCGCTTCACCGCCGCCGTGCCGGCCTCCCTGGTGGGCATCGCGGTGTCCACCCTGATCGTCATCGGCTTCGGCATCGACACCCACACCGTGGGCGATCTGGCCTCCATCGCCGGCGGGCTGCCCAGCTTCCACATCCCCCAGGTGCCGCTGAACCTGGAGACCCTGGGGATCATCCTGCCCTACGCGGCGATCCTGGCCGGCATCGGCCTGATCGAGTCGCTGCTGACCATGTCGCTCATCGACGAGGTCACCGGCACCCGCGGCCGCGGCAACAAGGAGTGCGTCGGCCAGGGCGTGGCCAACACCGTCACCGGCCTGTTCGGCGGCATGGGCGGCTGCGCCATGCTCGGCCAGAGCATGATCAACGTGAGCTCCGGCGGCCACCAGCGCCTGTCCGGGATCGTCGCCGCGCTGTCGCTGCTGGCCTTCATCCTGTTCGCCTCCGGGCTGATCGAGATGATCCCCATCGGCGCCCTGGTGGGGGTGATGTTCATGGTGGTGCTGGGCACCTTCGAGTGGTCGAGCCTGCGCATCATCCGGAAGATCCCGCGCACCGACGCCTTCGTGCTGATCCTGGTGTCGGCGGTGACGGTGGCCACCGACCTGGCGGTGGCGGTGGTGGTGGGGGTGATCGTCTCGGCCCTGGCCTTCGCCTGGGAGCACGCCAAGCACATCCACGTGCGCGCCATGGAGGATGGCGGCTCGCGCGTCTACGAGCTGCACGGCCCGCTGTTCTTCGGCTCCGTGAAGAACTTCGCCGAGCTGTTCGATCCCGACAACGACCCCGACGATGTCATCATCGAGTTCCAGCACTCGCGCGTGGCCGACCACTCCGCCATCGAGGCCATAGACAACCTCGCCGAGAAGTACGTGGAGGCAGGCAAGACCCTGCACCTGCGCCATCTCAGCCCGGAGTGCCGGCAGCTGCTGAGCAAGGCCGGAGACATGGTCGAG
>Ga0102944_1001688_pt1 | contig 14132 bp, 15 predicted proteins | sample SalPonD_shore_MG_FD_78172 | JGI IMG/M metagenome (GOLD analysis project Ga0102944, IMG submission 78172) | Salt pond soil microbial communities from South San Francisco under conditions of wetland restoration - Salt Pond MetaG... | ecosystem: Environmental > Aquatic > Marine > Intertidal zone >...
CCCCGGCCATGCCGGCTTCGACGCCGACGCCGCACAGCGGCGCCTGGAAGCGTTGCTCGCCGAGGGCGGGCTCGATGCGGAGGGGCGCGCGCTGGCCCGGATCCAGCTGCGCTACCTGAAGGCCCGGATCGAGCTGCTGGAGACGAATGCCCGCCTGACACAGGAGAACCGCCGCCTGCGCGAGCAGATCAAGGCGCTGACCAACCTCGAGCGGGAAATGGGCAAGGAAAAGGGGACGGGAACCGAATGAGCGACGGCGCACGCATTCTCCTGGTGGACGACGATCCGTCGCTCCTGCGGCTGCTTGACATCCGCCTGCAGTCGGCCGGATACATCGTCGATACGGCCGAGTCCGCACAGGCTGCCCTCGTGCAGGTCGAGAAGGAGCCGCCCGACGTCGTCGTGACCGACTTGAAGATGGACGGGATGGACGGCCTGGGGCTGCTCAACGAGCTGCAGCAGCGCCAGCCGGGGCTGCCCGTGCTCCTGCTGACCGCCCACGGCACCATCCCCGACGCCGTACAGGCCACGCAGGGCGGTGCCGTGGCCTTCCTCACCAAACCGGTCGACCGCGAGGAGCTGCTGCGCGAGATCGAGCGCGCGCTGAGCGTGTCCGCCAATGCGCAGGTGCCCGAGGACTGGCGCGCAAGCATCGTCACGCGCAGCCCGCGCATGGAAGAGTTGCTCGACCAGGCGCGGCGCGTGGCAGCCACGCACACCAGTGTCCTGATCACCGGTGACAGCGGCACGGGCAAGGAGCTCCTGGCGCGCGCCGTCCACCGGGCCAGTCCGCGGCGCGACGCCCCGTTCATCGCGATCAACTGCGGTGCGATGCCCGAGGGCCTGCTCGAGTCCGAACTGATGGGCCATGAGAAGGGCGCGTTCACCGGGGCCCAGCAGACGAACCCCGGCCTGATCCGGACGGCCGACGGCGGCACGCTGTTTCTCGATGAGATCGGCGACATGCCGCTGTCGCTCCAGGTCAAGCTGCTGCGTGTGCTGCAGGAGCGGCGCGTGCGCCCGGTCGGCGGCACGCGCGACTTCGCGGTTGATGTGCGGGTGATCTCGGCGACCCATCGCGACCTGTCGCAGGCCATCGCCGCCGGCGAGTTCCGCGAGGACCTGTTCTACCGCCTGAACGTGATCCAGTTGCGCCTGCCGCCGCTGTCGGAGAGGCGCGAGGACATCCCGCTGCTCGTCAGCCGGCGTCTGCGGGCGCTGGCCGAGCGCGACCGCAAGCGCCAGCGCGTGTACGCGCCGGAAGCCATGGAGCTGATGGTCGCGGCCCCCTGGCCCGGCAATGTGCGCCAGCTGGACAACGCCGTCGAGCAGCACGTGGCGCTGGCGCCCGGGCCCGTCATCACGGTCGAGCAGGTGCGCCAGAGCCTGGGCGGAGAAATCACGAACTTCCCGTCTGTCGCCGAGGCGCGTGCCGCGTTCACGCGCGATTACCTCGTGCGCCTGCTCAAGCTCACCGAGGGTAACGTCAGCGAGGCCGCCCGGCTGGCGCAGCGCAACCGGTCCGAGTTCTACAAGCTCCTGTCGCGCCACGACGTCGACCCCGGCGAGTTCAAGCGCAACGCGGGTTGACCGTCACCCGGATCCCGCCGCCGGCTGCGTTCTGTCGGGGTGGGGTAACGGCCCGATCCCGCGTGTACGAGCACACAGGGGGCCCGCGTTGGGATCGACCTCGACGGCAGATCTGCAAGTCCCCGGAATATCGCGCATTTTCCGCGTGGCACGCGCGTTGCTCGCCAACAACCGCCGGCCCCTATCCGGTCGGCGATGCACGTATTCCGATCTATGCGACAAGGAGATACACGATGAGTGGTTCGAGGTTCGCGGTGCCCATGGCACTGTTGCTGGTGGCGGGTGCTGCCCAGGCTGGCATGCAGGAGGACGACCAGGCCGGCCCGATGTTCAAGCAGCTGGACGCGGACGGCAACGGTCGCATCACGCAGAACGAGGCCAAGGCCAATCCCGCGCTGGCCCGGCACTTCGACCAGTTCGACGCCAACGGGGACGGCGTCCTGACCCGTGAGGAGATCCGCAAGCACGGGCAGACCGACTCGAGCAGCTGAGTCGGCGCGCCGCGACGGCGGCGCAGCACTACTCCTCCCGAGGAGCGGCCCCGTCCCCGTCAGGGGGCGGGGCCTTTTTGCGTGGTGCGCCGGACACGGCGCGCCACCGCCGTGCTCGGCCAGGGCCGCTCCTGCAGGGTGCCGACCCGCCGCAGGAGGATTTCTGCCGGGGGCAGGAGTGGCGGCTTCAGCCGTCCGCCGCGGGGTCGTGGAACCCGGCCACGAGGGGCCGATTGAGCGCGCGTAGCGAGAGCGCCGGCTCGTCACCGTACAACCAGCGCTCCATGTTGGCCCGCACTGCCGGCCAATCGGCGTCGACGAGGGCGAACCACGCCGTGTCCCGGTTGCGCCCCTTCACGATCATGTGCTGCCGGAAGATCCCCTCGAAGCGGAACCCGAGGCGCAGGGCAGCGGCGCGCGAGCGCTTGTTGAGGGCATCGCACTTCCACTCCACGCGGCGATAGCCCAGGCCGTCGAAGCTCTCGCGCAGCATCAGGTAGATCGACTCGGTGTTCACCACGGTCCGCTGCACGGCCGGCGCGTACCAGATGTGACCCAGCTCCAGCCGGCGATGCTCGGGCACGATGTTCAGGTAGCTCACCATACCGATGGGCCGTCCCTCGGCGTCGATCACGGCCCGGAACGCCGGGTCTTCCGTGGCCGCGCAGCGGTCGAGCCATGCGCCCATCTCGCTTTGTTCCGCGAACGGGCCGTAGGGCATGTACGTCCACAGGCGCTCCGTCTCCGACGCGCCGTGGGAGCACGCGTAAAGCGCCGCCCGGTCGCGCGGCGGGTCCAGGGCGCGCAGTGCGACAGTCGCGCCCCGCAGCGTCGTGCGCGCGGGACGGCCCGGGATCGCATTTGCGGGGACGGGCGCACCGACCGGCAACGGGAAAGAATCTTCGGCCATCGGCTGTCTTCGTTCGGGAACCAAGCGATTGTCGCGGACCGGCGGTGGTCCCGCAAACCGCGTTGTCGCCGGCAGACGACATCGGGAAATCGCCACGAAACAGGGACATGCGATCTTTCGGCGGCGGTCGTGTTGCCGTGCGGCGACAGAACGCCGGGCCTTTCGTCCCCGGTTACAAGCCGAACCTGGACTGGATCGCCGACGTTTCTTGTAACTTACTGTTTATAAAGTGATTTTTGAGTTGGCACGGCTGCTGCTACAGGACCATTGCCGGCGCACCAGGGCGCCAGCAGAGAATCCGGCACAGGGCACTGGAGCAACAACGAGATGAGAACCGCTGCGCTCAGTATCGTTCTCGGGCTCACCCTGATCGGCGGTGCCCTGGTCGCGGAGGGCACGGGGCTGGCTTCGAGCGAGAGCGCGCTCGCCAGGGCCCAGTTTGCCGAATACGACGCGGATGGCAACAACCGCATCAGCAAGGAGGAGGCGCGCGTGAGCGCCGGGTTGGCGACTCACTTCGACAAGTTCGACCGTGATCGGGACGGGACGCTCTCCTGGAAGGAATTCCAGCGGCATTCCGACCCGGCAGAGGCCCAAGGCTGAATACCGCGGCCGGCGGTGCGCCCTGCGCGTGCCCGGCGGCCGCTACCGAGCCCCCTCTGGCACTGGCCTGAACTCCCCTAGTCGTGGCCCGCACCCACGATTATCAGGCCAGGCTTTCTTGCCCCGTCCCCCGGCGGGGCTTTCTTTTTTTCCGGGCCCCGGATCGGCCGTCCCGCATGCACGGTGCCGGTCCGGGAGACCCTGCCCCCGGGGCAGCATACGGAGTGCTCGCGGGCGCAGTCCGGTATATTTGCAAGGATGTCCATGGTAGTTTGCCCGACCAGCGGCGCGGCTAGCGCAGGACGACTGCATCCCGATGACGACCCCCGAACGCCTGACCACTGCCCAGCCGATCGGCGACGAGGAAGCAGCCGAGCGCGCGATCCGGCCGCGCGACCTGTCCGAGTATCTCGGCCAGCCGGCGGTCCACGAGCAGCTCGGGATATTCGTCACCGCGGCGCGCGCGCGCAACGAGCCGCTCGACCACGTCCTCATCTTCGGCCCGCCGGGGCTCGGCAAGACCACGCTGGCCTCGATCATAGCCGCCGAGATGGGGGTGAACCTGCGCCACAGCGCGGGCCCCGTGCTCGAGCGTCCGGGCGACCTGGCCGCTATCCTGACCAACATCGAGCCCCACGACGTCGTGTTCGTCGACGAGATCCACCGCCTGTCGCCGGTGGTCGAGGAGGTCCTCTATCCCGCGATGGAGGACTACCAGCTCGACATCGTGATCGGCGAGGGGCCTGCCGCCCGCTCGGTGAAGCTCGACGTGCCGCCGTTCACGCTGGTCGGCGCGACGACGCGCGCCGGGCTGCTGACCTCGCCGCTGCGCGATCGCTTCGGGATCGTCCAGCGGCTCGAGTTCTACAGCGCGGAGGACCTGCGGGCCATCGTCAACCGCTCCGCCGATATCCTGAACGTCGGCATCGACACCGCCGGCGCGCACGAGATTGCGCGCCGCGCGCGCGGCACGCCGCGCATCGCCAACCGGTTGCTGCGACGCGTGCGCGACTACGCCCAGGTGCGTGGCGACGGCCGCATCACGGCGGACCTGGCCGATGCCGCGCTCGACCTGCTCAAGGTGGACGCGCTCGGCCTCGACGGCATGGACCATCGCCTGCTGCGCACGATCATCGACAAGTTCGGCGGTGGCCCCGTCGGCCTGGACAACGTGGCGGCCGCCATCGGCGAGGCCGCGGGCACGATCGAGGACGTGATCGAGCCCTACCTGATCCAGGAGGGGTTGCTGATGCGCACGCCCCGCGGCCGGGTGGCGACGCAGTCCGCGTTCTCCCACTTCGGGCTGCAGCCGCCGCGCGATCTTGCCACCCGGAACCTGTTCTCCGCGGAATGAAGGCGGCGGCGGGCGAGATCCGGGGCGGCGCGTTCCATCTTCCGGTGCGCGTGTACTACGAGGACACCGACGCCGGTGGCGTGGTGTTCTACGCCAACTACCTCAAGTACATGGAGCGTGCGCGGACCGAATGGCTGCGGGCCGCCGGGTGGAACCAGGCGGCACTTGCCGAGGACGAACAACTGCTGTTCGCGGTGCGCTCCGTGAGCGTGGACTATCTCGCGCCCGCGCGTCTCGACGACTGGCTCGAGGTCGAGGCGCGGGTGGGGGAACTCGGGCGCGCCCGGGTCGATTTCGAGCAGGCCGTGCGCCGCGACGGCCGCGACCTGTGCACCGCCCGCGTGCGCGTCGTCTGCATCGACGCGACGACATTCCGGCCACGCGGGCTACCCGCGGAATTGAAGGAGGTACTTGCCGGTGACGACTGATCTTTCCTTCGTGCGCCTGATCGCCGAGGCGAGCATCGTCGTGCAGCTCGTGATGCTGCTGTTGCTCATGGCCTCGGTCTTCTCCTGGGCACTGATTTACGCCAAGTGGCGCCAGATGCGCAGCGTGCGGCGGGCATCGCGCGACTTCGAGTCGCGTTTCTGGTCCGGCGGTGCGGTCTCCGAGCTCTACCGCGAGGTGCAGTCGCGCACGGAATCCTCCGGCGGTACCGAGCGTCTGTTCGCGGCCGGCTTCGGCGAGTATGCACGGCTGCAGAAGCAGGGCCAGGGCCCGCAGCACATCCTCGACGGGGCGCAGCGCGCCATGCGCATCGCGCTGTCACGCGAGACAGACCGGATGGACAGCAACCTGTCGTTCCTGGCGACGGTCGGTTCGACCAGCCCCTACGTCGGCCTGTTCGGCACCGTTTGGGGCATCATGAGCGCCTTTCACTCGCTCGGTAACGTCCACCAGGCCACGCTCGCGCTGGTCGCGCCCGGCATTGCCGAGGCGCTGATCGCGACCGCGATGGGCCTGTTCGCGGCGATCCCGGCGGTGATCGCGTACAACCGGTTCGCGCACGAGCTCGGGCGGCTGGAGAATCGCTTCGACAACTTCGTCGAGGAATTCACCGCCCTGCTGCATCGCCAGGTCCACGCCCGCTCGGAGGCCTGATCATGGCGGTCGACAGTCGGCGCCGGCGGCGCCCCATGGCCGAAATCAACGTCGTCCCCTATATCGACGTCATGCTGGTGCTGCTCGTGATCTTCATGATCACCGCGCCGCTGCTGAAGACGGGGGTGGACGTCGATCTGCCGAGCGCGAACGCCAAGCCGCTGGAGGACGTGAAGACCGAGCCGCTGGTGGCGACCGTGGACAAGCAGGGGCAGTTCTACCTGAACGTCGGCGGCGACCCGGACAAGCCCATCGGCGAGCAGAAGCTCGTGACCTACGCCGCCGCTGCCATGCGCCGCAATCCGGAGCGCCAGGTCCTGGTGCGGGGCGATAAGAACGTGCCCTACGAGAAGGTCGTGCGCGTGATGGCCCTGCTGCAGCAGGCGGGCGCTCCGCAGGTCGGCCTGGTCGGCGAGGAGCGCTGAAACGATGGAGCTGTTGCGCGAATATCCCGAGGCGGTCGTCCTGGCGCTGATGGCGCACGCGGCCATTGCCGCGGCGATGGTCGTCGGCGTGAGCGTGGGCTCGGTGCCGACGGCGCCGAATCCGGGCACCGACCCCGTCAAGGCGGTTGCGGTCGATCCGAAGGAGGTCGACAAGGCGGTCAAGGAGCTCGAGAAGCAGCAGAACGCGGAAGAACGCGAGGCGATCAAGCGCCAGAAGAAGCTGCGCGAGCAGGTCGCCCGGCTCGAGCAGGAAAAGAAGCAGCAGGCCGACCAGCTCGACAAGCTGCAGCAACAGAAGACGCAGCAGTCGCAGGAGCTCGAGCAGAGCCAGCAGCAGGAGAAACAGGTCGCCCAGGATCTGCAGACGCTGCGCGAAGAGCGCGAGAAGGTGCGCAACCAGCGCGAGCAGCTTCAACAGGAGCGCCAGAAGCTGGCTGAGCAGCGCCAGAAAGAGGCGGAGCAGCTCGAGCAGCTCAAGGAACACCAGAAGAAGCTCGCCCAGCAGCGCGAGGAGCAGCGCAAGCAGCTCGACAAGCTCGAGCAGCAGCGGCGCGAGGCCGAGACCGCCGAGGCTGCGGCGCGCGAGGAGGCCCAGCGCGCGCGCAAGGAGGCCGAGGAGGCCCAGCGCAAGGCGCGCCAGAAGGAAGAGGCGCAGCGCAAGGCCGAACAGGAGGCCAAGCGCGCGGCGGCCGAGAAGGCGCGCGAGAAGCGCCTGGCGGACCTGCGCGGGCAGTACCGCGCGGCCATCAAGCGGGTGGTCGAGTCGAACTGGCGCAGGCCGGCCGAGTTCCAGCAGGGCGAGACGGCCGAGGTCCAGGTCACGCAGATCCCGAGCGGCGACGTGACCAATGTTACGATCCTCAGCTGCTCGGGCGGCTCGGCGTTTTGCGATTCCGTAGTCTCGGCGGTACGGCGGGCGTCGCCGTTGCCGGCGGCGCCGGACCCCGACGTATTCGAACGGGTGATCCAGTTCACATTCAAACCGGAAGCTTCCTGATGCATCCGACGCGTTGGCTGCATGCGCTGATCGGCGTGGCGCTCCTGGCGGTCTCGGGCCAGGCGTCCGCGGTCCTGAAGATCGAGATCACCGAGGGCGTTTCCGGCGCACGGCCGATCGCGGTCGTGCCGTTCGGCTGGACCGGCAGCGGCGAGCGCCCCGAGGACATCGCCGGCATCATCTCGAACGACCTGGCACGCAGCGGGCAGTTCGCCCCCATGGAGCGGCGCGACATGGTGTCCCGCCCGACGGCGGGCGACCAGATCAGCTTCGGCAGCTGGCGCACCCTCGACGTGGATCACGTGGTCGTGGGGCGGATCTCGCCGCGCTCGGCCGGCGGCTACGCGGTCCGCTTCCAGCTGTTCGACGTCAACCGCCAGCGCCAGGTCGCCGGCTACAGCTTCGAGGCGCGCAAGGGCGCGTTGCGCGGCCTCGCGCACGAGATCAGCGACGTCGTGTACAAGCAGATCACGGGCGAGCGCGGCGCGTTCAACACGCGTATCGCGTTCGTCTCGGCCGAGGGGTCCGGCGACGCCAAGCACTACCAGCTGCAGGTGTCCGATTACGACGGTTACAACGCCCGCCCGATCCTCAAGTCGAGGCAACCGATCATGTCGCCGGCCTGGTCGCCGGACGGCGAGCGTATCGCCTACGTGTCGTTCGAGCGCGGCAGTCCGGCTGTCTACGTGCAGCAGGTGCGCAGCGGCGAGCGCCGCCAGATCTCGCGCCGCACCGGCATCAACGGCGCGCCCGCGTGGTCGCCCGACGGCTCGAAGCTGGCGATGGCGCTGTCGTACGAAGGCAATCTCGAGCTGTACATAATGGACCTCGGTCGCGACAAGCTGCGCCGGCTGACGCGCAGCGGCGGGATCGACACCTCTCCGGCGTGGACGCCGGACGGCGAGCGCATCGTGTTCACTTCGGACCGATCCGGCGGCCCACAGCTTTATACTGTGCCGGTGGACGGTTCCTCGGCACCGCGGCGGCTGACGTTCGAGGGCAACTACAATGCGGGTCCGGACGTCTCGCCGGACGGCGAGCGGATCGCGTTCGTGCACCGCAACGAGAACAACCAGTACCGGATCGCGGTGGTCGACCTCGAGTCGGACCTCATGCGGATCGTCACCGACGGCCGCCTCGACGAATCGCCCACGTTCGCACCCAACGGGCGCATGATCCTGTATGCAACAGAGCACAATGGCCGGGGAGTACTGGGAGCAGTGTCGGCCGACGGCCGCGCCAGGGTCCGCCTCTCCCAGGCACAGGGGGACATCCGGGAGCCGGCTTGGGGACCGTTCCGTGATTGATGCAGACGGCGCCCCGGGAACGTGCCGCCCCCGAAACCCGAAACATCGACTGGAGACAGCCCCATGATTCGAAAAGTCTGGCCGTTTGCGCTGGTGGCCCTGTTGGCCCTCGCCGGCTGCGCGACGACACCGCCCGAGCAGGGCACGACGACCGGCGGTGCGACCGCCGAGGAGGGTGCGGCTACAGGCGGCGCCGAGAGCGAGGGTGCCACCGGCACCGGCATGGCCGAGGGCGAGGCCGCGAGCACCGTCACGGCGGAGGAATGCCCGCCGGACTGCGACTTCTCGCGTGACGCGATCGACGATCCGGGCAGCATCCTGTCGGACCGGACGATCTACTTCGAGTTCGATTCCAGCCAGGTCCAGCAGCAGTTCATGGACATCATCAAGCGCCATGCCGCATACCTGGCCAAGTACGGCGACGTCGACGTCCGCCTCGAGGGCCATACGGACGAGCGCGGCTCGCGCGAATACAATGTGGGTCTGGGCTCGCGCCGTGCGGAGTCCGTCAGCCAGCTGCTCCAGGCGTACGGCGTGTCTCCGTCGCAGATCGAGACCGTGAGCTACGGCGAGGAAGTGCCGGCCGTCGAGGGCCACAACGAGGAAGCGTGGGCCAAGAACCGGCGCGTCGAGCTGGTGTATCCCGCCAGCGGCAACTGATCGAGGAGGACGCATGCGTCTCGACCGAACCACCCGGATGGCGGTCGGCCTGTGCATCGGGCTGGTCGCGGCGGGTCCCGTCGCGGCCGCCCCGGCGGTCGACGTCAACAAGCTCGACCGTCGCGTCGAGCGCCTCGAGAACATGCTGGACAGCGGCCAGCTGGCCGAGCTGATCCAGCGGATCAATTCGCTCGAACAGGACATCCGTCAGCTGCGCGGCGAGATCGAGACGCAGTCGCACCGCATGGACGAGCTGCGCAAGCGCCAGCGCAACCTCTACTCGGACCTGGACCGACGCCTGCGCGAGCTCGAGGTCGCGCAGCAGTCCGGCGGTGGTTCGGCGGGCACGTCCGGTGGCGGCGGTGCGAGCAGCGGCAGCTCGGCGGCCGGCGCATCCGGCGCGGCCGCGGCCGCGGCCGCGGAAAAGGCCGCCAAGGAGGCCGCGGGTGGCGGCGGCGAGACCAGTGGTGACCAGCCTGCGGCGGAGGCGCGCTCGGGGGACGAGCGCAAGGCCTACGACTCGGCCTTCGAGCTGCTCAAGGAGGGCCGCTACAGCGAGGCGGCCGCGGCGTTCCGCACGTTCCTCGAGAAGCACCCGGACGGCCCCTACGCCGACAACGCGCAGTACTGGCTTGGCGAGTCGTATTACGTGACGCGTGAGTTCGCCAAGGCGCTCGACGCGTTCCGGGGGGTCTCCGAGAAGTACCCGGACAGCGCGAAGCTGCCGGACGCCCGCCTCAAGATGGGCTACACGCTCTACGAGCTGGGCCGCATGGACGAGGCCAGGACGATCCTGCGCAAGGTGATGAACGAGCATCCCGACAGCGCGGTGTCGCGACTCGCCAAGCAGCGCATCCTGCGCATCGAGCGTGAGGGCAGCAACAGCAGCGACTGACGCCATGGATCCTGCCGTCGCACCATCGTCCGCGCGCGCCCTGCCGGCGCTCGAGCGGGTCCGTGTCACCGAGGTGTTCTGCTCGCTGCAGGGCGAGAGCACCACGGCCGGCCTGCCGACCGTGTTCGTGCGCCTGACGGGCTGCCCCTTGCGCTGCGTATACTGCGACACGGTGTATGCATTTCACGGCGGACGCAGCCGCTCGATCGACTCCGTGGTCGAGCAGGTCGCGGACCAGGGCGTCGAGCACGTCTGTGTCACGGGCGGCGAGCCGCTCGCCCAGCCCGGCTGCCTGACGCTGCTGGAGCGGCTGTGCAAGGCCGGGCATTCGGTGTCGCTCGAGACCTCCGGCGCGCTGGACATCGCGGCCGTCGATCCGCGCGTGTCGCGGGTGGTGGACATCAAGACGCCCGGCTCGGGCGAATCCCATCGCAACCGCTGGGAAAACCTGGCCGAACTGAAGCCGGCCGACCAGGTGAAGTTCGTCCTGTGCGACCGTGACGACTACGAGTGGGCGCGGGCGCTGGTCGAGCGCGAAGCGCTCAACGAGACCTGCGAGGTACTCTTCTCGCCCGTGTGGGACCGGCTCGCGCCGCGCGACCTGGCGGACTGGATCCTCGCGGACCGTCTGCCGGTACGCATGCAGATCCAGCTCCACAAGATTCTCTGGGGCGACGAGCCGGGGCGTTGAGCATGCGGGCGGTGGTCCTTCTTTCCGGCGGGCTCGACTCGGCGACGGCGCTGGCGGTCGCGCGCGCCGAAGGCTGGGAATGTCACTGCCTGAGCTTTCGCTACGGCCAGCGCCATGCCATCGAGCTGGAGGCGGCCTGCGCCGTCGCCGCGCAGAAGGGAGTGGCGGGCCACCGCATCATCGACATCGACCTGGCCGCGTTCGGCGGCTCCGCGCTTACCGACCGCGCGATCGACGTGCCCGAGACGCCTGACGCGGGCATTCCCGTCACCTACGTCCCTGCGCGCAACACGGTGTTCCTGTCCTACGCGCTGGCCTGGGCCGAGGTGCTCGAGGCAGACGCCATCTTCGTGGGCGTCAACGCTGTCGACTACTCCGGCTATCCGGACTGCCGGCCGGAGTACATCGCCGCCTACGAGCAGATGGCCAACCTCGCGACGAAGCGTGGCGTCGAGGGCCACCATCTCGCGATCCGCACGCCGCTGATCGACTGGAGCAAGGCGGGCATCATCCGCCGCGGCACCGAGCTCGACGTCAACTACGCGCTGACCGTCTCCTGCTACCAGCCGGACGAGTTGGGCCGCGCCTGCGGTGTCTGCGACTCCTGCCGCCTGCGCGCCCGGGGCTTCGCCGACGCTGGCGTGCCCGATCCCACGCGCTACCAGGAATAGACGGCACCTCGCCGCGCGGTCCCGGCTGTCGAAGGCCGACGGAGACGTTGCCGCCGTGCGCCCGCCCGCCTGCGTCGCCGGACGGCTACCGCCCTGACCGCCGGCCACGGATTAGACTACAGCCGTTCGTCCGCCGCGCCCACCGGCAGCGTCGACTTCACGTCGTACAGGATGCCCGACTGCCTGAGCCAGCCGCGGATGCCGTTCTCGCCCAGCTCGCGGAACTGGTCGTGGGCCACGGCGAGGATGACCGCGTCGTAGCCGCCCGCCGGCGGTGCGTCGACCAGGTCCACCGCGAACTCGTCGTGAACTTCCTCGCGGTCGGCCCAGGGGTCGTGCACGTCGACGTTCGCGTTGAACGCGCGCAGCTCGCGGATGATGTCGACCACGCGTGAGTTGCGCAGATCCGGGCAGTTCTCCTTGAACGTGGCCCCGAGCACCAGGATGTGGCTGTCGACCACCGCGATGCGCCGCTGGGTCATCAGCTTCATCACCCGCTCGGCGACGTACTCGCCCATGCCGTCGTTGGTGCGCCGCCCGGCCAGAATCATCTGCGGGTGGTAGCCGATCGCCTGTGCCTTCTGCGTCAGGTAGTACGGATCGACGCCGATGCAGTGTCCGCCCACGAGGCCCGGCCGGAACGGCAGGAAATTCCACTTCGTGCCGGCCGCGCGCAGCACGGCGTCGGTGTCCAGGCCGAGTCGGTGGAACAGCATCGCCAGCTCGTTGACCAGCGCGATATTGACGTCGCGCTGCGTGTTCTCGATGACCTTGGCGGCCTCGGCCACCCGGATCGACTCGGCGCGGTGCGTGCCGACGCGCGTGATGCGCCCGTAGAGGACGTCGACGAATTCCGCGATCTCCGGCGTCGAGCCCGAGGTGATCTTGACGATATCCGGGATGCGGTGGACCTGGTCACCGGGGTTGACCCGCTCCGGACTGTAGCCGGCGAAGAAGTCCTCGTTGAAGCGCAGGCCCGAGACGCGCTCGAGCACCGGCACACATTCCTCCTCGGTCGCGCCGGGATACACCGTCGACTCGTAGATCACGACGTCGCCCGGCGACAGCACCCCGCCGACGGTCTCGCTCGCGCGCAGCAGAGGCGTCAGGTCCGGCTGCTTGAAGCGGTCGATCGGTGTGGGGACAGTGACGATGTAGACGTTGCAGTCGTGCAGGTCGTCGCGCTTGGCCGTCAGTGTCAGGTTTTTCGACGCCGTCTCGAGGTCCTCGGCCGAGACCTCGCGCGTACGGTCGTGCTGCTCGAGCAGCTCGCCGATGCGGCGGCTGTTGATGTCGAAGCCGGTGACCGGCAGCTCCTTCGCGAACTCCACCGCCAGCGGCAGGCCGACATAGCCCAGGCCGATGATGGCGATCCGGGCGTCATTCAGATTCGGGGGTTGCACGTTGCCGGGTCCCTGTGAGGCTGATTCCGTTGTATCGGTGAATGCAGCGGCACACCCTGCAACTCACGTGCCGTAATAGTCGCGGTACCATTGGACGAAACGGTCGATGCCATCGGCCAGCGGCGTGGCGGGTGCGAAGCCGACGTCGCGCTGGAGATCTTCCACGTCGGCGTAGGTCGCCGGCACGTCGCCCGGCTGCATGGGCATGTACTTCTTCTCCGCCTGCATGCCGAGGGCGCCCTCGAGCGTGGCGATGAAATCGTTGAGCTGCACCGGGCTGTGGTTGCCGATGTTGTACAGGCGGTAGGGCACGTAGCTGTTGCCCGGGTCCGGGGCGTCGCCCGACCACTGCGGGTCGGCCTCCGGGATCCGGTCGGCCGTGCGGACCACGCCCTCGACGATGTCGTCGATGTAGGTGAAGTCGCGCTGCATGCGCCCGTGGTTGTAGACCTCGATCGGTTCGCCCGCGAGGATCCAGTGCGTGAACTTGAACAGCGCCATGTCCGGGCGGCCCCATGGACCATAGACGGTGAAGAAGCGCAGACCGGTCATGGGGATGCCGTACAGGTGGCAGTAGGTGTGCGCCATCAACTCGTTGGCTTTCTTCGTGGCCGCGTAGAGCGAAACGGGGTGGTCCACGTTCTGGTGCACCGAGAATGGCATGCGCGTGTTGGCGCCGTAGACCGAGCTCGACGAGGCATAGACCAGGTGCTCGATGCCCTGGTGGCGGCAGCCCTCAAGGATGTTCATGAAGCCGACGAGGTTGCTGTCGACGTAGGCGTGCGGATTCTCGAGGCTGTAGCGCACGCCGGCCTGGGCGGCGAGATGGATCACCCGGTCGAAGCGGTGGGTGCGGAACAACTCGGCCACCGCCTCGCGGTCCTGCAGGTCGATCCGTGCCTCGGCGAACCCGTCGTGATCCTTGATCCGCGCCAGCCGGTCTTCCTTCAGGCGCGGATCGTAGTAGTCGTTGACGTTGTCGAGCCCGACGACCGAGTCGCCGCGGGCGAGCA
>Ga0102944_1001689_pt1 | contig 14113 bp, 16 predicted proteins | sample SalPonD_shore_MG_FD_78172 | JGI IMG/M metagenome (GOLD analysis project Ga0102944, IMG submission 78172) | Salt pond soil microbial communities from South San Francisco under conditions of wetland restoration - Salt Pond MetaG... | ecosystem: Environmental > Aquatic > Marine > Intertidal zone >...
CCAACGCGTAGGCGCCGAGCAGGGCCGCGGCCACCGCCACATAGACGGCGGGCCTGGCGCGCACCGCCGCCCACCATCGGCACCAGGCGGCGAACCGACTCATCCTCCGCTCCCTTCGCCGAACAGCCTCGGCCGCGTGTACTGATCGATGGTGGGTGCGGCGAGGTTCATCAGCAGCACGGCGAAGGCGATGCCATCCGGGTAGCCGCCCCAGGTGCGGATGATGTAAGTGATCGCACCGATGCACGCGCCGTAGATCAACCGCCCGCGCGGCGTGGTCGCGGCGCTGACCGGGTCGGTGGCGATGAAGAACGCCCCGAGCAGACTGGCGCCGGTGGACAGGTGAAACAGGGGGTCCGCGTAGCGCGCCGGATCGCTGAGGTGAAACAACCCGGCGAGCAGCGCCAGCGCCGCCAGCAGGGACACGGGGATACTCCACCCGATGATGCCCCGCGCGAGCAGCCACAGCCCGCCGGCCAGGATCGCGAGATTGATCCACTCGCCCCCGTGCCCACCGACGTGGCCGAACGCGGCGCCGGCGCGTATGGCATCCACGGGCCGGCCGAGCCCGACGCCGGTTCGCACGGCGTCGAGCGGCGTGGCAGCGGAGACGGCGTCGACCGCCGCCCCTGCTGCGGTGTGGCCGTGAAAGATCAGCGCCCAGGCATCCTGGATCCCCAGCGGCGAGGCTGCCACGCCCGGGCCGAGCGCTGCGGGCCAGGTGCTCATCTCCCGTGGGAAGGACACCAGCAGAAGGACGTAACCGACCATGGCGGGATTGAAGGGATTGTAGCCCAGGCCGCCGTAGAGGTGCTTGGCGGCCACAATGGCAAAGGCGGTACCCAGGACGATCACCCACCACGGCGCCAGGGGTGGAATGGCGAATCCGAGCAACACCGCGGTGACGAGCGCGCTGGTATCGCCCAGGAACATCGACACCGGCCGGCCGCGCACCGCGAGCATCGCCGCCTCGGCGGCCAGTGCCGTCAGCGCGGCCAGCGCCAGGTTGACCACCACGCCCCAACCGAACCACCAGACATAGACGCACAGCGCCGGCACCAGCGCGTAGAGCACCTCGCGCATGACGGCGCCCACCCGCGCCCCGCCGCCCAGCGCGGGTGTCGCGGCAGCGCCCGTGTCGCGGCCGGCGTTCATTGGCCCTCGTCCCCGGCGCCCTCGCGCGTCGGCGCGCGCCGCCGGACCTTGCGTGCGGCCTGCTCACGGGCCAGGCGCTCCTGGCGCATCTCGTGCCGCCGGCGCGAGCGTTCGGCGCGTTGGCGCTCGCGTTCGCCCGCCGCGATTTCGCTCTTGGCGTGGCGATAATACTGCACCAAGGGGATGTTGGACGGGCACACGTGCGAGCAGCAGCCGCACTCGATGCAATCGAACACGCCCTGCGTGCGCGCCTTGTCGAACTGGCCGGACTGCGCATACCAGTAGAGTTGTTGGGGCAGCAGGCGCACCGGACACGCCCCGGCACAGGCGCCGCAGCGGATGCACGGCAGGGCGGGGGCCGCCGCTCTCTCGGGCTCGACCAGGATGCAATTGGTCGCCTTGGTCACGGGCAGGGCATCGTCGCTCAAGGTCAGGCCCATCATCGGCCCACCCATGGTGAGCCGCGCACGCTCCAGGGCATAGCCGCCGGCCTGCTCGATCAGATGCGAGACGGGCGTGCCCAGGCGCGCGAGCAGGTTGCGCGGGCGGTGCACGCCCGGACCCGTCACGGTGACGATGCGCGAGATGAGCGGACGGCGGCGGAACACCGCGTCGTACACGGCCGCGGTCGTGCCCACGTTGAGGCAGACCACGCCGATGTGCAGGGGCAGACCGCCGCGCGGTACCTCGCGCCCGGTCAGGACCTTGATGAGCTGCTTCTCGCCACCGGCCGGAAAGCGCGTCGGCACCTCGCGCACTTCGAGCGTGCCGGTCTGTTCCTCACCGGCCCGTGCCAGGGCGTCGCGCAGCGCGGCGGCGGCTTGCGGCTTGTTGTCCTCCACGGCCAGGACGGCGTGCGCGGCGCCGACCAGTCCGCGCAGCAGGGCGGCCCCGGCGACGACGTCGCTCGCGCGCGTGCGCATGAGCGTGTCGTCGCAGGTGATATAGGGCTCACATTCCACGCCATTGATGACCAGCGTATCGATCGCCGTTTGCGGGCCCGGCGTGAGCTTGACGGCCGAGGGAAACACCGCGCCGCCCAGGCCCACGATGCCGGCGTTGCGAATGCGCGCACGCAGCTCGGCCGGTTCGCTCGGCGGCTGTTCGACCTGGTCGTCCTCTAACCCGTCGAGCCAGCGGTCCTCGCCGTCCGGTTCGAGCTCGAGACAAGGCGCATGCAGACCCGAGGGATGTGGTACCGCGCGCTCGCCGATCGCCGCGATACGCCCCGAGGTCGGCGCGTGTACGGGGGCGCTGACGTATTCGCGCGACCGCGCCAGGACCTCGCCCTTGCGCACGTGCTGACCGACACGCACGCGCGGTTCGGCCGCCGCCCCGATATGCTGGCGCAGCGCCAACGTCAAACGCTCGGGCAGGGGCGCCTCGGCCAGGGGAAGTTCCAGGGACGCCGCCTTGTGTCCGGGCAACCGGAGTCCGCCGGGGAAGCGCCACAGCCTCCGCCTCATCGTGCCACCTCCGCGCAACGGGGCGCCTCGGGCTCCAGCCACTGCACGGCCGGCCGTGGCCACTTCCAATTCTCGGGGGTGAGCGCGATGGGCACCATCTCGATGCAGTCCACCGGACAGGGCTCGACGCACAGGTCGCAGCCGGTACACTCCGCGGCGAGCACGGTGTGCATCTGCTTGGCCGCGCCGACAATCGCGTCCACCGGACAGGCCTGGATGCACTTGGTGCAACCAATGCACTCGGCCTCGTCGATGAGCGCGCGGCTGGGCACGCGCGGGGCCTCGGCCTCCAGCGGCTTGGCCTCGCGCCCGAGCAGCTCGGCCAGGGCGATGACGGTCGCCTCCCCGCCCGGCGGGCAGCGGTTGATATCGGCCTCCTCGGCGGCGATGGCCTCGGCATAGGGCCGGCAGCCCGCATAGCCGCACTGACCGCATTGGGTCTGGGGCAGGATGTTGTCCACTTGGTCGGCCACCGGGTTGGTCTCGACCCGAAACCGGATCGCCGCATACCCCAGGGCTCCGCCCAGGGCTACCGCCAGGGCCGTCAGTGCCAGTACCGCCATCATGGTGCACGCCTCCCTTGCATACCGGGCCCTAGCGCACCAGACCGGCAAAGCCCATAAAGGCCATGGACATGAAACCGGCGGTCATGAGCGCCACGGGCGTACCGCGAAAACTGATCGGCACGTCGCCCGCCTCGATGCGCTCGCGCATGGCCGCGAACAGGACCAGGACCAGCGAGAAGCCCAGCGCCGCACCGAGGCCGAATACGGCCGAATCGATCAGCCCGTGGCGCTCCTGGATGTTGAGCAGGGCCACGCCGAGCACCGCGCAATTGGTGGTGATCAGCGGCAGATAGATCCCCAGCGCGTTGTACAGCAGTGGGCTGGAGCGGCGCACGACCATCTCGGTGAACTGCACAACCACCGCGATCACCAGGATGAAGGTAATGGTGCGCAGATACTCCAGGCCCAAGGGCGCCAGCAGGTACTCGTTGGCCAGGTAGCTGCATACCGAAGACAGCGTGAGCACGAACGTGGTCGCCAGTCCCATGCCGATCGCCGCCGACTGCTTGCGCGAGACCCCCATGAACGGACATAGCCCCAGGAACTTCACTAGGACGAAGTTGTTCACCAGGATCGTGCTGGCCAGGAGCATCAGATAATGACTCACCGGTCTATCCCCCACTTGTCATGACAAGTTGACGCGAGCGCCGCGGCGCTCAGCCGCTCACTTGCAGGTACTCGCGCTTGCCCGTGGCCTCGGCCCACTCCTCGGCGTCGGGCAGCGGGTCCTTGGCCGCCGCGATCACCGGCCAGTCCCCGGCCAGTTCGGCATTGAGTTGCACGTATTCCTGCTGGTCCTCGGGCAGGTCTTCCAGCGCATAGATGGCCCCGACCGGACACTCGGGCACGCACAGGGTGCAGTCGATACACTCCTCGGGGTCGATCACCAGGAAGTTCGGCCCCTCGTGAAAACAGTCGACGGGACACACCTCCACACAGTCGGTGTATTTGCAGCGGATACAGGCCTCGGTAACGATGTATGCCATGGTCTTGTCTCCTGAATGGTCGGAATGTCAGTGGGACGCCGCGCGGCTCACGCGGCGATGCGGTCGATGGCCCAGTGGGCGAGCTTGCGCACGTCGGGGTCGGAGTCCTTCAGCGCGACCTCGAGAAACGGCAAAGCCGCGGGGTCGCCGATCTCACCGAGCGCCGCGGCCGCCTCCTTGCGCAGGTTGCTCACCTGGAACGACAGGGCCTCGCCCAATACCGGTACGGCGCGCGGATCCCTGAGCTTGCCGAGACTGACTGCGGCCTTGGTGCGCACCTGCCAGTACTCGTCGCCCATGGCCTGCATGAGCGCACCGACCGCATCGGCCAGGCCGTTCTTGCCCAGCGCAGCGGCGGCCTCTTCGCGCACCCGCCAGTTCTCGTCGGCCAGCCCCTGAATGAGGGTCTCGTTGATCTTGTCGCTGGCACTGAACACCAACGCCCCCACCGCGGCGCGGCGAACCTCGGGGCCAGCGTCGGTACGCGCGGCGTTCATCAGGCCGAACAGGGCCTGGTCGGCCTTGAGGTAACCGAGCACCCCGACGGCCTGGCGACGCACGCGGGCATCGGTGTCCGCCAGGGCCTCCATGGCCGGTTCCAGGGCTTCGGGCGCACGCAGCTCACGCAGGGCGCGCAGCAGCGCCGCCCGCGAGAACGCATCGGGCCCGGGTAGACGAGCCAGCACCATGGGCGCGAGCGCCGGATCCTTGATCTCGCTGAGCGACTCCGCGGCGGCTTCACGCACCGCTTCGTTGGCATCGCCCAATGCGTCCATCAGGGCCTCGACGATCGCCGGGCCTTCGAACTCGTCGAACGCCCGTGCAGCCTCCATGCGGACATCGGCGTCGCTGTCGGCCAGCGCTTTGGTCAACAATGGAATGGCCCCAACCTCCGCGGTCTCGGCCAGCTGCAGGACCGCGATGCGCCGCACGGCCGCGTCGGGCTCGTCCAGACGTTGGCCGATCTCCTCCAGGTCGGTGTCTTCGAATGTGAAACTCATAATACGACTCCTTCTCAACGCAGCAGATAGGGGATGCTGACCGACACCGCCTGCGTCGGGCAGTCGACCTCGCAGGGCAGGCAGTACCAACACTCGTCGTATTTCATGTACGCGGTGCCCTTGGCCATATCGACGGCAAGCACGTCCAGCGGACAGACGTCGATGCAGACGGTACAGCCCTTGTCGGCGATGCATTTCTCGGCGTCCACCACGACGGGGACGCTGGTTGGGGTGTAGGCGATGGGCATGACGTTCTCCTCAGACCTTCGGTGTGGTGTTGGCGATACGCAGCTTGCTGTAGGCGGCCTTCTCGCTGTCGTCGAGCGCCACGATGTAGGGCTCGATGTCGCGCTTGAAACAGCTCATGGTGCCGTCTTCCTCGCGCTGGACCTGAACGTGGGCGAACCAGTTGGCGTCGTCGGCCTCCGGGTAGTCGACCCGGTAGTGGTACAGCCCCCAGCGGCTCTCAGTGCGGTAGAGCGAGGAGCGCGCGGCCATCTCCGCGCAATCGAGGATGGCGTACACCTCCATCGCCCGCAGCAGTTCGTGCGGGTCCTTGGCCGAAAGACGCGCGGTGTCGCGGCGGATCTCGGCGAAGCGCTCCAGGCCAATCTCCATCTTGGTCGTGACCTTCGGCGGCTGGAGGTAGTCGTTGACCATACGCCGCAACTTGTACTCCATCTGGTAGGGAGTGACGCCGCCGTCGCGGCCCAGCGGGGCGCGCACGCGCTCGGCCTCGGCGGCAACCGCCTGCGGATCGGGCTCGGGTTCTCCCACCGACTCGCAGTACTCGGCTGCATCCTGCCCGGCGATGGCCCCGTAGACGAAGGCCCCGAGCATGTAGTTGTGCGGCACGCAGGCGAGGTCGCCAGCGGCGTACAGACCCGGTACGGTGGTTCGGGCGTGCTCGTCGACCCACACGCCCGAGGCGCTGTGCCCGGAGCACAGACCGATCTCCGAAATATGCATCTCCACCATCCGATGGCGGTAGTCGGTGCCCCGCTGCTCGTGAAACCGCCCGCGGCTGGGGCGCTCGTTGGAGTGGAGGATCTCCTCGATCTCGGAGATGGTCTCCTCGGCCAGGTGGTCGAGCTTGAGGAACACCGGACCGTTGCCGCTCTCGAGCTCGCGGTAGAACTCCAGCATCATCTGTCCGCTCCAGTAATCGCACTCAATGAAGCGGTCGCCGCCGGCGTTGGCCGTGTAGCCCCCCATGGGCCCCGTGACGTAGGCGCAGGCCGGGCCGTTGTAGTCCTTGATAAGGGGATTGATCTGATAGCACTCGATGCCCGAGAGCTCGGCGCCGGCGTTGTAGGCCATACTGTAGCCGTCACCGGCGTTGGCCGGATTCTCGTAGGTCCCGAACAGGTAGCCCGAGGCCGGCAGCCCGAGGCGCCCGGCCGCGCCGGTGGCCAGAATCACGGCCTTGGCCTTGATGAGCACTAGGTCGGCGGTGCGTGTGTTGACACCCATCACGCCGGCGATGCGCCCGTCGGTATCCTTGACCAGGCGCGTAGCGGTGTAGCGGTTGATGACCTGGACCCGGTGGCGGCGCAGCTGGCGATAGAGGATCTTCTTGACGTGGTGGCCCTCGGGCATGGGCAGCACGTAGGTTCCCAGGTGGTGGACCTTCTTGACGTTGTAATCGCCGGTTTCGTCCTTCTCGAATTTCACCCCCCAGCGGTCCAGCTGTTCGATCATCTCGAAACTGCCCTGGGCATAGGCCATGACCGTCTTCTGATTGACGATGCCGTCGTTGGCGAGGGTGATCTCCTTGACGTACTGCTCGGGCGTGGCGTGGCCCGGGATGATGGCGTTGTTCAGCCCGTCCATGCCCATGCTGATGGCACCGCTGCGCTTGACGTTCGCCTTCTCGAGCAGGGTGACGTTCAACTTAGGATTCTTTTCCTTGGCCTTGATGGCGGCCATCGGGCCGGCGGTGCCCCCGCCGATGACCAGGATGTCGGTCTCAATGATTTCGATGTCTCGTGTCGTTTCGCTCATGGGTTTCTCCCTCTGCTTCAGTCTCAACTGCGTTCCACCCGCAAGCGGTACTGGTACGCATCCCCCGTGTAGTACAGGTATTCAAAATCCATCGGACGCCCACCGCTGACGTAGGTCAGGCGCTCGATCCTCAGAATCGGCGAGCCCTCGGCCACGCCAAGATGCTCGCCGAGACGGCGCTCGGCCACCGTCGCGTCGATAATCAGGTCCGCGGCCTCCAGGCCGAGCCCGTAGTCGTTCTCCAGAATCTCGAAGATGTCCCGCGTAGCCAGATCCTCCTGCAGCAACCGCCGACCCACGTCGGCGGGGAAGTAGCTGACGTCGAGCGACACCGGTGCGCGGTTCAGGTGACGCACCCGTTCGATCCTCACGACGGGATCGCCGCGCGACAGGTCCAGGGCTCGCGCCACGTCGCGGTCGGCGTCGATCTCCGCGGCGCCGACGAGCCGCGAATAGGTCTCGTAACCCTTGCGGGCCATAGCCTCGCCGAAGCCCTGCAGGCGGGTCAGCTCTTGAACCGCCTTGGGCTTGGTGACGAACGTGCCCTTGCCCTGGATGCTGAAGGTCAGCCCTTCCTTTTGCAGGTCGCGAAGGGCCTGGCGCACCGTGATACGACTGACGGAGAAGGTCGCCATCAGCGCGCTCTCCGAGGGCAGCTTGCTGTGCGCCGGGTAGGTGCCAGCGAGGATACGCTCGCGCAACACGTCCTTGATTTGGGAATACAGCGGCAGCGGCGACACGGCCATGTCTTCTCCCGCGTCGTCGAGCCCCTGGATGCCGGCCGAATGCTCGCTCATACGTCCCCCCTGCTGATCTGGCTTGTCATGACATGTAAGAACAGGTGTCGATGCATCGATCCCTCCTCGCGGCGAACGCAACGGGCCGCCTAGATTCGACTCGCCGCGTAGCGGCTGATGGCGGCAATCTCGCGGGCGCTGAGCCGGCGCGCGATTCGACGCATCAACCCGAAACGATCGTTGCGCCGCTGGCCGCTGCGGTAGGCGTTCAGCTGGCGGCGCACGTAGGCCGCGTTCTGTCCCAGTACGCGCGGATAACCGAAGGGCGCCGGGCGCGTCCGCGGGACGTGACAGGCGATGCACGCAACCATCCCCGGCTTGCCCTGCCGGTACAGGCGCTCGCCAAGGGCGAGGTCGGAAGCCGCGCCGGGCGCGGCACGCCGGCTCGGGGTTTGCGCCGCGAAATAGCGCGCGACGGCGCGCAGGTCGCCGTCGTTCAGCGCCCGTGCGGAGGGTCCCATTTCTCCCTGCGCGCGGCGCCGCCCGCTGCGGTAGTCGCGCAGCTGCTTGGCCAGGTAGGCGACCGTCTGGCCGGCGATGCTCGGAAAGCGGTCCGTGGCGACGTTGCCGTCGTAGCCATGGCAATAGGCGCACGGCTCGTAGGGTGCCGCGTAGGTGCCGTCAAGCGCGTCGGCCCCGACCGGCACCGCCAGCGTGCTCAAGGCCCCACCGAGCAGCCAGCCCGCCGCGCGTTGCTTACCCGCGGCCCTCATGCGCCCTCCCCACCGGCGCTCACGGTGTAGAAATGGCGCACCGCGAGATAGCGGTCGACGATCCGCGGGACTTCATCGATACCGTTGAAGCGGGCGTACAGACGCCCCAGCGGATCGATCAGGTAGATATAGGAGCTGTGGCTGACTTCGTACTGTCCGTCGGCCTTCTTCGGCCCCATCTTGTGGATGGCGCCCACATCGGTCTCGGCGATATGGATCTGGGCCGGATCGCCGGTCACCCCAATGAACCCCTTGTCGAAATAATGAACATAGTCGCGCATGTGTGAGACGGTATCGCGCGCCGGGTCCACACTGATGAACACCACCTGTAAGTCACGCAGCGGTTCGCCCCGGCTCTTCAATGCGGTCTTGACCTGCTTCATCAGGCTCAAGGTCATAGGACAGATGTCGGGACAATGCGTATAGCCAAAGAACACGAATGACCACTTGCCGACGAACGACCGCTGGTCGAAGCCCTGGCCGTCCTGGTTGACGAGCGTGTAGCCGTCGAAGGCCTTGGGCTTGACCAGCACCTCGGCCGCCAGCGCCGGCACCTTGGGGCCTGCCTGATCTCGCAGCACGCCCATCGCAACGCCCCCGCCCAGTCCGAGCGCCAGCGCCAGTGCTGCAATAAGGACCAGTGTTCGTGTTCGTGTACGCACCGCCGTACTCCTATTGCCCGGCCGCCAGGCGCAAACGCTGTTGCTCGAAGGCCACCAGGCTTTCCTGGCGAATCAGGTCCATGCACTGCTTTTTCACCTGCATGAACTCGGCCAGGAGCATCACCTCGGTGTCACGGGGGCGCGGCAGATCCACGGGCAGGTCGGCGATGATGCGCCCGGGCGCCGCGCTCATGACCAGGACGCGGTCGGCCAGGAATACGGCCTCGTCGATGTCGTGGGTGACGAACAACACCGTGGTTTCGAATTCGTCCCAGAGCTTGAGCAGGCTCTCCTGCATCATCCCGCGGGTCTGCGCGTCCAGGGCACCGAAGGGCTCGTCCATCAGCAGTACCGACGGGTAGTTGGCCAGGGCTCGAGCGATCCCGACGCGCTGCTGCATGCCTCCGGACAGGGTCATGGGGTAGTGGCCGGCGAAGCCCTCCAGGCCGACCATGTTGAGGAAGGTCCGCGCCGTGCTCTCGGCTTCGACCTCGCCGGCGCCGGCCATCAACGGACCGAACATCACATTGCGCAGCACGGTCTTCCAGGGAAACAGCGAATGCTGCTGAAAGACCATGCCGCGCTCGGGCCCCGGCCGACTGACGGCCTGACCGTCGACGGTGAGGCGGCCGGCCGACGGTTGGACAAAACCGGCCACGGCGTTCATCAGCGTCGACTTGCCGCAGCCCGACGGGCCGAGTAGACAGACGAACTCACCGGCGGCGATATCCAACGACGTGGCCTCGACGGCCACGTTGCGGTGCCCCGGAGTATCGAAGGCGATAGTCACGTCCTGGGCTCGGACCCGCCCGCCGTGCCCCTTGGCGGGCGCCCCCGGCTGGCCGCGTCGACGTTCGTTGATGGCTTTGATGAGTGCCATAAAGGGCTCCTTAGTGTTTGTCCGTTCTTTCAGCGGCCCACGCGCACGGCGTTGGCCGCGGCGATCCGTCGGGCCTGCAGGACGATGGCGACGACGAACAGTCCCATGCCGACGGTAATCATGGGCGTGTAATAGGCGCCGATGGCCTGGGCGAGCGAAAGACTCACGCCCATGATGGTCAAGGCGACGTACCAAGAGGGCGAAGCGCAGCAGACGACCCAGGTGAGCGAGGCGCTGCACATGGCCATGATCCCCGCCCCCACGCCGAGGGCGGCCTTGTCGGCGTGATTGGCCGGGCAGGCCAACCGACGCGACTCGCGCATGAGGACCGCAAAGGTCGAGCCGAGCGCCGATACGGCCATGACCTGGACCAGGTTCGGCAGGATGATGGTCAACGTCCATTCGGCGATGCCGAAGCTGGGGCTGCGAAAACCCGTCTCGAACAGCGGCTCGTTGGCCATGATGTGCAGCGCGTCGGCGGCCGAGGGCGTGCTGCGCCAAATGTTCAGGTAGGAGTCGAACACGTGATACAAAACGGCGTAGTTGGGCACCTGGTCGAAGCGCAGGACCATCACCAACAACAGGCCGGCGTAGTACAATGCGGTACCCGCGGCGACCAGGGACAGCCAGAGCATCCACCGGCGACGCACGACCGCAAACGGGACGGTGGCCCAGGAATTCATCACGTCCTCCCCTTGGGCTGCCAACGCAGGAACGGTCGCGTGGCAAGTTTGACGGCGGCGGTGGACAGCAGACCGAGCCCGCCGATGGCGATCATGCCGATGATAATGTTGGGGTACTGGACCAGGGAGTAGGCCTCCCAGGTGAAGTAGCCGATACCGTATTGGCCGCTGATGATCTCGCCGGCGAGCAGTGAGAACCAGGCCACACCCATGCCGATGGCAAGCCCGGCGGTAATACTCGGCAGCGCGGCGGGGATCACCACGTGCCAGAAGATTGCCCGCGGGCCCGCGCCCATGCAGCGACCGGCACGGACCAGCACCTCCGGGGTCTGCTCGACACCGTGCACGGTATTGAGCACGATTGGGAAAAACGCCCCGAGGAAGGTGATGAAGACAATGCTCGCCTCCTCGGTCGGCCAGACTAGGATGGCCAGCGGAATCCACGCGACCGCCGGGATAGGGCGCAGTATTTCGATGTGGGGCGCGAGTATCTGGTGCATCAGCCGCGAGCGCCCCATGAGCACGCCGACCGGAATGCCAATCAATACGGCCAGGGCGTAGGAGATCAGGATGCGCTCCATGCTCACGCCGATATGAACGTAGAACTCGGAGCTGCCCATCAGCTGGGCCAACTGCTGCCACACGACCGCAGGCGTCGGCACGTTCTGGAAATCGACGCCGACGTTCAGGCCGTAGGTCGAGGCCAGGTGCCAGAACACCACGGCGACGGCGAGCGAGAGCAGGCTGATACCGTAGCCGATGAGCCGGATCCGCCACTTTTCGAACGCCTCGCTTCGCGCCGCGAGCCCGGTGGTCGCAGCGGCGGGCTCGCCCGGGGGGCGGCCCTGCGCCGCGGCGGTCTCGGCCTCGGCACCGAGTTCATAGGCCGCGGGAGCATTCTGGTCGGGCGGTACCAAGCCCACCTGTTCGGTTAACGCGTTGGTTGACATACTGGGTCTCCGCTGAACTATCCTCGAATCGCACAAACGGTCGGGGGCGGGCAGGCCCCGCCCCCACCGGTTCACTTCGCCATGGCGAGCTTCGGCGCAGCATGGGGGCGAGCGGCGACCGCGGTCGTCTCCACCGCCTGGGCCAGGGACTCGACCTGGCCGCCGCCGAGCTTGGCGACGTACTGGTCAGCGTCGGGCTTGCGCATGAAGGCGACGTAACTGCCGTCGGGCTTCTTGACGTAGAAGGCAACCTTGCCGAAGAGCTTCAGACCGATCTTGTGGTCATACACATAGGTGGCGTAGACCTTCTGACCGGCCGCCTTGAATTTCTTCAGGTCGGCCAGCATGGCGGCAATGCTCTTGTATTTGAGGATCCCCTTCTTGGCGTGCCACAACTCGGCCGGCGGCAGGGCCTTGTTGAAGACCTCCGGGTCGCGCACCTTGGCCAGCTGTGCGTCGTAGTCCAGACCCAGCTCCTTGTAGGCCTTGCGGGCATACTTGTCCTGAATCCAGGCCTTGAAATCGAGCGGTGGAATCTTCTTCTCACGTGCCAGCACGCCGTGGTCGAATTCCAGTGCGTTGACCCACTTGGGCTTGATGGTTGGATCCAGCGTCAGATGGCCGCCCTTGGAGAAGTAGAGGTACTGCACTTCCTTCTCCACGCCCGTCCATTTCTCGAGCATGGTCGCTGCGTGCGCGGGGTCCTTGTTGACCCAGTTGCCCGCGGCCACCATGGCCTTTATGACCGCCACGACCACCTCGGGATATTTCTCGGCGTAGTCCTTGCGCACCACAACGCCGTGCAGATACGGCACGCCGGTCTCGCTGCCGTCATAGATCTTGCGGCCGGTCCCGCGGAATTCCATGAGCTCTGACCAGGGGCAAAAATCGGCGTGCGCAGAGATCTTGTTGTTGGCGATGTTCGCAGCGCCCACGGGGGGGCTTTGGTTCTTGAGAGTGACCTCGCCGCTCATCTTGTCGTCTTGCAGGGCCTTGAGGGTCATACCCCAGGCGGCCGAGCCGATCGGCACCGAAAGCTCCTTGCCCTTGAGGTCGGACATGCTATAGAGCTTGGACTTGGCCGGGACGACGATGCCGTTGCCGGAGCCGCGCAGGTTGTAGCCCGTGCCGGCCACGTACAGGGTGCGCAGGCTTTTGGTCTGCTGGAATTTGGCACCGTTGACGATCAGCGGATAATCGCCCATGACGCCGAAATCCAGCTTGTTGGCCAACATCATGTTGGTGATGGGCGGCCCCGAGGTGTAGTCCTTCCAGACGAACTTGTACTTGGCGTCCTTGTACTTTCCGGTGTGCGGCAGGTATTTCTGGATGAGATGTAGCTCCTTGAGGATGATGCCGGCGCTGTAGGTGTCGGTACACATGCTCTGGTGGCCGATCCCGATGCGGATCGTCTCGGCCGATGCCGGCGCGCCGAGCAACGTGCCGACCAGGGCCAGCCCCCCAAGGGCCGTAGAAGCGGTGAATTTCATAACGATTTACCCCCGTTTTCGATTGGCTTATCTGCAGCCGTTGACTTGTCACAACATGTAATAGCGTCCTGTACTTAAAGTGCAGCAAGCGTGCCAGGATTGGCGCCGACGGCCGTATGGGGGCTAGGTCTATGAAAGAACAACCGGTTTTCCGTCACACGCAGAGCGTGCCGGACAGCGGGAGGAGGTGTAGTTTTGTTCCGAGGTAGGGCGCGGATCTGAGGCGTGCACCGGCAACGAACATGATCGCGCGCACGGCTTAGGACAAGTGCGTACAGGCCGGTGTATCTGTGCTATTGCCGGCCCAGGGCCGGGCTTCACAGCCTATGATTGGGCTGTTAGATTGAATCGAACATGGGGCCACATCAAGCCGGGTGGAGGACGATTCAATGAAGGTGGAAGTCGTTTACGCGGGCACGGAAGCGCAGGAGATTATCGGAGTCGAATTGGAGGAAGGGGCGACGGTACAGGACGCCATCGAGGCCTCGCGTATCGTCGAGCGCTACCCGGAGGTTGAATTGGACACGCAAAAGGTTGGCGTTTTCGGACGGGTGGCCGATCCCGCTACGGCCCTGGTCGACGGCGATCGGGTCGAGATCTACCGCCCGATCACCGCTGACCCCAAGGCGGCGCTCAAGCGTCCCGCACGATGACCACGGCGGTGCCGTAGCACAGCACCTCGGTGGCCGAGCCGCGGCTGACCACCTCCGAGGCGTCGTAGCTCAGTCCGACGATGGCGTTGGCGCCGAGCTCACGGGCG
>Ga0102944_1001691_pt1 | contig 14103 bp, 8 predicted proteins | sample SalPonD_shore_MG_FD_78172 | JGI IMG/M metagenome (GOLD analysis project Ga0102944, IMG submission 78172) | Salt pond soil microbial communities from South San Francisco under conditions of wetland restoration - Salt Pond MetaG... | ecosystem: Environmental > Aquatic > Marine > Intertidal zone >...
TATTGCGATGATGCATCATATCGATGAATCTCGAGTTGATAATACCAATATGATAGCGTGAAATGGGGACTTGCACCACGTTAAACGCAGGTTCTGTCTTCAAAAATCTGGTCACATGTAATTTCGATCCAAATACAAATTTAGCAGTCTCCTTTGTCGTTGAATTGGTTGTCAGAGATGGACATGCTTCTCTGAGTCGGGTAACCTGATCATCATGAAATGAACCTACAATTACTCGATCATACAAATCATATTCGTCAACTAATTGTAGGAAATTGTCAACAGCAATCGGGTCCTTATCTTTCAGATCGATATTGAAGATAACCTCATTATACCGGGGGAAAAACTCTGTTGCAGTAGGAATGGTGATACCCTGATCACGAAAAGGAAACTGACCTTCGGATTGAAATTGAAAACCTGCATCAAATTCAAGTAATTCTTCAAGCCGATAATCCTGGATTAATCCTGTACCATTTGTCGTTCGGTCAATCCTGATATCATGCGAGAGCACCAGTTCATTATCTTTAGTCAGTACTAGATCGGTTTCTAGAACATCGATATCCAGACGGGCTGCTGCATCCATTGCTAGGATAGTATTCTCAGGATAATGCTTGGCATCACCACGATGTGCGATATTGAGAGGTTGTTCGAAGGAGGTAAAATCGACTGGCAGAATGATCACACTCAACGTAGTTGGCAAAAAGATATTGGTTGGTATAATATTAATAGCCTTAGGAATAACGGTGAACTGAATCTCGCTAAAAAGTGACTCACAATGGCTATTCATGGGTTTTATCTGATTTTTTGGGAAGAGGAGTGCATCCTGTAAGTGATCAACCAAATAATCGAATATTGTGGATAAGAAAGGTCCCTACAGAGATTTTTTGAAATATAGAGGTATTCAACGAATACTGAAGATTACTCCAGACAAATCTACTGATATAGATCAGCATACTGGCTAGAACCAAACTGGGAAAGAACCATTTGCCCTGAAGTAATTCATTAATGGAGATAATAATCATGATCACACCAAGTAATGCAGCAAGTGCAATATGGATTGGTTGATTTGTTCCTACATCGACAATAGCCATGAATATCAGGATCACAGCTGCTACGGTATACAGTGGAGTATGCAGGTCAAAGAAACCCACACCGGTAATTCCCAGTGATATGTTGAATAATTCGGGTTTATCAGAACAATATATCTTTGATCCTTTCATCCCATTGCCATTTCTCCTGCTTCCTAACATACTCAGATCATGTCGGAAGATATCCCAACGTGAATCCTTGGATTGACCAAATATTACTGAGAGCAGTAACCCACTGATTCCAATCTCGATTAATCCAATAACCATGTGATATCTACGCTATTTTCACCACTGCTCATAAGGCTTCTTTATTGGTAAAAAAAATCGCTTGATAATTTGAATTTTCTTATAGAGTTCATTATTGACTGATTTTCCTACAGGCTCATCCAACCTGCTGCAAAGAACGGGAATTGGGGTATTTCAGGAAACTGACCCTGTAGAGATGCCGCCAATTTGGACTCATTAAAAATCCGGAATTACTCAAAATAACTGTTCAAGATAATCTGAGAGCTTACTGAGATACTGTTTCAACTCAATATACCCCTTTGATGTAATACTGAAGGAGGTCAGCATCTGCTCATCAATAAATTGTTTTTGACGGGAGATATACCCTACTTCCTCCAATTTGCTGCATTTTCCACTGAGATGACCAGATGATAGATCAGTAGCGGCCACTAATTCTGAAAAGGTTGCGGATGGACGAGGTAGGAGGTACAAGAGAATCTTGAGAGTGGGAATTGATTGAAATTCCTTCTTGAAATCAAAATTATTGAACCCTATTTCCTCATCCGATGGTTCTGACCAGTCTTCGATGAATGCACTTGGGTCAATCTCTGGTTGGTTCTCGATAAGCTGGTCTAATTCGGCTAAAGGTTTGGGATCATACCGTAGTATGCCGAGTTTTGAGCGGAGTACTGCCAGATGGAGTTCGAAGCTGATCCCCATATTCAGATGAATATAGGACAGCAGTTGAGAAATTCGATCATCAGCCTCATCTAAGATCTCATCTTTGGTGACCTGATTCTCGGTAATACGATATTCCAGCAGGAGAAGCTGAATAATCTCGATCACTGATTGATAGCCAATCATTGCCTCCTTGGCAGTTGTACTGAGGTGATCAAATGCAGGTAGAAGTTGTAATTTTGTACTTATTCTGGCTTTATGACGACTGATCATCAGTTCTGCGAGATTAGCACGATCAGAGATGAAGGGATTGGCATTAGTATTTGCCAGTTGTTTCAATTGATTCAGGAATTTTCCTGCCAATTCTGGTTGGTCTGCATTTACAGCAAAGCGAATGACATTGAGCAGATGACCGGACATATGAAATGGTGGCATGATATCCTCGGCATACTCGATTATCTCGGTATACTGATTCAATGCCAATTTCTTATTCCCAGCTAGATAGTTGACTATTGCCAATTCAGCAATGGCCCAGATGATCCCAAACGGACTGCTGTGTGCTTTCCAGTACTCTACGCCATCTTCGAGATAGGTGGTTGCATCATCATAATTGGTCTGCATTAAGAGATCCTGACCCAGTAAGGTGGAGGTAGTTGCCATCTCCTTCAATAAATCCAGTTCTGTTGACAGTCGTAATGATTGTTTGAGATACTGGGTGGCTATTGCAAGATTACCCTGTTGTCGTTCGATTGTGGCCAATTTGTAATAGATGATATTGGATTCATACTGATCATCCAGTAATTCTCGAAACTGGAGGCTCTCGGTGAATCGATCTTTGGCCTGTTCAAGCATACCAGCGAATTCCATAACCAATCCCTCTGCAAAGTAGTAGGCACTGATACCCGCAAGGGAATCCAAATCCTGTTGATTATACTCCTCAATGGTCAACTGGTCCAACAACTGTTTTGCCTGCTGATGATCTCCATGTGTAAATAAGTAGATGGCTTTGTAACTCAGAACCTCTAGATCAGCCTGATACTGTTCTACCTCTTTGATGAAATACAGGGCCTGATCATGTCGTCCCAGATGATAATACAATCTGCTTTTCAAAATATTGAATCGAATAAATTCTCTACTACCACGTTCTATCCCAGTAAGGTGTTCATCGATGAGATCAATGGCCTCTTCGAATTTGCCATGTTGAAAATACCGGAATACCTGATCAACGACCATGAGAATACTCTACCACTTGAATAATCCTACAATTACTCACCGATAATTGTGTTGTAGTGAAACGAAAATGAGAGAAAAATCAAGCGACAGTTCATCCACAAAATCTGTTCCGATGTTCTCTTATAGGCTCAATATGGATTTAGAATTCTTCACGATCAAATCGCATGACTGCTGCAATCATGAAGATAACTGCGAAGAGACTACAGACAACCAGCGGGATGATTGTCCAAAGCGATTCCTGATAGATTGCCTGCACAATTAATGGATCTGATAGTACTGGATTACCAATGGGATAGGGGATATATTCAATCAATCGCTCGTCAATACTGGTCAGATATTGCATACCAAAGAGAAATCCCAGTGATATACCCAGTAATGGCGCTCTGCTATCAAAAACAGTTCCCATGAACATCGTCAGTGATAGGAAGAAGACTGCGTTGATAATCAAAAGTACCAACCCGGTGACAAACCCAGGAATCGATAACCAAGTGCCATGAAGTAAGCCTATCTGTAAATAGACAACGATTCCAGGAAAGATAATCATGGTAGTGATAATGCCAAGAAAATCAGAGATAAATTTGGCAAGGATAAAACTCCGACGTGATATTGGCTTGGAAAGAACCCAGGCAGCAGTACCACTCTGTTTCTCACCTATGATGGTGTCCTGACTAGAGATGATGACACCGATTGATGATGAGATAAAAGCGAAAATGGCATAGAAGATAACACCCTGGCGAATCACATCAGAATCTGACTGCCCCGGTACATCGATGGAAAATAGTAGGAATACCATGATATTGATAATAAATATCCACATAATGGAATAGGAAATCCATTTTCTCGTCTTCCACCAGGATTTCAATTCAGATCGTAGGAGATTTGACAATCCTCTAATGGCAGGTGCCTGTTGCACTGGGATTAATTCCGAATTATCCATATCAAACATCCTAATCAGCCACCACCCGCATGAAAACATCCTCCAGATCATACTTGACCCGTGAGTATTGATTCACTCGTATCTGCTCATCTTCGAGTAATTTACGTAGCAGATACCGCTCTGCCATTTCCTCATCGGTTACCTTCACCGTCCAATCACCATTCTTGCCCTGATCGATTGAGCCAATCCAATCATAGGTCAATAGTTTTTCTCGAGTAGGAGTCAAATCACCACCCTCAGTGGAGAGTGATACCGAGTAGAGAATACCATCTGTACTCTCAAGTAGGGTCTCAATTGGACCTTGGGCAATTAATTCTCCGTGATTGAGAATTGCCACAGTATCACTGGTCCGTTCGACATCATCCAGGATATGAGTTGAATAGAAGATTGTAGTATATTCTTTTAGTTTCTCCATAATCTCCAGAACATCCTTCCGACCAATGGGATCAAGTGCTGATGCTGGTTCATCTAATACAAGAAGATCGGGAAAATTCACCATCGCCTGAGCAATTCCCAATCGTTGTCGTTCACCACCAGAATACCCTTTCACATCACGATCCGCCTTATTGCTCAGACTGACAAGATCAAGTAGAAGATTAATCCGATCATCAAGGAGAGGTTGTGGACCTGAAAAATAAAATTTCATCGAGAAATCAAGCACCTCACGTGCAGTCATATGATCATAGAAATGAGGATATTGTGGGAGATAGCCTATTTTAGAGCGGATGGCAAGAGAATCCCTCCGAATATCATGACCAAAAATCGTCGCAGAACCGGAGGTTGGACGAGTCAGACCCAACAGGATCTTAATCGTGGTTGATTTACCAGCACCATTAGGTCCCAGAAAACCGAAGATCGAATTCTCCTCTACCTCAAGACTAACATCGGATAGCGCAATTACCGCATCACCATAGGATTTTGATAGATTTTTTAGTTTAATTATTGGTTGAGTCAAAGAAATTTCCTGATTAGAAGGCTAATCATTCAATTAAAGACATACAAATATATAAAACATAGTTAATTTTACTGCTCTTCGATTTTATGAAATAGGTTCAAATAGGTCAAAACAGGATTTATACCCAGTATGTTGCAATCAGTCAGGATAGTTGATCATCAGATTTCCGATCCAAGGCTTAGGAAACGGGAAAAAGCCACCAGGTAATACATTACCACAACTTATACTGATCAGAAAGTTCCGTCATCTGATCCAAAGTTGACTTATCCAGTTTCAACTCTTTCGCAGTGATGATATCCTCCAGCTGGTCAGTATTGCTTGCACCGATGACAACGGTATCCATGAAATCATGGGAGAGCACCCAGGCAAAACATAATTTAGCCATAGAGGTATCTTCCTCAGTAGACAATTCTTCCAATCTGTCAATCAATCCATCAATTTTTCCCTGCTCGACAGTTTCTCGAAACATCTCCTTTCCCGTCTCGGGATAGGGTCTCGAAGAATGGTACTTTCCCGTCAGTAATCCACCACCCAATGCACCAAACGTAATCAAACCCAGATCATAGTCTTTGGCAATTTGTCGGGTGTTTCCATCATACATTCCCCGGGAAAGCAAGGAGGTGGTCATTAATTTGGATCTGATCGAATGCAAGCCTTGTTCCTTTGCGAGATAGTACCAGCTGACCAACTGATAAGGTCGAATAAAGAGAGGGGCTCCAATCACGGTGATATCCTGTTGTTCAACAAATTCATGGAACAGCATGACCAGTTGATTTAGATCCTCCACCCCATCGTAGTAATGTGGCTGATAGATATCAATCCAATCGGTTTGAAGTCGTTGTTTTGTCTGGTCGAGTTGCTGGGTTATATGTCGCCGGCTCAGGCCACGTTGATTGGGACCTTTACCCATTGGCCAGCCTACTTTGGTATTGATGATCATCTCGTCACGACAATCCGTAGTATGCATCCATTCACCCAGAATATCCTCTGCAGGACCATACGCATTGGCTGAGTCAATAAAATTGATACCCAGTTCTCTGGCTTTATCAAGTAAAGCAAACGCATTCTCTTTCCCGATGCGACCAAAATTCATTGATCCAAGACCAATCTCAGAGAGTTTCAGACCAGTTGAGCCTAGATAATTGTATTCCATTAGAGCATCATTATCAGTCAACTATAAAAAAGCAAGGGGTAGTTTGTTTTTCAAACTCCGGTTGTTATTATCAGGTCCAACATAATAGTGGTCAGGATAGAACCTTGAAGAACATTTATGCAGAAGGATCTCCTAAATTTTCCTTCATCCTTTATTCCAACATAGAGGTGAGTGTACTCCGATCGAATTGCCATTTTCCATTCGAATAGTTCTTCACGGGTATGCCAATTGCACTTCCTGGATTGAATGTATGGATACCCAAGAGATACTCTCGATACATTTCTAGAACTGAAATAATAAGAGTGGGAGGGGCTGCAATTCTCACGACATAGCCTAGACGGTATTGATTGAAATTAGTATGGAATTCAATTCCAATAGCAGTAGCCATAAATGGATACTGTTGATCAAATAGGTCAGGATACAATTCCGTCAAGTCGGGTAGATCATCAAGTGTAGCCAGAATGGATTGATATCCCTGATAATTAATCCAAACTGCTAATGGCAGGTAGAGCGTGATACTTTGCAGATCTGAAGGATATCTCCAGAGCACTTTGGTCTGATAAAGATGATTGCGTTTGAGTTGTGTCAGGATTCTCTTCGTTTGGGTTTGTGATTGATGTAAACTAAGGGATTTAGGATTTAAACTGCCCTGTTGGACCACCAATTTCAATACCTGCAATTCCTTTTTTGTGGGTTTCCTATCTGATGATTCAAATGCAAAATCTACAGTGACCGGTGGGTGATCTGTCGTCTGAGTCCATTCCTTACGATTGGCATCATATAATAATGGCCACATGATGAGCTTTTTCGATCCTGGGATTTCAAGAAATACTCGCAGCTCTGGATCCAGTTGATTAGCCATGAGATAGTCTACCTGATTTACTGGCAACCAAATCTTGGCAATTGTACGATCATTATCTTTGAAATGTTCAAGATTACCAAAATATTCATTTGATTGGAGTTGGTGTACTATATCATGATCCTGAGTATAAAAGAGAGTGTGAACCAGTCCATAATTTCCATACACCGGTAGGAAGTACTCATCAAGATGGAGGTTCAATCGATTAAGCAGTCGGTAGATCTTCTGTGAATTGAAATGTGTCAATTCCTCCAATACCGAGACCTCAAGTGTTTGTGCCTGAAGTGCAGCAGTCAGTAAGATAAGATCATCTTCTTTGAAATAAGAAGTCACATATTGATGGAGAAAATGATTCAATTTATTCTCGACATGTTTTTCATCCTCCAAAGTTTCGATGAATTCTTGGATTAGCTCGATTCCCGCCTTACGACCTATACTTATCAGAATATTATACCAACGATAATAATTATACCTCCGGTATTTGGGTTCTAATTCTTGTGTTAATTGCTCCCATCTCTTCAAGTACTGGGTTTTCTTACTTTTACTCATCTGGGTCGTAGGTATCAAGAGTAGTGCAATAAGGGTAGCCATATTCCATCTTGATCGGGGATTGTGAATGGCTTCTTCAAGAGTATCCGCAGTAATCGCCTTGAGAATCTCCACGTAAAGAAAGTAGGAATTATGAAATGGATTTTGTGCCAGGATAATCTGTTGATCTCGAATAAGTACCTCATTGAACGGATCAGCTGTTTGCTCCTTTCGTGGATCAAAGCTCCAAGTCACCTCGAAGTGTGTTGTTGGCATTCTGAAATAATCAGCTACCACTTCTCTGGCATCTTCAACCATATCCTCAAGATCCATTGGTGTTTTACTCTACCTTTCCTGTCATTTAAGAAATTCTGTCACCTGTATGGATTTCGTACACTGATTTTATCCTACATCGCGAATTCAGAATGGTACAATCCTACCATTTTCCAACCTGCTCGATTTTTATATTTCCCAGATTACCTGTTTGCGTATCACGAGTACCACAGGAGACAATTTCAGCATTGATAACAAATTACAAGCTCTTATGTTTCACAAAATACGGAAGCTCATCGAGGATCTCCTCGAATACCGCTTTGTATACCTCATAGCCATTCTCGCCATTGGTAAAAATGACCAGACCAACCTCATCATTCAGGAAATTGATAGTATAGGATTTAAATCCTCGATCACTACCCCATTGCCACAGGACTGATTGATCATCAAATTCCTCAATACCAATACCAAGTCCCCAGCTCAACCCTTCCGTACCAGTGGAACATTGTGGTTGGATCATCAACTCACGAATGGAGGATGTGACCTTATCCGAACTAAACATCAGGTGGTGAAGAAAGGTGGTATAATCAGCGATAGATGCCCACATTGTTCCTGCAGCATTACCATACCGTGGCATTCGATTGATATAATCCAGGATTTCAGTTGTGGCATGTCTTCTCTGATCAATAAATTGTCCCTGTGAATCATGAGGTTGTGTCCGATTAGCTGTCCGTACAAATTGCAGGTCAAAACCAGAATGGCTCATCCCAAGTGGAGAATAGATCTTATCTTCCATCAACCGGAATACCAGTTGGTTGGTAAGCTGATGGAGAATATGTTGCAGATAGACCATTCCCTCGCCAGAATAACCAAATTTCGGTTCCGGTTCATGATTGAACTGTAATGGTTCGGTTCTTGCCCAGTTTGGCCAACCCGATTGATGCGAGAGGATATGACGAAGCGTCAGTTTCTCAATCAACTCATCATCCATATACCGTTTTCCATAGTAGTTAATCAGTGGTTGATCTAGATCCAGTATTCCGTCAACAACATACTGCAGAACGAGATAACTAAATACAGGTTTTGTCAAACTTGCTACTCTGAAGGAAGTATGCTCATCTACTGCTCTTTGACCGTCACGGTTTCCTACAACCCGGTAGTACTTACTAGAACGGGTGTAGATTCCGATTGCCATACCAGGAACGTGATATTCCTGCAAGATAGACTCAAGATCTGTTTGATCAACCGTCATGAGTTGTTGTAAATTTACCATACCCTATAACGATGAAAAAGCATAATAAACTGACTTCAACTCTGAGGTGAAAGGATACTAGATGCAGTTAGGAATTACTAGTTATCCCGAACTTGGCCGAGTTCAAATAAACCCGATTGGAGCCACCTTGTTTCGGGTTTCATCCTGAGCTGGTGATTTTTCACTCCTTGAATGAGCAATTATAAGTAGGATATCAATTCATTGGTGATGGTGGTAAATCTACGCTATCTGTTACTCATCGGATTGGTACTGAGTATTGTACCAGTATCAGCAGATAATTCAGTTGCCAGTTGGGGATATCAGCTACAGAATTATAATCTCAATCAATTACAACAATCATCCTATGATCTACTGGTTTTGGATTACTCAAAAGATGGATCAGATGAGGAGGCATTCACTTTTACGGAATTGAATACGATCCGCGCTGAAAACAAAATTCTGTTGTCCTATATCTCCATTGGAGAAGCAGAGGATTATCGCTCTTATTTTAATCAAACTTGGCACCAAAATCCACCTGAATGGCTAGGAGACGAAAACCCCGATTGGGAAGGCAACTACAAAGTTCATTTCTGGGATGAACACTGGCAGAGTATTGTATTTGAGTATCTGGATAAAATCATTGCTCAGGGATTTGACGGCGTCTATCTCGACATCATAGATGCGTATGAGTATTATCAGGCTGACTATGCGGATGCTGATCAGTGGATGATCGATTTTGTGATCTCAATTGCCAATTATACCCGATCAGAGGTCAGTGATTTTCTGATCGTTCCACAGAATGGAGATCCATTACTGGTTGAAGATCGGTATCGGAATGTAATTGATGGCATAGGAAGAGAGGATACGTTTATCTTACCAGATGAACAGAAACTACGATCCCATAGTGAATTAGCAGAGATTGAGAAGAATCTTGATTTGTTGATAAATGATGGAAAACTCGTTCTAACTGTTGATTATTCTGATGATACCGAATTGATTACATCAGCAAGACAAGCAGCCACAGCTAAAGGATATATCCCATATATTGGCCCACTGGATCTTGACACCCTGTATAGCCCGGATTATACTGGTCAGGATAAGACAATGCCGCTTGCTATCGTTCCTGCAGTAATAGCGATTGGTGTTATAGTGTGGGTAAAGATCGTCCGGGGTAATTATAGAGCCAAGTTCTAGTTGAATCAAGATTTGACTCTAGCAACAGGTAGTACCTCACTGAATAAATTTTTTACAAAATGTTTCTCTTCTCTGTCTCGCCGCTGTCATGTGAAAACTCCAGCAGGCTCCAACGATGGTGTCACCGACTGACAAGCCACTCACGCAAATCTTAATGACGTTGATCACCAGACATGTATCAATTTATGATAATCTTGTCCCGTTCGCAGTCTCCACCAGTTATGCGCTGCAAGATAGAGTTACTGGCTCATCAGACTTATATTTCAGGGAATAGTTGATTCCCCGCAACTGATACCACCGGTGTAGGATCCTAGTAGTAACCTTGACGATGTCGAATATAACGATTCAGCAGGGGTGAATGAGCGTACTCGAAGCTATCCTAAAAAAATCATTTTCAGATCATGCTATTTGATGTCGAACTAGTGATCTACAGGTGAATCTCGAACTGATACCTACATTAGTCTCAATCATCTAATTCGAGATCATCTAACTCATCAGGATCAATAAGAATATCATCAATTTCATCCTCAATATCATCTTGGATTTCTATAGGAGGTTCATCATCCTCTACTGTAGGTTCTGCTTCATTCAGTAGCTCTACATGATTGATCCCCTCAAGCGTTTCTGAGATTGAGAGGAGTAAACCCCGTTTATATGCTTCGAGTAGCAGATATGCTGCTCGTTCAACACCTATATCCCAGGTTTTATACTTGTCATAAATCTGATTGACTCTCAGATGTTGTGGTTGTTCGGTATCAGATAAAAAGATCTCATCAAGATAACCCAGATCTTGCAATTCACCTTTGTTCTCATGAGCTGAGAGAAATTCATGATAATTATTCTGATTCAAAGTCAGCTTAGATGTAATCGGCAAGTAGAATCCTGCTTCAATCATCAGAGGTAAAAATTGATGTTCAGGTATCGCCTGACCGGTTCCAGCTTCAAGACGAGATTCATAGGTAGTGTCAATCAGATCATGTGCACGGATCATCTTCGTCCGGAGGTGATCAGGAAGGTTGAAATCTAGAATGATACTTAGGACTGACAGATCTGATTTGTGCATGATAACTGATAGACCCTGTCGATGGATAACCTCAAACCCTCTTGATTCACTCTGATCTATTTCTGCAAGAAAAGAGGAGACTGCTGATGACATCCCTCCAATTAAGGAGGTATCAACACCTAATTCGACGAGTTTCAGCTGAAAATAGGGGATCCCATCATGATTCTGAAGAATCACCGTTCGCATGGCATTGTATGTCGAAATCTCATCATATGCCTGTTGATATCTCTGCAATCGCTGTTGGGTGACTCTTCTTCGTCTGAGTAGCAAGCCGATGATGCCTATTACCAAAACTGAGACTGAAATAATCTCCGTAAGATGTTGCTTGATGAATAATAATCCCAACTGTGGATAATTGTTCTGGGCATATCTGATCCGTGGGAGATTTTCTCGAGAAAGATGTATTGATGCCTCCTGATTGTAGGCTGATTGTGCGATGTTAAATCCTATATCATCAATGGAGTAGATGGTAAGTGTTTCCTGCGAATTTAACGACAAATCGACAATTCCATCCTTATTTGTCGTACCTGACTTCGTGAGCTTGGTCATCGATCCATAAATATCCATATAAGACAGGACGAGGGTGACTTCAATACCTTCAGCAGGACCCATAAGTGGATACAACTGACTGAGATGCAAAGAACTATCCGTCTCATTACCTCTAAGATAAGAAACAGTAACAATGATCTCATACCGTTGATTTTGTATCAGTTCTCCACCGGTTGTTTGACTAATGCCATACTGATGCGGAAGGACTTCAACAATTACTTGCTGGGTTTGATTATAGAATCCAAATCGCATCGCGGTCAATACTAATGAGTAGCTTCCAGTTGGAAAACCATCATAATTCAACTCGAGATAAAATCCTCCCGAATTGCTAGTTATTGTGGTATCAGACCAGCAAGTTGTGGCTTGGGTGTCACAGATCTCAACTGCAACCTTGACTTGACTCACTCCACCATAGACCGAGGTTAGCACTCCAGTACTATTCTCAAAATCACCTTCATACACCTTGGTTGTCGGTTGAAAGCCGGATATCTCCATATTCGATATAAAGATGGTAACAAGGATAGAATCCTGGTTTTGATTACCATCCTCATCGGTTGCGATCATGGTGATATTGTAATGGCCAGCCTTTAGAGAGGAAAGATCAAATTGGATAGAAGTCTGCCAGGTAGAGCTTATCACGATTGATCCATTGAGAGAGATATGATACTGGTAGGGATGAGAATCAGTTAGATTCCAGATCAGGATCCGACTCAGATTGAATAATGGTAGGGTCAGATCTGAGGGTTGATTCAAGACCATGGGGTCTGATCGATCTGCAATTACTATCTGTTGTTGGGTTTGAATTGAATTACCTGCAACATCAAAGAAAACGACAGTTAAATTGTATGTACCCTTGACATAACTAGAAATATTGAAGAATACCTGCTGGCCAACCTGCCAATTGCCCGTTATCTGGAGCGAGTTATTGAGCCATACTTGGTACAAATCAGGATTGGTATCATTTACCATCCAGAATAAAGAGGTATTAACATATTCTGCATACTTGGATTGATCAGGTTTGGAAATGACATTTGGATTAACTACATCATCCACGGTCAGAAGCCAGCTGAGATGGTAGGGATTACCAGAAGAATCCCAGAATATTGATGTCAAGTTATAGACACCATAACTGAGATTAACGATATTGAGACTGATATTAAGATTGGTTGTCCACAATCCTGATTGGATTGAGGATTGGTCCAGATAGATCTCATAGGTATCTGGTCGTAGATCTGCGATAGAGAAATTATACCAGGCTTGTTCTCCCTCCAGAATTAAATCAGGACCATAACGATCTCCCGTCGGCTTGGTGGTATCCTGTACCGTGATATAAGTTGTAGTTGTATTGTAATTACCACTCTGATCAGTGACAACAATGGTAATATTATGCAAGCCGAGATTCAGAGATCCAGTATAGAATGCCACGATGATTGTGCCATTCCATGCAATGGGCGTGCTACTACTATTATCAAGATAGATGGTATAGAGATTTCCATGAATATCAAAGAGATCAAATGAAATCGAATTATTGATCCCAAGTTCACTAATCAAATCTCCACTGGAGATAACTTCAGGCGGAGTCTCATCATCTACCCGAAGAGAAATAGTTTGTATGACGACATTACCCTGTAAATCATAGAATAGAAATTCAATGGTATGATTTCCTTGTTTCAGGAAGGCTACATCATAACTCACACGTATACTGGGTTGCCAATTACCGGTTTCTCTGCTGATATTATCTACTCTGATCTCATAGGTTGCATTGTACATATCATCAGCAGAAACTTCTATGATATAACTCGTTAAATTCTCCGTAATTACGGCATCATTGGAATGAAATACAATCACCGGGATATCAGTGATCTGAATGATGATATAATCAGTTACATAATTTCCATCAGTATCATTTAGATAGATCGAGATGTTATGGAAGCCGTAACTGAACTGATTTAAGCTGACATTAAGCAGAAAGCCCGAAGTCCAGGTACCACTATCAATCAAGGTATCACCACCGGAACTGTTATGATAAACCAGATAGCGATCTGGATTCAGATCAGATACACTCCATTGTAATTTGCCAGTGGTAGTATTGTAAAATTGCTGTGTCGGTGATAGA
>Ga0102944_1001693_pt1 | contig 14090 bp, 17 predicted proteins | sample SalPonD_shore_MG_FD_78172 | JGI IMG/M metagenome (GOLD analysis project Ga0102944, IMG submission 78172) | Salt pond soil microbial communities from South San Francisco under conditions of wetland restoration - Salt Pond MetaG... | ecosystem: Environmental > Aquatic > Marine > Intertidal zone >...
AGGAGGCCATATGCAAGGCGCACACCGCGCAGCGACTGAGGCATATCAAGTGGATAGGTGAAGGAGCGAGCAGTGCGCAACGCCGCAGATGGCCTCCGCAGCAGTTTTTCAACGGCCTGCTAGAGCACCTTCTTGCGCAGGGCCTTCTTCTGCTTGTGGCGCTTCTTGCTCTCCTGGCGCTTGCGCTGGGAGGCGCGGCTGGGGCGGGTGGGGCGGCGCTTCCTCGGGGTGACGCCGGCGCTGCGGATCAGCTCGCGCAGGCGCTCGAGGGCGTCGGCCCGGTTCTGCTCCTGGGTGCGGTAGGCCTTGGCCTTGATCACCACCACGCCGTCCTTGGTGATGCGGTGGTCGTGCATGGCCAGCAGGCGCTCGCGGTAGCTCACCGGGAGGGAGGAGGCGCGGACGTCGAAGCGCAGCTGCACCGCGGTGGCCACCTTGTTGACGTTCTGGCCGCCGGGGCCCTGGCTGCGCACCGCGTGCAGCTCGATCTCGTGGTCGGGGATGCGGACGGTATTGGTGATCTCCAGCATGCCGGCTCGCCGGTGGCGGATTGGGGAGGCGATTCTAGCAGGGCCGCGGGGCGGTCCCGCTAGCCCCCGCCCTGCGCCAGCGACGCGGCCACCGCCTCGCGCACCGCCGCCGCCAGGGCCTGCCCCGAGGCGGTGTGGTAGCCGGTGAAAGGGGTATCGCCGCCGGGGCCGGCGACGACGGCGACGGCGTCGGTTCCGGTCCCCGAGGCGAGTCCGCCGGAGGCGGCGCGCACCCCGCGATCGGCGAGAAGCGCCGCCTTGGCCTCGGCGGTCAGGGCCAGCGCCTCCGCCCGCGCGGCGGCGCTCAGGCCCTGGCCGGTGACGGCCACGATGTTGATGGTGCCGGCCCCCTCCGGCGGCGGGGCCGGCTCGCCGGCGCGGTGGGCGTTGCCGGTGCCGGCGGTGGCCAGCACCGCCCAGTCACCGCGGGCGGCGGTGCCCAGGTGGGCCGCCGGCACCCCGGTCATGAGCCCCACCAGCGGGCCGTCCCAGCCCTGCTCCGCGGCCAGCCCGGCGAAGGTCGCCGCCGGATCGGCGCAGGCCGCCTGGCAGCCCGGCCCGGCCACGCACAGGTTGACCACGCGCCGCGCCAGCAGGTCGCCGCCGCCAACGGGGGCGGAGGACAGCACCGGGCGCGGGCGGTCGAGCACCAGGGCGTTCCAGCGCTCGCCGCACTCGTGAGCGATGCCGGGACCGAGGTCGAGGGAAGATCCTGGCGGCAAGGGGCCTCCGGAAGGTTGTGCGGCGGGGCGCGCAGGCCCATGGTGGATGGTCAACGGCCACGGAGGCCCCCATGGACCACGAGCCCTTCCTTGAAGCGGCCCGCGAGCAAGCCCGGCAAGGCCGGGACGAAGGCGGCGTCCCCATCGGGGCGGTTCTGGTGGCCGACGGCGCGATCATCGGCCGCGGCCGCAACCGGCGGGTGCAGCAGGGCAGCGTCATCCGCCACGCGGAGATGGACGCCCTGGAGGACGCCGGCCGGCTGAGCGCGGCGGACTACCGCCGCTGCACCCTCTACACCACCCTGTCGCCCTGCCCGATGTGCAGCGGCGCGGCCCTTCTCTACCGCATCCCCAGGGTGGTCATCGGCGAGAACCGCACCTTCACCGGGGACGAGGACCACCTGGCCGCGCACGGCGTGGCCCTGGAGGTGCTCCAGGATGCCGAATGCATCGAGCTGATGACCGCCTTCATCCGGGCCAATCCCGAGCTGTGGCGCGAGGATATCGGGGAGTAGGGGATCAGTCCCAGGTGCGGCTGGCCATCACCGCGTTCTCGATGAAGTCGCCGGCGCCCTGGTTGATCTCGTTGTCGTAGTGGCGGGTGCTGTCCGCCGCCATCTTGAGCAGGCGGTTGGTCTCGTCCTCGCTGAGCACGCCCTTCTCCTCCAGGGCGTTGAGGATGGTCATGATCATGGTGGTGTTGGCGGTCTGGACCTCGCGGTCGGAGAAGCCGCTGCTCTTGCCGGCCATGGATGGCTCCTGGGGGTTGGCACGAATGGGGCGGCCAAGGATACCGCCCTGCCGCCGCCGGGCCTAGCCGGTGGCCGGACCGTTCCCGGCCTGCTCGGCCATGGCCCGCTCGAAGGGCGGCGCCTCCTGGCGCAGGTGCAGGGTGCGCTGCGGGAAGGGGATCTCGATGCCCTCGGCGTCGAAGGCCTTCTTCACCCGGCGCAGCAGCTCGCGGCCCACCTCCCACTGGTGGATGGGCCAGGTCTTGACGCGCCCCTTGATGACCACCGAGGACTCGCCCAGCCGGTCCACGCCGAACACCTCCAGCGGCTCCTGGATCAGCGGGCCGAAGTAGTCGTCGGCGCCGAGCTCCTCGCCCACCCGCTGGAGCGCCGCCACCGCCCGGTCGCTGTCCTCGCCGTAGGCGATGCCGATCTCGAACACGTAGGCCGACCAGTCGCGGGTCATGTTGGCCAGAGTGGCGATGGTGCCGTTGGGGAAGATGTGCACGGTGCCGGCGAGGTCGCGCAGGACGATGGTGCGGAAGTTGATCGCCTCCACCAGGCCGCCGGTACCGTTGATGATGGCCACGTCGCCCACCCGCACCTGGTCCTCGAGGATCAGGAAGAACCCGGAGATCACGTCGCGCACCAGGTTCTGGGCGCCGAAGCCCACCGCCAGGCCGAGGATGCCGGCCCCGGCCAGAAGCGGGGCGATCTCCACCCCCACCTCCTTGAGCACCACCAGCCCGCCCACCACCAGCACGGCGATGCGCACCAGCTGGCGCAGCAGGTGGGTCAGGGTCTCGGCGCGCTTGGCCTGCTCCGCCCCGGCCTTGCCCAGCGCCTCGCCCTTGCTGGCCAGGCGCCCCTGGAAGCGGTCGAGGCCCTTGCGGGCCGCCCAGCTGACCGCCCACAGCACGACCAGGATCACCAGGATGCGCAGGCCGTTGCCGATGATCACGGCCCAGTCCAGCGAGTCCACGAAGCGGCTCACGATGTCCACGGGGGCTCCTTTCCGGGCTGGTGCGGACCCGCGACGGCGGGCTGTTCCTCCACAGTGACATCGCGGCGCGCCGGTGGGAACGCCCCGGCCCCTGAAGGCACCGGCGTTCCGGGGTAGCATGGGCCCCGTTGCCGCCATCGGAACGCCGCCATGTACGACGACACCGCCCCCGAGGTGGAGGTCGCCTGCCCCTACTGCGGCGAGGTCTTCGCCACGCTGGTGGACACCGCCGGCGAGGACGCCGCCTACATCGAGGACTGCCCGGTGTGCTGCGCGCCCATCGAATTCACGGTCGCCTGGCCGGACGGCGGCGGCCCGCCCGCGGTGAGCGCCGGCCGCGACGACGACTAGGCCAGGCGGTCGCGAACCGCTGCCAGGATCTCGTAGGAGCGGATCACCGCCGCAGGGTCGTGCATCTGGGTGGTGGCCATGACCTCGTCGACCCCCGTGCGCTCGACGAAGCCCGCCACCTGCTCGGCCACCGTGTCCGGGCCGCCCACCGCCGAGGCCCACAGCATCTGCCCCACCCGCTCGCGCTCGTCGGGCGCCCACAGGGCGTCCATGTCGTCCGCCGGCTCCGGCAGCGGGCCGGGCTTGCGGCCGCGGCCCATGCGCAGGAACTGCTGCTGGACCGAGGTGAACTGGCGGCGCGCCTCGGCGTCGCTGTCCGCCGCCGCCACGTTGAGGCCGGCCATGACGTAGGGCGCCGCCAGCTCCTCCGAGGGCTCGAAGCGCTCGCGGTAGAGGGCCAGGGCCTCGTCCAGGTGAGCCGGCGCGAAGTGCGAGGCGAAGGCGTAGGGCAGGCCGAGGCGGGCGGCCAGCTCGGCGCTGGACGGGCTGGAGCCCAGGACCCACACCGGCACCCGCGAGCCGGCGCCCGGAACCGCCCGCACCATCTGGTCCGGCTCCGCCGGAGCCAGGTAGCCGCGCAGCTCCTCCAGGTCGGCGGGGAAGCGCTCGGCGCCTTCCTGCGGGTCCCGGCGCAGGGCGCGCACCGTGCGCCGGTCGGTGCCCGGCGCCCGGCCGAGCCCGAGGTCGATGCGGCCCGGATGCAGCGCCTCCAGGGTGCCGAACTGCTCGGCCACCACCAGCGGCGCGTGGTTGGGCAGCATGACCCCGCCCGAGCCCACGCGGATGTTCTCCGTGGCGTCGGCCACATGGCCGATGAGCACGGCGGTGGCGGAGCTGGCGATGCCGGTCATGTTGTGGTGCTCGGCCAGCCAGAAGCGCCGGTAGCCGAGGTCCTCGGCGTGGCGGGCCAGCTCGGTGGCGGCGCGCAGGGCCGCGGCGGCGTCGCCGCCGGCGCGGATGGGGGCGAGGTCGAGGATGGACAAGGCGGTCACGGATGGGGCTCCTGCATGGGGATGGTCGAGGCCGGGCCGCCAGTCTAACGCCGGGGCCCTTTCCCCTTCGACAAACTCGCCCGGGCGTGGCTTTCTGGGGGGAGGAACGACAATTCGCCCCCATTCCCGAGGCCCAGGAGACCGCCATGAGCCAGCCCGTGTGCATCATCCCCGGCGCCGGTCCCGGCAACGGCGCCGCCCTCGCCCGCCGCTTCGCCCGCGACGGCTACCGGGTGGCCATGCTCGCCCGCGACGGCGAGCGCCTGGCCGAGCTTGCCGGCGGCATCGACGGCGCCCACCCCTTCACCTGCGACGTCACCGATCCCGCCAGCGTCGAGGCCGCCTTCGGGGCCGTGCGCCGGGACCTGGGCCCGGTTTCGGTGCTGCTCTACAACGCCGGCGGCGGCCAGTGGGGCACCATCGACGACACCGACGCCGAGGCCATGGAGGGCGCCTGGCGGGTCAACACCCTGGGCCTGCATGCCTGCGCCCGGACCGCCCTGCCCGACATGCGCGCCGCCGGCGGCGGCGCCATCGTGGTCACCGGCGCCACCGCCAGCCTGCGCGGCGGCGCCCGCTTCGCCGCCTTCGCCCCGGCCAAGGCGGCCCAGCGCAGCCTGGCCCAGTCCATGGCCCGTCACCTGGGCGCCGAGAACATCCACGTGGCCCTGGTCATCATCGACGGCGTGGTGGCCACGCCGCGCACCCGCGAGATGCTCCCCGACCGCCCCGACGACTTTTTCCTGAGCCCCGACGACATCGCCGAATCGGTGTTCTTCCTGGCCCACCAGCCGCCCTCGGCCTGGACCTACGAGCTCGACCTGCGACCGTCCAGCGAGGACTGGTAGCCGGCCACCGGAGCCCGGCCCGGGATCAGCCCCCCACCAGCGGCACGAAGGCCACCGGCAGCACCGAGCGGGTAGTCACCCCGCCGCCTTCCTCCTTCTCGATGACCTGCAGGTCCTGCCCCCAGATGGCCCGGCCCACCGGGATCACCAGCCTTCCCCCCGGGGCCAGCTGCTCCACCAGGGCGGGCGGGACCTCGTGGGCGCCGGCGGTGACCAGGATGCCGTCGAACGGCGCCGCCTCGGGCCAGCCCTGGCGGCCGTCGCCGACGCGCAGGTGGACGTTGGCGTAGCCCAGGCGCCCCAGCCGCTCGCGGGCCGACTCGCCGAGGGCGGGCAGGTACTCGATGGAGTACACCTCGGCCACCAGCTCGGCCAGCACCGCCGCCTGATAGCCGCAGCCGGTACCCACCTCCAGGACGCGGTCGCCGGGCTCGGGGTCCAGCAGCTCGGTCATCAGCGCGACGATGAACGGCTGCGAGATGGTCTGGCCCTCGCTGATGGGCAGGGGCGTATTGTCGTAGGCCTGCCCCGCCAGGTTGCCGGGCACGAACGCCTCGCGCGGCACCGCCCGCACGGCGTCCAGCACACGCCCGCTGAGACGGGGGCGCCCGCTGTCGTCGCCGCTGTAGCGGGCCTCGTCCTCGATCTGCCGGATCAGGCGCTCCTTGCGGTCCATGACCTTCCCTTCCCTTGTGGCGGCCCCGCCGGCCCCTTCCTACCAGGGCAGCACCGAGCCGTCCGAGTGCCAGAAGGTGCCGGTGCTCTCCAGGTCGAGCTCGTCCATGCGCCGGATCAGGCGCTCCGCCGCCTCGGCCGGGGTGATCTGGCCGCGGCCGCCGGTCATCTCGGTCTGGACGTAGCCGGGGTGGAGGATGGCCACCGCGATGCCGCGCGGGGCGAGGTCCACCGACAGGGACTTGCCGGCGGCGTTGAGGGCGGCCTTGCTCATGCGGTAGCCGTAGCGCCCGCCGGAGTCGTTGTCGGCGATGGAGCCCATGCGCGAGGTCATCAGGCCGACCTTGCCGCCGGCGCCCATGTTGGGCAGCAGGGCGTGGGTCACGCGCAGCGGGCCCAGGGTGTTGACCTCGAACTGCTGACGCATGGTGTCCCAGTTCATGTTGGCCAGGTTCTCGTCGAGCAGGATGCCGGCGTTGTTGTAGAGCACGTCCACGTCCTCGCCGGCGAGCTCGTCGGCCAGGCGCGCTGTGCCCTCCTCGCGGGTGACGTCGACGCCCTCGATGAGGTCCGTGCCCAGCGCGCGCAGATCGCCGGAGGCCTCGCGGCACACCGGGATGACCCGCTCGCCGCGGGCGTGCCACTGGCGCGCCAGCTCCAGACCGATGCCGCGGTTGGCGCCGGTGATGACGACGGTGGATGCCATGTCTGTCTCCTCGCTCGGGATGGCGACGGGTTGTCAGGACTTGAGGCGGTAGCCGGTGCGGAAGATCCACCACACCAGCGTCATGCACAGGGTCAAAAACAGCAGCACCATGCCCAGGCTGACGCCGACGCTGACGTCGGCCAGCCCGAAGAAGCTCCAGCGGAAGCCGCTCACCAGGTAGACCACCGGATTGAACAGCGTCACCGTCTGCCACAGCGGCGGCAGCATATCGATGGAGTAGAAGGTGCCGCCGAGGAAGGTCAGCGGCGTCAGCACCAGCAGCGGCACCAGCTGCAGCTTCTCGAAGTTGTCCGCCCAGATGCCGATGATGAAGCCGAACAGCGAGAACGACACCGCGGTCAGCACCAGGAACGCCAGCATCCACAGCGGGTGGGCGATCTGCAGCGGCACGAACAGGGCCGCCGTACCCAGGATGATCAGCCCCAGGATCACCGACTTGGTGGCGGCGGCGCCCACGTAGCCGATCACCACCTCGAAGGCGGACACCGGCGCCGACAGGATCTCGAAGATGGTGCCGGTGAAGCGCGGGAAGAAGATGGAGAAGGAGGCGTTGGACACGCTCTGGGTCAGCAGCATGAGCATGATCAGGCCGGGCACGATGAACGAGCCGTAGGGGACCCCCTCCACGCGGTCGATGCGCGAGCCGATGGCGGCGCCGAACACCACGAAATACAGCGAGGTGGAGATCACCGGCGAGACGATGCTCTGCAGCAGCGTCCGCCCCGTGCGCGCCATCTCGAAGCCGTAGATGGCGCGTATGCCGTGGATGTTCATGGCGCCTCCCGGACTAGGCGGACGAAGATCTCCTCCAGCGAGCTCTGCTCGGTGTGGAGGTCGGTGAAGCGGATGCCCGCCTCGGTGAGCTCGGTGAGCAGGGCGGCGATGTCCTTGCCCTCGCCCGCCTTCTCGTAGGTGTAGATCAGCTCGCGGCCGCCGTCGGCCAGCTGCAGGTTGGCGGCGTCCACCCCCTCGGGCAGGTACTCCACCGGCTCGCGCAGGTGCAGGGTCAACCGCTTGCCGCCGAAGCGGCGCATGAGCGCGGCCTTGTCCTCCACCAGCACCAGGCGGCCGTGGTTGATGACCCCCACGCGGTCGGCCATGAGCTCGGCCTCCTCGATGTAGTGGGTGGTCAGGATGACGGTGACGCCATCCGCCCGCAGTCGGCGCACCAGCTCCCACATGTCCTGGCGCAGGTCCACATCGACCCCGGCGGTGGGCTCGTCCAGGAACAGCACCCGCGGCTCGTGGGCCAGCGCCTTGGCGATCAGCAGGCGCCGCTTCATGCCCCCGGACAGGGTCATGATCTTGTTGTTGCGCTTGTCCCACAGCGCCAGGTCGCGCAGCACCCGTTCCACGTGGCCCGGGTCCGGGGGCTTGCCGAACAGGCCGCGGCTGAAGCTGACCGTGGCCCACACCGTCTCGAAGGACTCGGTGGTCAGCTCCTGCGGCACCAGCCCCACCCGGGTGCGGGTCTCGCGGAACTGGCGGACGTTGTCGTAGCCGTCCACCCGCACGCTGCCGGAGGTGGCGTTGACGATGCCGCAGATGATGCTGATCAGGGTGGTCTTGCCGGCGCCGTTGGGGCCGAGCAGGGCGAAGATCTCGCCGCGCGGCACCTCCAGGTCGATGTCGGTGAGGGCCCGGAAGCCGGAATCGAAGGTCTTGTTCAGGCCGGCGACGGCGAGGGCGGGCTCCCCGTCGCCGGCCGCGTTGGCGCGGGCCGCGCCCTCACGGGGTGCGGGGGCGGTGACCGACCCGGCCTGATGGTTATCGAGCATTGCTCGTCGGACTCCTGGAATGCGGATCAATGGACAGCGCGCGGGCGGCTGGCCGGGGGACCGGCCTGTCGTTAGTGTAAAGGGAGGCGGCCCCGGCCGACGACCGCGGGGTCCGGCACCGAACCGACCCACCCGACCAACGGGGCCTCCCATGGCCGCGGGCGAACCGCTGCAGGCGATCGACACCGACATCTGGCTGGCCGAGGGTCCGGTGGTCGACTTCTACAGCTTCCCCTACCCCACCCGCTGCGTCATCGTCCGCCTGCCCGGCGAGCGGCTCTGGGTGTGGTCGCCCATCGCCCTCGACGACGACCTCCAGGCGGCCGTGGACGCCCGCGGCGAGGTCGCCTTCCTGGTCAGCCCCAACAAGCTCCACCACCTGAGCCTGGGCCAGTGGCAGCGGGCCTACCCCGGGGCCGAGCATTGGGGCCCGGCCTCCACCGCGCGCAAGCGCCCCGACCTCGCCTTCGACGGCGAGCTCGGCGATCATCCCCCGGCGGCCTGGGCCGGGGCCATCGACCAGGCCTGGTTCCGCGGCTCGCCGCTGCTCGACGAGGTGGTGTTCTGTCACCTGCCGTCGCGCACCGCCATCCTCGCCGACCTGTCCGAGAACTTCACCGAGGCCTTCCTGCGCGACCACTGGGCCGCCTGGCAGCGTCCCATCGCCCGCCTGTGGCGGATCACCGAGCCCTGGGGCTACGCGCCGCTGGAGCTGCGCCTGAGCTTCCTCGACCGCCGCACCGCCCGGGCGGCGCTGGCCAAGGTCCTGGGGTGGCAGCCGCGGCGGGTGGTGATGGCCCACGGACGGTGGCAGGATGAAGAGGGACGGGCCTTCCTCGAGCGCGCCTTCCGCTGGCTGCGCCGCTAGCCCCGAGCCCGCGATCCGATCACCGGCGGCGCCTTGACCCCGCGCCCCGCCCGCACCGATCATTGGCCGCCCCTTTTGGCCCAGGAGATGCCCCCCATGAGCAAGCCGGACGTGAAGACCGACGAGAAGAAGCAGCACTTCGACGACATCTACGTCGCCGAGGATCCCGTCCCCTACAAGGAACGGATCCTGGACGCCCTGGAGTACGTCTCCGACAACTTCAACAAGCAGACCTTCGACCGCCTGATCCTGCCCTGGGCGGAGAGCAAGGCCGCGGGCGGCCCGCTGAACTTCGTCGATCTCGCCGGCTGCTTCGGCAACACCACCATGGCCACCCTCAACGGCATGGACTTTGACGCCATCCGCCACAACTGGCGCGACCACGAGGCGGCCCGGCAGGTGGACAGCCCCCGCCGTTTCGCCGCCAACGTCACCGGCATCGACATCTCCGCCAACGCCCTGGCCTACGGCAAGTCGGCCGGCATTTACGACGCCACCATCGAGGCCGATCTCAACAGCCCCGGCCTCGAGACCCGGTCCGCCGTGGACCAGGCCATGACCGAGGCGGACATCGTCATCTCCACCGCCGCCCTGGTCTACCTGGAGCCGGCCGCCGTGGAGAAGCTGCTGGACGCCTTCGCCAGCGGCTCCAGCGAGGGCTACATGCTGGTGAACTTCCTCAACCCCTTCGCCCTGGACGAGGCCGACGCCACCAAGCGCATGCTGCTGGACAAGCTCGAGTTCGTCGGCAGCATGGCCTCGCGCCACCGCAAGATGTCGGCGCTGGAGCAGGAGAACTATCCCGGCGAGGAGTGGTCCCTGCTGGAGATCTGGGTGCTCAAGCGCAAGGGCTGAGGGCGGGCTGCCGGAGCGGCCGCCGCCGCGATCTCCTGGAGCAAAGCCCCATCACACGTCGTCATCGCGAGTCCCGCCACTAAGCCCCTACGGGGCCGACTGTAAAGCTCCAGCCCCCGGCAGGCTTAGTGGCGGGGCGTGGCGATCTCCCGGAACGGAGCCCCGCCACGGAGATTGCTTCGCTGCGCTCGCAATGACGGCAGGCCCCGACGCCATCGGCCCCCTCCGCGGAGGGGGCCGATCTGCGTCCGGAATCCGGACCCTCAGGCCGCCAGCTCGGCCTCGTAGCCCTCCTCGGCCACGGCCTTGATCAGGGCCTGGGGATCGGCCTCGCCGCTGACGCGGGCGCGGCCGTCGTCGAGGGAGACGTCGGCGCGCTCGACGCCGGCCACCTCCTCCAGCGCCTCCTTGACCGCATTGACGCAGTGGCCGCAGGTCATGCCGGTTACCTTGAGATCGATGTCCGCCATGGCTTGGCTCCTCTCGGTGGGGATGGGGATTCAGGCGGCCCGCGGCGCATTGCCGGCGGGCTCGGGCCGGGCCGCGCCGCCGGGCTCGGCGGCCGCGGCGGCTCCCAGCTCCGCCGGCCGCAGGCGGCGCAGCCGCAGGCTGTTGGAGACCACGAACAGGCTCGACAGGCCCATGGCGACGCCCGCCACCATGGGGTTCAGGTGCAGCCCATAAGCCGGGTAGAACACCCCGGCCGCCAGCGGGATCAGCACCACATTGTAGGCGAAGGCCCAGAACAGGTTGCCGCGGATGGTGCCCAGGGTGCGCCGGGCCACCTCGAGGGCGGTGACCACTCCGGCCAGCTCGCCGCGGGTGAGGGTGACGTCGGCGGCCTCGATGGCGATGTCGGTGCCGGTGCCCACGGCCACGCCCACCTCGGCCTGGGCCAGGGCCGGGGCGTCGTTGATGCCGTCGCCGACGAAGGCCACGTGCGCGCCCTCGCCCTGCAGGGCGGCCACCGCCTCGGCCTTGCCGTCGGGCAGCACCTCGGCGCGCACCTCGTCGATGCCGGCGCGGCGGGCGATGGCCGCGGCGGTGGCGCGACTGTCGCCGGTGATCATGGCCACCCGCAGGCCGCGGTCGTGCAGGGCGGCCACCGCCCCGGCGGCGTCCGCCTTGAGCGGGTCGGCCACCGCCAGCACGCCGCGCACGGCGCCGCCGGCCGCCACGTAGATGGGGGTCTTGCCGTCGCCTGCCAGGGCCTCGGCGCGCGCCGCCCAGTCGCCGGGATCGATGCCGGCGTCGTCCAGCAGCCGGCGGCTGCCCACCAGCACGGGGGCGCCGTCGACGGTGGCGCGCACGCCATGGCCGGGCACGGCCTCGAAGCCCTCGGCCGCCGGCAGGTCCAGGCCGCGCTCGGCGGCCGCCGCGCGCACCGCCTCGGCCAGCGGGTGCTCGCTGGCCGCCTCCACCGCCGCCGCCAGGCGCAGCGCCTCGCCCTCGTCGCCGGCGGCCTCCAGGTCGGTGAGCCGCGGCCGGCCCTCGGTGAGCGTGCCGGTCTTGTCGAACACCGCGGTGTCCACATGGGACAGCCGCTCCAGGGCCTCGCCCTTGCGGAACAGCACCCCCAGCTCGGCGGCGCGGCCGGTGCCGACCATGATCGCCGCCGGCGTGGCCAGGCCCATGGCGCACGGGCAGGCCACCACCAGCACCGCCACCGCACTCACCAGGGCCATGGTGATGGCCGGCGCCGGGCCGAGGGCCAGCCAGGCGACGAAGGTGACCGCGGCCACCGCCAGCACGCTCGGGGTGAACACCCGCACCACGCGGTCGGCGACGCCCTGGATGGGCAGCTTGGCGCCCTGGGCGCGCTCCACCATGCGGATGATCTGCGACAGCACGGTGTCGCCGCCCACCTGCGTGACCTCGACGGTCAGCACGCCGTGCTGGTTGACCGTGCCGCCCACCACCTCGTCATCGGCGCCCTTGGCCACCGGCTCGGGCTCGCCGGTGAGCATGGACTCGTCCACGTAGCTGCTGCCGTCGGCGACGGTGCCGTCCACCGGGATGCGCTCGCCCGGGCGCACCACCAGCCGGTCGCCGGCCTGCACCCGGCTCACCGGCACCTCCCGCTCCTGGCCGTCCTCCAGCAGGCGGGCGTTCTTGGCCTGCAGGCCGATCAGCTTGCGGATGGCCTGGCTGGTGCGGCCCTTGGCCACCTCCTCCAGGTACTTGCCGAACAGGATCACGGTGACGATCACTGCCGCCGAGTCGAAGTACAGGCCGCGCGCCTCCGGCGGGAACAGCCCCGGAGCCAGCACCACGCCCACGCTGTAGAGCCAGGCGGCGCCGGCGCCGGTCATCACCAGGCTGTTCATGTCCGGGGACAGGTGGCGGTAGGCGGTCAGGCCCGGGCCCCAGAAGCGCCGCCCCGGCCCGGCCAGGACCACGGTGGTCAGGGCCAGCTGGGCCCAGTCCCAGGCCCCCGGCCAGGGCGCGGCCGCGGCCAGCCAGTCCGCCAGGCCGGGCAGGAGGGCGGCGCCCATGGACAGCACCAGCACCGGCACGGTGACCGCCGCCGCCAGCCACAGCTCGCGGCGCATGACGGTCAGCGTGCGCTCGCGGCGTGCCTCGGGCCCGGCCGCCTCGCCCTCGCCCTCCAGCGGGATGGGCTCGTAGCCGGTGCGGCGGATGGTGGCGGCGATGTCGTCAGGGCTCACCGCGTCCGGGAAGTAGCGCACGGTGGCGCGCTCGGTGGCCAGGTTGACGCTGGCGGCCACCACCCCGGGCAGCTTGTTCAGCTTGCGCTCCACCCGGGAGGAGCAGTTGGCGCAGGTCATGCCGCCCACGCCGATCTCGTACTCGCCGATCACCGGCGTGTAGCCGGTGTCGCTGACGGTCCCGGCGATCTGCCCGGCGTCGAGGGCATCCTCGTCGTAGCGGACCGTGGCGCGCTCCGAGGCCAGGTTGACGCTCGCCTCCTCGACGCCGTCGAGCCGGGCCAGGGCCCGCTCCACGCGCGCCGAGCACGAGGCGCAGGTCATGCCTTCGATGCCCAGATCCAGCTCTTTCATCGGGGGTCTCCTTGCGGAGCGGGCGGGCGTTCAGTCGCCGTCCCGGTTGAGCGCGCCCAGGATGGGGCAGTCGGCGGTGGAGCCATGGCCGGGGCACTGCTCCGACAGCGCCCGGAGGCCGTCGCGCAGGTGCTCCAGGTCGCGGATGCGGGCCTCGATGTCGGCGATGCGCTCCTCGGTCAGGGCCTTCACCGCCCCGGCGTCGGCCTCGGGGCTGTCGGACAGGGCCAGCAGCTCCGCCACCTGATCCAGGCTGAAGCCGAGCGCCTGGGCGCGGCGGATGAAGCGCAGCCGCTCGCGAGCCCCGTCGCCGTACAGGCGGTAGCCCGAGTCCGAGCGCGCGCTCGGCGTGACCAGGCCGCGGCGCTCGTAGTAGCGCAGGGTCTCGGCGGCGAGACCCATCTCGCCGGCCAGCTGGCCGATGGTCATGGTAGTCATGGGCCCTCCCCGTTCGGGTTACAGCTTACAACCTGTTGTAACGTTTAGCGGGAAAGGGGGTCAACCGGCAGCCCCTCCCGGCCGCCTCCCGGCTGTCACCGCGAAAGCCCGGATGGGTCCGTGGCGAGCTTTCCGGCGGAGCCCTGCCACGGAGATCGCTTCGCTGCGCTCGCACTGACCGGGGGCCGGGGCAATGCCGCGCCCCTCCGCTTGCCGTCATCGCGAGGACCCGGAGGGTCCGTGGCGATCTCCCGAGCGGGGCTCCGCCACGGAGATCGCTTCGCTGCGCTCGCAATGACGGCAACCTCCCGGGTTGTCGTTGCGAGACCCCGCCGTGGGGTGCGGCGACCTTTCGGTTGCAGCCCCCTTGGTCGTCATCGCGAATCCCGCCACTAAGCCCCTGCGGGGCCGAGTGTCAGGCTCCCGCTCCGGGCAGGCTTAGTGGCGGGATGCGGCGATCTCCCGGAACGCAGGCTTCGGCCGGGAGATTGCTTCGCCGCGCTCGCAATGACGGCTCGGGGGCTCGCGGCGCCGGGCCCGGAAGGCCGG
>Ga0102944_1001694_pt1 | contig 14086 bp, 12 predicted proteins | sample SalPonD_shore_MG_FD_78172 | JGI IMG/M metagenome (GOLD analysis project Ga0102944, IMG submission 78172) | Salt pond soil microbial communities from South San Francisco under conditions of wetland restoration - Salt Pond MetaG... | ecosystem: Environmental > Aquatic > Marine > Intertidal zone >...
CAGGGTCCAGCCGTGGTCGTGCCAGAAGACCATGCCCGGGGCCTCTTCCTGGACGTGGAACAGGTCGAGCTGGCGGGCGATCTTGCGGTGATCGCGCTTTTCGGCCTCCTCCAGGCGGTGCAGGTACTCCTTGAGCGACTTCTTGTCCGCCCAGGCGGTGCCGTAGACGCGCTGGAGCATCTCGTTGTCCGAATTGCCGCGCCAGTAGGCCCCGGCCAGCTTGGTCAGCTTGAAGGCCTTGAGCCGGCCGGTCGAAGGCACGTGGGGGCCGCGGCACAGGTCGATGAAATCGCCCTGGCGGTATAGCGAGAGCTGCTCGTCCTTGGGAATGGACTCGATGATCTCGGCCTTGTACTCCTCGCCCATGTTGCGGAAAAAGGCCACGGCGTCGTCGCGGTCCATGACCGAGCGCTCGACCGGGAAGTCGCGCTTGGCCAGCTCGTTCATCTTGGCCTCGATCTTCTCCAGGTCCTCGGGGGTGAAGGCCCGCTCGTAGGCGAAGTCGTAGTAGAAGCCGTCATCGATGACCGGGCCGATGGTCACCTGGGCGTCCGGGAACAGCTCCTTGACCGCCTGCGCCAGCAGGTGGGCGGTGGAGTGGCGGATGACTTCCAGGCCCTCGGCGTCCTTGTCGGTCACGATGGCCAGGTTGGCGTCGTGGTCGATGACGAAGGAGGTATCAACGAGGCGCCCGTCGACCTTGCCGGCCAGGGCGGCCTTGGCCAGACCCGCGCCGATATCGGCGGCGACGTCGGCGACGGTGACGGGATGGGGAAAATCGCGATGGCTGCCGTCAGGCAGGGTAATCGTAGGCATGGCAGTACCCCTTTTCTCTTCAGTGGCGACCGATACGAGTGGCCGCTTGGTGTCGATGTCGGGCGACCGCTACGAGGGGCCGCCCCTGGAAAAAATCGTGGCGACCCATACGGAAGGTCGCCACAAGGTCGTACAGTGAAGCCAAGGCTGGTTGCACGGGCTCGTGTGGAACCGCCAAAACTTGCAGAAATTTGGTAGGCGCGATTGGACTACTGCGCACATCCCTGTGCTCCGCCCTGCGGGCCGCGCTTCGCGCGTTCAAAATCGCTCGAACCCCTGTTCCCGACGGGTTCTACCTCGTACATCCCTGTACTCGTCCCGGCGATTTTGTCGAACCGCGTTCTCGCCCAATCGCGCCTCCCGGGCAGGAGGCAATCCTGCAGCAAATTGGTAGGCGCGATTGGACTCGAACCAACGACCCCCACCATGTCAAGGTGGTGCTCTAACCAACTGAGCTACGCGCCTGCAAGACCGGCAAAGATACTCGATTAGTACCCGACCGCGCAAGTGCTGCCGGGCAACGGGCCACGACCGCCTCAGCCGACCTTGCGGTCGATCATGCCCAGGTTGTGCTCCTGGATGCGCTGGATCTCGTCGCGCAGGCGTGCCGCCTCCTCGAACTCCAGGTTCTGGGCGTGCTTGTACATTTGCTGCTCGAGCTGCTTGACCTTCTTGGTGAGCATCTCCGGGGACATGCCCGCGTACTCGATGACCTCCTCGGCGACCTTGGCGTAGCGCCGCGGCGCCCCCGGCCCGCCGGCATAGGCCCCCTCCATGATGTCGGCCACCGCCTTCTCAATCGTCCGCGGGGTGATGCCGTGGGCCTCGTTGAAGGCGATCTGCTTGTCCCGGCGCCGCTCGGTCTCCTCCATGGCCCGCTGCATGGACCCGGTGATCCGGTCGGCGTAGAGGATGGCCTTGCCGTGGGCGTTGCGTGCCGCGCGGCCGATGGTCTGGATGAGCGAGCGGTCCGAGCGCAAGAAGCCCTCCTTGTCCGCGTCCAGAATGGTCACCAACGAGACCTCGGGAATATCCAGCCCCTCACGCAGCAGGTTGATGCCGACCAGCACGTCGAACTCGCCCAGGCGCAGGTCGCGGATGATCTCCACGCGCTCGACGGTGTCGATATCCGAGTGCATGTAACGCACCCGCGTGCCGTGTTCGGCCAGGTACTCGGTCAGGTCCTCGGCCATGCGCTTGGTCAGGGTGGTGACCAGCACGCGCTCGCCCACGGCCGTGCGTGCCTTGACCTCCGAGAGCAGGTCGTCGACCTGGCTGGTGGCCGGGCGCACCTCGACCTCGGGGTCGATGAGCCCGGTGGGGCGGACCACCTGCTCCACCACCGCGCCGGAGTGCTCGCGCTCGTAGGTCCCCGGCGTGGCCGAGACGAAGATGGCCTGGGGCATGAGGCGCTCGAATTCCTCGAACTTGAGCGGCCGGTTGTCCAGCGCCGAGGGCAGACGAAAGCCGTATTCGACCAGGCTCTCCTTGCGCGAGCGGTCGCCGCGATACATGGCGCCGAGCTGGGGAATGGTCACGTGCGACTCGTCGATGACGACCAGCGCATCGTCGGGCAGATAATCGATCAGCGTGGGCGGCGGTTCGCCCGGGCCGCGGCCCGTCAAATGGCGCGAATAGTTCTCGATGCCCGAGCAGTAGCCCAGCTCCATGATCATCTCGATATCAAAGCGCGTGCGCTGCTCCAGGCGCTGGGCCTCGACGAGCTTGTTGACCGAATAGAGCTGCTCCAGGCGCTCGGCCAGCTCGGCCTTGATGGCCTCCACCGCATCGAGCAGCGTCTGGCGCGGCGTGACGTAGTGCGTCTTGGGGTAGATGGTCACGCGCGGGACCTTGGAGATGACCTCGCCCGTGAGCGGATCGAAATAGCTGAGGTTGTCGATTTCGTCGTCGAACAGCTCGACGCGCACGGCCTCGCGGTCGGAGTCCGCCGGGAAGATGTCGATCACCTCGCCGCGCACCCGGTAGGTACCGCGCTGGAGCTCCACGTCGTTGCGCTTGTACTGGAGCTCGGCCAGGCGGCGCAGGATCTGGCGCTGGTCGACGGTGTCGCCGCGGCTCAGGTGCAGCAGCATGCTGAGGTAGGACTGCGGATCGCCCAGGCCATAGATGGCCGAGACCGTGGCCACGATGATGGTGTCGTGGCGTTCGAGCAGGGCCTTGGTCGCCGACAGGCGCATCTGCTCGATGTGCTCGTTGATCGAGGCGTCCTTCTCGATGTAGGTATCCGAGCTGGGGACGTAGGCCTCGGGCTGGTAGTAGTCGTAATAGGAGACGAAGTATTCCACCGCGTTGTGCGGGAAGAACTCGCGCATCTCGCCATAGAGCTGAGCGGCCAGGGTCTTGTTGGGCGCCAGGACCAGGGTCGGGCGCTGCACCTGCTCGATCACGTTGGCGACGGTGAAGGTCTTGCCCGAGCCGGTGACCCCGAGCAGGGTCATGCCCGCCTCGCCGGCGTTCAGGCCTTCGATGAGCTGGCGGATCGCCTCGGGCTGATCGCCGGCCGGTTCGAAGCCGGCGTTCAGTTCAAATCGCTTGGACATGAGTCTTTCAGAACCTGCGGCGTTTCAAGTATATTACACAAGTTTGGCTGTCAAACCTTCGTTCTGAGGACGCCGGGTTGGAAATTCAACTCTCACAACGGGTGCAACGCATCAAACCCTCGCCCACCCTGGCGGTCACCGCGCGCGCCAAGGCGCTGCGCGCCGCCGGGCGCGACATTATCGGGCTGGGCGCCGGCGAGCCCGATTTCGACACCCCCGAGCATATCAAACAGGCCGCCATCGACGCGCTGCACGCGGGGTTCACCAAATACACGCCCGTCGACGGCACGCCCGAGCTCAAAGAGGCCGTGATTGCCAAGTTCAAGCGCGACAACGGCCTGGACTACGCCGCCGATCAGATTCTGGTCTCCTGCGGCGGCAAGCACAGCTTCTACAACCTCGCCCAGGCGCTGCTCGATGAGGGCGACGAGGTCATCATCCCGGCGCCCTATTGGGTGTCCTACCCGGATATGGTCCTGCTGGCCGACGGCAAACCGGTCATCGTCGAGGCCGGCCTGGACCAGGGCTTCAAGATTATTCCCGAACAGCTGGAGGCGGCGATCACCCAGCGCACCCGCCTGCTGGTGCTGAACAGCCCGTCCAACCCGACCGGCGTGGCCTACACCCGCGCCGAGCTGGCGGCGCTCGGCGAGGTGCTGCGCAGGCACCCCCAGGTGCTCATCGCCACCGACGACATGTACGAGCACATCCTGTGGGCCGAAGAGCCCTTCGCCAACATACTCAATGCGTGCCCGGACCTCTACGAGCGCACCATTGTCTTGAACGGCGTATCCAAGGCCTACTCCATGACCGGCTGGCGCATCGGCTACGCCGCCGGGCCCAAGGCGTTGATGCAGGCGATGAAGAACATCCAGTCTCAGAGCACCTCGAATCCGACCTCCATCGCCCAGGTCGCGGCGACGACCGCCCTGAACGGCGACCAGACCTGCATCCAGGTCATGCTCAAGGCCTTCAAGCAGCGCCACGACTTCGTGGTCGAGGCGCTGAATGCCATCGACGGGGTCAAGTGCCTGCCCTCCCAGGGCGCCTTCTACTCCTTCCCGGACATGCGCGAGGCGATGGCACGCCTGGACGGCGTCGGCGACGATGTCGCCCTGGCCGAATACCTGCTCGAGCACGCCGGCGTTGCCCTGGTGCCCGGCTCGGCCTTTGGGGCCCCCGGCTATATGCGCCTGTCGTTCGCCACCAGCATCGACAATCTGCGCGAGGCGGCGGCGCGGCTCGACCGGGCACTTAGCCCCGCATCCTGATTCGCCGGCGACCTTTCCCGCCGCAGCGCGGGCCGTCGCCGCAGTGGAATCGGTGCCTTTGAACCAAATGGCACCGGTATAGGAAATTTCCTACAAGGATTGCCCTCAGCGTCCTACAGGCCCGGGGTTCCAATTACGCGGCCGTCTGACTATTGTTAGTCCCACAAGGAAGTGGGGGGTTGACATGGATGTCTCGACCTCGAGCCCCGGCGGAGCTCTCCGCCGGGGTTCATTTTCAAAACCGCAACACACCGATCTTCACGCAGGCGCTCAACCCAGCATCCTGAGCGACGCCGCGGGCGGCTTCACGCTCATCGAGCTGATGATCGTCGTGGCCGTACTCGGCATCCTGCTCACCGGGGTCGTCCCGGCCATACATCGAACGCTGGCCTCCAACCGGCTCGCCGTCCACGTCAACCATCTGGTGGGCGACCTTGCACTGACCCGCAGCGAGGCGATCACCCGCGGCGTCGACACCGTTCTGTGTAAAAGCAACGACGGACGACATTGCGTCCGTCAGGGCGGTTGGGAGCAGGGTTGGATCGTCTTCGCCGATCGCAACGCCAATCGGCGCCGTGACGCCCCCGAACCCGTGGTACACGTCCAGGGCCCCTTGAGCCGCAGCTACACGCTGCGCTACGCGGCCTTCGGCTCACGCCATTACGTGGTGTTCTTCCCGACGGGGTTCACGCGCACCAATGGCACCTTCACCTTCTGCGATCCCGAGGAGCCGGCACTGGCCCGCGCCGTGGTCCTGTCCAAGGTCGGTCGCCCGCGCCTGACGCGGACCCGCCCGGACGGCAGCGCCCTGACCTGTCCGTCCTGAGCAGCTCGGCAGATGGCTTGTTGACCTAGCGGGGCCCACTGATTACCATACGCAACCTGATTTTCCCCGGTAGCTCAGTTGGTAGAGCAGGTGACTGTTAATCACCCTGTCGCTGGTTCGAGTCCGGCCCGGGGAGCCAATATATAAATCAACGGCTTATGTCTTGCGGCATAGGCCGTTTTTTTATGCCACCGCTATTTGCGCGTGCTGACCGTGTGCAGGTAATTGGAGAACTCTTCGCTGAGCTCCGGGTGCTTGAGGGCATATTCGACCGTCGCCTGGAGATAGCCGAGCTTGTTGCCGCAGTCGTAGCGCGTCCCCTCGAAGCGGTAGGCATAGACGTCCTCGTCGGCCCGCAGCGCGTCGATGGCGTCGGTGAGCTGGATCTCGCCGCCCGAACCCCGCTCGGTCTTCTCCAGCAGGTCAAAGATCCGCGGCGTCAGGATATACCGCCCGACCACGCCCAGCGTCGACGGGGCCTCCTCCGGCTTGGGCTTTTCGACAATGGCGTTGACCTTGGACAGGGCGTCGTCGATCGACTCGGAATCCACGATGCCGTACTTGTCGGTATCCTGCGACGCCACCTGCTGCACGCCGAGGATGCTGCTCTCCAGATCATCGTACAAGCGCGTCATCTGCGACAGACAGGGATCGTTCTCGCCGTCGATGAGGTCGTCGGCGAGGATGACGGCGAACGGCTCGTTACCCACCACCGGCTGGGCGCACAACACCGCGTGGCCCAACCCGAGCGGCTCGGCCTGGCGGATGTAGATGCAGGTCACGTTGTCCGGGATGATCCCCTGCACCATCTTGAGCAGCTCGTGCTTGCCGCGCGACTCGAGCTCCACCTCCAGCTCATAGGCCTTGTCGAAGTGGTTGGGGATGGAGTGCTTGTTACGCCCGTTGACGAAGATCATCTGGGTCATGCCCGCCGCCACGGCCTCCTCGACGGCATACTGAATGAGCGGCTTGTCGACGATGGGCAGCATCTCCTTCGGGCTGGCCTTGGTGGCCGGCAAAAAACGCGTACCCATACCGGCGACCGGAAACACGGCCTTTCTAATCTTCTGCTGTGTCATATCGTTCCTTCATGTGTCGATTCGAAGCAATGGAGCACAAAAAAGTCACCGGCCCACTGACCGCCGCAGGCGCCACCAGACGAGATTCATGGCAACGAAATAGGCGGCGAACAGGCCGAGAAAACCGTAAAACATCCGGGCTTCGCTGAACCCGTGATACAGAGCGTACAGTCCGAACAATGCCAGAGCGACGGCCCCGGTGACAATAATCAGCAGCGTCTGAACGGCACTGAATCCCAGAGCCTGCAGCAAATGATGCAGGTGATCGCGGTCGGCGGCAAACGGCGAGAGACCCATGAACATGCGGCGGAACATGATGTAGACGGCGTCGAACAGCGGAATGGCAAGAATCCACAGCGCGGTGACCGGCGCGATCACACGCCCCGACCCCTGGGACAATCCAATGACATACCAGGTCAGGATGAACCCGAGGAACATGCTGCCCGAGTCGCCCATGAACACGCGCGCCGGCTGACGGTCCGAGAAACGCAGATTGAACAGCAGAAAGGCGACTACGACTGCCACGGCAATGAGCAGCAGATGCGCATCGGCACCGTGACCGGCGTGCAGCGTGGCAAAGCTCAGCGCGACGAGCGCGACCAGCGCCAGGCTGCCGGCCAGGCCGTCCAGCCCGTCGATCATGTTCAGCGCATTGATGACGCCCACGGCCGAGAACACCGTAAACGGTATCGCCCAGCCCCCAAGGGCCACGGTGCCCGAGCCGCTCAACCGCCCGAGGTCCTCCAGGCTGACCCCGCCCCACAGGGCCATGAACAAGGCGGCGGCAATCTGGGCCAGAAACTTCGCATAGCTCGACAGGTCGTGCATGTCGTCGAGCACACCGACGACAATCAGCACGACCAAGCCCTCGAAGAAGCTGCGAAACGGCGAGAGCGAGATGTCGAGTGTGAGCGCGGCGAAGGCGAAGCCGACGAACATGGCCAGGCCGCCGATGAGCGGCGTCGGGCTGGCGTGCAGCTTGCGCTCGCCCGGCATGTCGATGAGACCGATACGAAGCGCCAGCGGACGCAGAAACCAGAGCAGGAAAAAGGTAACGACGAAACCGGAGAGATAACTGGCGATAAAGCGCATATCCGGCGTCAGCTCACTCTATAAAAGGCCTTGTACCAATCCACGAAACGACTCAATCCTTCCTCGATGCCCGTCGTCGGTCGGAAGCCGACCGCCTCGCCGATGCGAGCGATGTCGGCATAGGTCTCGGGGACATCCCCCGGCTGCAGCGGCAGCATGTTCTTCACGGCCGGTCGGCCCAGCAGATTCTCCAGCACGCCGATGAAGTGCATCAGGTCCACCGGCTGGTTGTTACCAATATTATAGATACGGTAAGGGGCGTAGCTAGTGGCCGGATCGGGCGCGTCGCCCGACCAGGCCGGATCGGGCATAGCCACCTGGTCCAGAATGCCGACCACACCCTCGATGATGTCGTCGATGTAGGTGAAGTCGCGCCGGCACTGGCCGTGGTTGAACACGTCGATGGGTTCGCCTGCGAGGATCTTGCGCGTGAACAGGAAATACGCCATGTCCGGCCGGCCCCAGGGCCCGTAGACGGTGAAAAAGCGCAGTCCCGTGGCGGGCAGCCCGTACAGATGGCTGTAGGAATGGGCCATCAGCTCGTTGGCCTTCTTGGTGGCCGCATAGAGACTGACAGGGTGGTCGACGTTGTGATCCTCGGCAAACGGCATGCGCGTATTGGCGCCGTAGACCGAGCTGCTGGAGGCGAACACCAGGTGCTCGACCTCCTGCCGGCGACAACCTTCGAGGATGTTGACGAAACCCACGAGATTGGAATCAGCGTAGGCGTGGGGATTTTTCAGCGAATAGCGCACACCGGCCTGGGCGGCCAGGTTGACCACCCGCTGCGGCCGGTGACGCGCAAACACCTCGGCCATGGCCGCACGGTCCTCGAGCCCGACACGCGCCTCGGTGAATCCCGGCTTGGCCGTGAGCTGCGCCAGGCGCGCCTGCTTGAGCGCGACGTCGTAGTAGTCGTTGAGGTTGTCGACGCCGATGACTTCGTCGCCGCGCTCCAGCAAGCGGAGCGTCAAGGCGTGACCGATGAAGCCCGCCGCCCCGGTGACCAGTACCCTCATGCCGCCCCACCCGCGCCCGGCGCCGTCGAACGAAGCCCAAAAGCGGGCTTTTTGTCTTTATAAATCATTCGCTTGCTTTCTTGTTTCGGCGGGCGAACCACGCGCCCCCGCAAGCAGCCGATCATATACGAGCAGCGTTTCGCCGGTAACCTTTTCCTCGGAGAATTCCGCAACGACGACCTCACGCCCGCGCGCGCCCAGCTCGGTCCGCAGCGCCGGATCGTCTATCAGGCGGCGCAGCGCCGCCGCCAGGGCCTCGGCGTCGCGCGGGGCGACGAGCAGCCCGTTGACACCGTCACGCACAATCTCGCGGCAGCCCGGAATGTCCGTCGTGACAATGGGCCGCCCGCAGGCGGCCGCTTCGATCAGGGCCTTGGGCACCCCCTCGCCGTAGGCCGAAGGCAGACAGGCAATGTGGGTCAGCGCATAAACCGCCGGCATGTCGTCCTGGCGTCCCCACCATTCCACGGCCCCGCTCTGGACCCAGGCGTCGAGCTGCTCCTGTGCGATGCTGCTCGGATTGCCTGCGTCGGGTTCGCCGGCGATCGCCAGGCGCGCCTCGATCCCATCGGCCTGGAGGCAGCGGGCGGCCGCGACGAAGTCGCCAACCCCCTTGTCCCACAGCAGTCGCGAGGCCAGCAGGATGACCGGCGGCCCCTCCTCCGGCTGCGGCTCGGGGCCGGGTCGAAACACCTCGGTATCGACGCCGGAGCCGCGAATCAGCGCCGTGTCCGCCCGCCGTACCAGCCCCCAGCGCACGAACGCATCCCGATCGTCCGGATTCTGGAAGATCACCGCCGTGTTCCGGCCGCGCAGTGCGACGCGGTAAGCCGCACGCACCGCGGTACGCAGCAGCCACCCGGCCGGGCCCTTGCGCACGAAGACATACCCCAAACCGGGCACGGCATTGACGACGGCGCGCACGCCGGCCAGGCGTGCCGCGAGGCTGCCGAGGATCACCGGCTTGATGGTGATGTGGTGAACGAGGTCGGGGCGCAAGCGACGGTACAGGCGACGCAGGGCCACCAGGGTCGCGAGGGCCTTGAGGGGGTTGAGACTGCGCCGGTCCAGGGGCACGCCGTGCAGCTCGAAGCCAGCCTCGCGGATCGCGCTATCGGCCGGCGAGGCCGGTACGGCCACGGCAACCCGGTATCCCGCATCCCGAGCGGCCTGCGCGAGCGGTAGGCGGTGGCTGAGGAAAAAGCCTCCTTCATTGACGACGTAGAGGATCGTCTGCGCCAAAGTGTAGGGACCTCCAAGCCCGCGGGGCAGCATAGCACATCGGTCCCTGTGGCGGTCCGGACTGGTTGTTCCGGCCGAAAACACCACGGGCGCCCAATGGACGCCCGTGGTGGCCGCCGCGTACTGCGGCGGCGATCCGCATCGCTGCGGCTACTGCTTATCAGGATCCTCGGTGCGCAGATTCTCCCGGTTCTTCTCCACCGTCTTGGTCCCGATCCCCTTGACCAAGGCCAGGTCCTCGACCGCATGGAACGGCCCGTTGGCTTTGCGGTAGGCAACGATGGCCTCGGCCTTGGTCTGACCCACGCCGTTGAGATTGGCCGCCAGGGTCGGCGCATCCGCGGTATTGATGTTGACCGGGCCCGCCAGGGCCAGGGACGAGGCCAGGGCCGCGACGGCGGCAAAGAGGACATTGCGCAGAAGTTTCATGATGGCTCTCCTTTTCCAGAGGTTGACTTCCTTCGTCTCGACGACCGGCATGCGGTCCTGCATGCAGCGTCAGCAACACTCTAGGCAAGCCCCGGCGTGCGATCAATGCCGGGGACTATAGGAATTTTCTGATTTCGGCGTAGGCGATTTCCGACGCATCGCAGCGTCGGTCATCGGACCGCCGCAATCTCCGCCTCGATCGCGGCCAGCGCCGCCATGGGATCGGGGGCCGCCGTGATCGGCCGGCCGATCACCAGGTCACTGGCGCCGGCGGCCAGGGCCTCGGCCGGCGTCATGACGCGCGTCTGGTCGCCGCGGTCTGCCCCCGCCGGGCGAATGCCGGGGGTGACCAGCCGAAAGTCGGGGCGCCGCGCCTCGCGCAGCATGGCAACCTCCCGGGGCGAGCAGACCACGCCATCCAGACCCGACTCGTCGGCCAGCGCCGCCAGGCGCTTCACGTTGTCGGCCGGCGTGCCGGCAAATCCGATCTCGTGCAGCTCGGCCTCGCTCAGGCTCGTCAGCACGGTCACCGCCACCAGCAGCGGTCGATGCGGCGCGGACTCCAGCGCCTCGCGCGCAGCCTCCAACATCCGCCGCCCGCCGCTGGCATGGACGTTGACCATCCACACCCCGAGCTCGGCGGCGGCGGCACAGGCGCGGGCCACGGTGTTCGGAATATCGTGAAACTTCAAATCGAGAAAGACCTCGAAGCCACGCTCGACCAGTTGACCCACGAGGTCGGGCCCGCAGCGGGTGAACAGTTCCTTGCCCACCTTCAAGCGGCAGCTGCCCGGCTCCAGGCGGTCCACCAACTCCAGTGCCGGCGCGGCGGCCGGGTAATCCAGGGCGACGATCACCGGCGGTTCCTGCATGCTTTACTCTCCCTCCACGCCGAGAATCGGCTTCGTCGTGTTCCAGCGCTTGCAGCTCGGGCACTGCCAGTGCAGCGTCTTGCCCGCAAACCCGCAGGACTGGCACTTATAGACCGGCTTGTCGGCCAGCAGACTGGTGGTGAACTCCTTGAGTATCCCCAGCTCCTCGCGCCCCGGTCCCTGGCTGTTGGCCAGGTGCAGCTCGATCAGTCGATCCATGCCGCGTACCGAGGGGCGGCGGCGTAGATAGTCGGTGATGAACTCGGCCGCCGCCTCGTCGCCGCGTTCCTGGCGGATGAGCTCGGCCAGTGCCAGCATCGTCGAGATGCCCCCGTGGCGCTCGAGCATCTGCTGCAGGTAATCCAGCATGTCGTGACTGCGACCCTGGCGCCGGTAGCATTCGAGCAGCGGCTCGACAACCTCGCCGATATAGTCGGGGTCCTGTTCCTCGACGTGGCGGTAGGCACGAATTGCCGCCTTGAGGTTGCCGGCCGCCATGTGCAAGGCGCCCTCGGCCAGACTCGCACGCACGCAGGCCCGATCGACCGTCAGGGCCCGGCGCAGCATCTTGACCGCCCGCGCCGTCTCCCCTTTTCGCCGCGCCTGATCGGCAAGCTCGCAGTAGTACTGCGCGATGACGGGCCCGAGACGACGTCCGGAGACGTTCTCGAGCTTGCGCGCGACTTCGATGGCCTTGTCCCAGTCCTTTTCCTGCTGATAGATGTCGATGAGCTGGACGAGGGCCTGCTCGGTGTGGGGTTCGCTGTCTATCAGGTCCTGAAACAGGCTCTCGGCACGGTCGAACAGACCCGCGCGCATGTAATCGTGACCCAGCTCGAACAGCGCCTCGGCCCGCTGTTCGCGGTTGAGCGTCGGACGCGCGATCAGGTTCTGGTGGATACGAATGGCCCGGTCGACCTCGCCGCGGCGGCGAAACAGGCTGCCGAGCGCCAGGTGCGTCTCGACCGTGTCGGGGTCGACCTCCAGCATGCGGATGAAGAGGTCGAGTGCCTTGTCCTGCTGCTCGTTGAGCAGGTAGTTCAGGCCCTTGATGTAATCGCGCGGGATCTCAGGGACCTCCACCTCCCGGCTCGGCGGACGCGAGCGATGGCCGATCCACCACCCCGACAGGGCGGCGACAGGCAGCAGGAGGAACAGGAGCTCGAGCGCCATACGGATCCCGCTCAGTGCTTGTCGCGGATCGGGATCGACCGCAGGTTGGCGACCTCCTTCTCGGCGAGCCGGGCGGCCTTGCGCACGCGCGCGACCTCGCGTTTGGACCGCAGCCACAGGCCCACTCCCGCGGCCATACCCAACAGTGCGCCGATGGTCAGCGACAACACGATCACGAGAGACAGCGGCGCCTGACGGCTGCCGAAGTAATACTTCAAGGTGACCGGCTCGGCGTTGAGAACCGCAAAGGCGACGCCCAGCACCAGGATCACAGCCAATACCACAAAGAGAAGAATGCGCTTCATGTTGCCTCCAAGGGCGCCCCGGCCGGTCATTCACGCGGGAAGCGACGACGCCCAGGTAGCGCGCAGAGCCCGAAGTAGGGCCCCGACCCGAAAACTCCTATACTAGCGGCGGTTGCAGTGAATTCAAACCGAAGACGGCCCGTTCGCGCCGCACCGGATCGTGCCGTCTCTTTCGTCGCATTTCGGGGCGGACACAAAAAAACGGCATGAAGCTGTCACCTCATGCCGCCTTGTTTTCGATGTCGCTGGTCGGTCCGGCAGGCTGCTAGTCGCTGATGCTGACCCGGGACATACTCTCGTTGACCCGCTCGCGAAGCTCCTTGCCGGGCTTGAAGTGCGGAACATACTTCGCGGCCAGAGAGACCGAATCGCCGGTCTTCGGGTTACGCCCGATGCGCGGCGGACGATAGTGCAACGAGAAGCTGCCGAAGCCGCGGATCTCGATGCGCTCGCCGCTGGACAACGCCTGCGCCATGTGTTCCAACATGGTCTTGATGGCCAGCTCCACGTCCTTGTAAGCCAACTGCGATTGCTTGTGTGCGAGAATATCGATGAGTTCGGATTTTGTCATTGATATTGCCCAATCGCAGTATCGGAGGCGCACAAAGCGCCCCCGATACCCGCCTTTGTTGTCTTAGTCGTTCTTGTTTTCCATCTTTTCCTTGAGCAGATCGCCCAAGGTGGTCGACGCCGGTGCCGAGCTACGATTGTAGTCCTGCACGGCCTCGGCCTCTTCCTGACTGTCCTTGGCCTTGATGGACAGGTTGATGGTGCGGTTCTTGCGATCCACGCCCATGAACTTCGCCTCGACCTCGTCGCCGACGTTGAGCATGGTGCGGGCATCCTCGACGCGATCGCGCGACAGCTCGGAGGCACGCAGATAACCCTCGATGCTCTCGCCCAGTTCGATCAGGGCGCCCTTGGCATCGACTTCCTTGACCGTGCCGGTAACGATGGTGCCCTTGGCATGCTCGGCCACGAAGTTGGAGAAGGGGTCCTTCTCCAGCTGCTTGATGCCCAGGGAGATGCGCTCGCGCTCGGGGTCCACGGACAGGACAACGGTCTCGATCTCGTCGCCCTTCTTGTAGTTGCGTACCGCATCTTCGCCCGCGATGTTCCAGGAGATGTCGGACAGGTGGACCAGGCCGTCGATGCCGCCGTCCAGGCCGACGAAGATGCCAAAGTCGGTGATGGACTTGATCTTGCCGACGACCTTGTCGCCCTTGTTGTGGGTAGCGGCGAACTCGTCCCAGGGATTGGGCTGGCACTGCTTCATGCCCAGCGAGATACGGCGGCGCTCCTCGTCGATGTCGAGCACCATGACCTCGACCTCGTCGCCCACCTGCACGACCTTGGACGGATGGATGTTCTTGTTCGTCCAGTCCATCTCGGAGACGTGGA
>Ga0102944_1001695_pt1 | contig 14084 bp, 11 predicted proteins | sample SalPonD_shore_MG_FD_78172 | JGI IMG/M metagenome (GOLD analysis project Ga0102944, IMG submission 78172) | Salt pond soil microbial communities from South San Francisco under conditions of wetland restoration - Salt Pond MetaG... | ecosystem: Environmental > Aquatic > Marine > Intertidal zone >...
CGTAAAAACTCTTCATCCTTTAGGAATATTAGAACCACTTCACTTAGATGATCTAGGTCCGTTAAAAATGAGAGCATTAATGTATCATGTAAGTAAGAGAATGATGGAAAACTGTCTTGTGAGTTGTTTCTTCGTTCCATGGGATCTTTATCATTTAAATGAGATTATGAGAGCGGGGACCGGGATAAATACTACTTCTTGGGAGTTAATGAAATTAGGAGAAAGAGTGACAACTATGGCAAGGATTTTCAATTTACGAGAAGGATTCAATAAAGAGGACGATATGCTACCAGATCGATTCTTTAAGCCGACCAATTCGGGTGTTCTTTCTGAGACTGCTATAAATAGGGAAAAGTTTAACAAAGCACGAGAGATCTATTATCACATGATGGGTTGGGATGAGAATGGTATCCCAACGGAAATCAAATTAGCAGAACTCGATATAAGTTGGACAGCTAAATACTTTGCTAAATTATAGTTTTTATAATTTATTGTTAATATACCGTTCTGAATTTTTTCTTTAAGAAAAGCACTGTAATGAGAAATTTCAATCTTTATTAGAGGCTGTAATCCTAAAAATATGTGCTAAATCAAATTTAATATAAGATTATTTTGAAATTATTTGATCATTCCTTTTACTAATTCACGAAAATCTTGTACTCTTATTGGTTTTGCTATATATTCATTTACCCCCGCTTCTAAAATACGTTCTTTATCCCCTTTCATTGCGAAAGAAGTAACTGCGATAATGGGAATTTTTTTGAATTTGTCAATCTTTCTTAATTCCTTCGTTATATCAATTCCATTAATCTGGGGTAGTTGGATATCTAAAATAATCAAATCGGGATCCCCTGATTTTATGAGTTCTAATCCTAAATCCCCTCGAGTTTCAGAAAAAACCTCAACATCAGGAATTAGTTTAAGAATTGCTTTAAAAAGTTTCATATTTTTCTCATTATCTTCGACTATATAAACTTTTTTAACCATTTTTAATTCCATTCAAATTGATTTTAGATTAATTAGTAAATTATATTTCTCCCTAAGATAATCATATTATAAATTCTTATATAATAGATCTATTTGAATACCTTTATATAGTAATTCTATTATTATTATTTATATTTATCTTAAAATCATTAACAATTTTATATAATGATCAAAGGACTTGTAATATTAGGATGGGATCAAAAAATTGGTTCAGTTTTAGAAGCAAAATATCCGAAATCTCTTGAAATTACTTCAAATTTGACCAATAAGATTTATATGACGCATGCTTATAATGAAGATTTTATAAATGAAGAACTAATTGAAATTAAGTATAAAGAAAAAACTATCCTAAGTTATTGTGACAAAAAAAGAGTTTCTGAATGCGGATATGAAATTGTTATTATAGTTTTAGAAGAAACAGAGAAAGATAATATTTATAAATTACGAAATCAGTTGATTTCATTTGGAAATTCTCTTTTCTCAAAATCTAAGGAAGAGAGAAAAAAATACTTTATGGAAAATGTTGGGAATTTTTTTAAAAAACAAAAAGCTAGAAAAGTTCTCCTCTTAGGCAGACCTGGGACGGGAAAAAGTAGTATAAAAAAGATAATCTTTGAAGGTATGGATCCAAAAAACCTTCTTTATGAACCTTTAGAACCCACAAGAGGGATAACTCCATCAGTGTATTCATGGTTAGATTTAAAACTAGGATTATTTGATACTTCGGGTCAAGAACTTCAACAATTATTGGGTAATGATATGAAAGATCAAACATTGGCATTTGAAAATTGCGATATCATAATCTATTTATTTGATTTTCCTTCTTGGATTTCTAGGGAAGAGGAAGTCCTTAAAGATATTGAAAAAATAAATGAATTAATGAAAAGACATGAAAAAAATGCTCAATTGGTTTGTTTCATCCACAAAATCGATCTTATAGAGAAAAATGAAAGAGATGAAATAGAAAAAAGAATTAAAACCATTTTCAAAGAAAAATATGGAATACCAATATTTTTTACAAGTATTCTTCCTAAAATAATCTATTCTTTATACAATGCGTTTTATGAAATTTTAAGCAGATATTCTGAGGATACCATTACTTTAAAATCCATTTTAGATAATATTATTAAAGAGTCCAAACAAACAATGGCATATATAACTAACCAGAATAATTCTATAATAGTTCAAACTATGACTAAGAATTTTAGTACAAAATTGATTAACCATACTCATAAACTAATCGCTCAATTAAATCAATCTTTTGAAAATATGACCGAAAACGATGATATAGAGCACATTATAATCTCGGGAGGAAAATTAATCAATATTATTATGAATAATTTAAATCTAAATAAATTTAATATAAAAAATCTTGTTCTGGTTTCACAAACATTATCTCCTAATAAATTAATCTCCTTAGTTGGGAAAACTCGTTTAAAATTGAATAATTATTATTTCTATCAAAAAGAGAAATAGTTAAAAATGAATAAAAAATTGATTTTTATTGGACCTCCTGGTTCTGGTAAAACCACGATCAGAAAGGTTTTTTTTGAGGGTGAGAATTCATCAGAGTTATTAAAATACGCACTTGAACCCACATTCGGACAAGAATCACTCATTTTTAAAATGTTTGATGAGGAAATCGGTCTATTTGATCTTGCTGGACAAGAAAATAAAAGATGGTTGGAATCCGAAGATAAGAAAATATTTTTTAATGCTAACATAATTATCATAGTAATTGAAGCACCAACAGATATTAAAGAAATTGTAAGATTTACCAATAGACTTGTAGACATTAGAGAAGAACTAGCACCAAAATCTAAATTATATTTATTTCTTCATAAGATAGATTTATTTGATGAGATTAAAATTCAAATTTTAAAAAGACAATTAAAGGATCATAAAAAGAATCTCAATTTAACAAAAATCTTTTTTACGAGTATAAAGAGTCAATACTTAATTCAAACATTTTCTTACTTAATAGAGATTATAAAGTCAAATTTAGAGGGGCAAATTTCAAGGAACTTAATTGATTCCAAGTTTTTAAATGAAGTAATTAGACTTCTTTATTATTTAAATAAAGAAGTAGTGATGACAGAAAAAGATATACAGCTTAAATTAAACGTTTCCCAGAAAAATACTAAAAAATTAATAATACACTTATTAGAAAAGGGTCATATAGAATTTACCAAAGCTCAAGGTAATAGAATATATACCCTAACAGAAAAAGGGAAAGCTCATTTTGAGTACATCACTAATAGCTTTAATCTTGACAATTTTTATGAATTTGAAAATGATATATTTATTCCAGAATTCCCAACAAAGAAAGAGATCCCTCTTTTTATAGGATTTTTTATATCAGACGAAAATGGTAGAACTATTTTAATAATTGAGTTATATAAAGGTGTGTTGAATGAATATTTAAGTGAACCGAAATTGCAAGAATTTCAAAAAAGATCTATGAATATAGAATTAATTCCTATGTTTATCAGTGCATTGCAAAAATTTTCAAAAGAAATTAATATTAAAAGCCTTTCAGGATTTATCTTGAAAGGAATTAATTTAAAAATGCAAATTATAATATTTGGTAAATACACAGTCACTTTCTTCATAAATCCAAACATATATTTGAAACCTATTGAATACAAAATAAAAAATTATTTCTTAGAGTTGTTTGATGATTATGAGGTTCAATTAGAACATTTTAAGGATTCAGGATCATTATTAAAAGATACAGAAATTAAGGAAAAATGTCTAAAATGGATGAAAAAAATGAATCAAGAATATAGAGACTTAATTATGAAATTAGAATCATATGACCATAGACAAGGAAAGATATTATATAATAACCTCGATCATCTCCAAGATCAATTAAATATAGAAATATCGGTTCTAACAGAAAAGATCAAGACATTAAAGGTTAATCTATTGAAAGCTATATTAAACAAAGATTCAATCCAAATAAAAAAAATTTCTGAAAAAGTGCAAGATATTAGACTTAAATTTCTCTCATAAATCATTAGATCAAATAATCAAAATCATCTACATTTATATTTTTAGGTATATAAAACGTGAATGTTGTTCCAACACCTAAGAGACTGACAAAACTAATCTCGCCATTATGTAATTCAACTAATCTTTTTGTTAATGATAATCCTAATCCAGTTCCACTTGTAGATCTCACATATGTTGAATTAACTCTTTTAAATTCTTTAAATATTATATCATAATCATCGAGAGATATTCCTATACCAGTATCTCTCACTTTAAAAATCCATTTATCATATTTCTGTTTGAAAATTAGAGTTATTTTTCCGCTTTCTGTAAATTTAATAGCATTAGTTAATAAATTTAATGATATTTCTTTAAATCTTATGGGATCAGCATAAATTTCTTCTTCATTGTCAAGTCCTTTTAATATAAAATGTAATCCCTTTTTCCTATACAATGGTCTTATCGTAGAACTGATTTGGTCAATAATCACGTTTAATGAAAAATATTTCATATTTAATGAAACTTTTCCAGATTCAATTTTTGTTATATCTAAAATATTACTAATCATATCATATTGATGGAGAGCTGATGTTTTTATATCTGTTAAATATTCTTTTTGTTGAGTATTTAACTCTCCAAAGGACTCCTCTAATAGTAATTCAGTAAATCCAATTATTGCATTGAGAGGGGTTCTTAGCTCATGAGACATAGTAGCAAGAAATTCTGATTTGAAATTCGATGCTTTTAATATCTGATCTTGATATTTTTTCTGTTTTTCTAATAATTGATTTAATTCTTTTGTTCTACTTTCAACTTGTTGTTCTAATTTTTCATGAAACTTTTCTTTAAGTAGTTCGTTTTTCTTTCTCTCTGTAATATCCCTTGCTAGACCATAAAGACCGATTACATTTCCTTCTGAATCATATCTTAAATACATTGATGATTGAAATGTTAGAAACATTCCATCTTTTCTTTTAACTCGAAATTCATTATTTAATTTTGGTATTCCAGATTCAATTACTTCCTCATAAACTGTAATTAATTTGTTTTCTCCCCCTTTATCTAATACATCTTGATATCTTTTCTCTATTAATTCATTTTTTGAATATCCTAGTTTTTTGGATAGTGCCTTATTAAAATATATAAAATTTCCTTTCAAATCTAACTCAAAATAACCTTCATTTAAGTTTTCAATAATTTGTCTATATTCTGCTTCAGACTTCTTAAGTTTTTTTTCAGTTTCATTTCTCTCTAAAACGGTTCCTATAACTTGCGATATAAATCTCAGAAGTGAAAATTCTAAATCTGTCCATTCCTTATTTCCCGTCGTATCATCAATTCCTATGAATCCCGAAAGTAGTGAATTTAAAAACAATGGATAAACTAATAAAGATTTCACATCTTTTTCTTCAAGCATTTTTTTCTCATAGAAAGCATTTTTTGACATTTTCGAAACATTTTGGATAAATATTATCTGCTCTTTTTCTAGTGTTTTCATCCACCAAGAATATTTTCGCTTATTAAAGTTCTGTTCGACACCATAATGAGGTTCAATTCCTTCATTACACCATTCATATATTCTTTTCTTAATCGTTTTTTCATGATTAAAAAAAATTGCATATACTCGACAAGAGTCTGTTAAAATACATATATCTCTGAGGGAATTATTAATTTTCTCATTTATATCACCATCCCACACAAATCGAGAGGAAATGGTGCAAGTTATAGTTTCGAATTTATTTTGATTTAAATTTCCCTGAACTTCCTTTTCATTATATAAGTTATCGATTTTCACTTTCTTTCTTCAATTATTTTCTTGTTTATCATAAAAATTAATTCAATCATATGCCTTTGATATCTAGAGAAATAACTTATTTTTAATTCTTTAGTATTGAAAGATTTAAATTTATTTTTAAAAGAAATCTAAAAAAGTATTCATGTTTTTTACTCCGTTTTCGATTTACATAACTTTATAAATACTTACTCGATGATATATGTAAGTGTTGGTCTTCATTATAAGACTTATCATTTGTATCATACTCTAACATAAATCAATAAGTATTAATTCCACGTGATAATTATTTCTGACTCTGCAAAGACAATTATAAAATATTTTTGTGATCGTTTTCTCGAATTAGATTATTATCCATCCAGCATTAAAGCAACTTTGGATCTAAAATTGAACAAGTTGAAAAATGTTGATGTAGATGTAATAAAAATAATGAAAAAAGCAAAAATAAACACTATCAGAGATGCGTCTGAACTTAGCCAAAAAAAATACCGAAAGCTCTTAAAAAAGAAAGAAGTTGATGAAAATATATTAAGAAGCATTTTTATCTCTTCTAGACTAATTTCTAATGCTTGGAATAAGAGAAAAGAATATCTTAAACAACTACAAATGAAAGTCGTTGTAGCAGGTTTAGATTTTGCTGGGAAAACAAGTTTGATAAATAGATTACTTCACAATTATGATTATCATGATTTAATGAATCTTGAACCCACTAAAGGTGCTAATATTGAAGAATTCCAATCAAAAAAATTGAATTTAGTACTTTGGGATTTAGGAGGACAAAAAAATCATGTTGATGAGTATCTCGAGCAACCTGAAAGATTTTTTGTACAGGTAGATGTAATGATTTTTGTGATAGATGCTCAAGATGATATCCGATATGATAATGCGATCGAATATTTAAAGGATTTGATAGAGATATTGGGGTATTTGGATGAATATCCTTACATCTTAGTTTTGCTTAATAAAGCAGATTCTGATATTATAAATGATCCGGATTTTCAAATAAAATTGGAATATTTGAATGATAAAGTTATTAGCTTATTTAAAATGATGGATAATTCATGGAATTTCGAGATTATTCATACAAGTATTTATAATTTTTATTCGAACGAACCAGAAATCGCTAAAAACATTAAAAACTTCTTCTCAAAACACTATAGTAAAGAAGAACAAAATATGCCCGAAATAAATGCGAAGTTGGAAAAAATCCTTGATATCAACCTCAAATTGATGGACAACATTTTTTCAGAATTATCCGAAATGAAACGTTTATTAATTCGAATTTCACCCGCTAAAGTTTCTAGTTCCTTATTTGATGTCCCATTCCAAAAAATTCCGCCTAATTTTATAACCGATGATGATAAAGATTTGGTTAACCAAAAAAACATCTCATTAGAAAATCCACCAAAACCTTTAGATTTTTCAATTATTTCTAAAAATACAGATATGGAATATTCTAAGGAAATCTCTCCCAATAATCCTCCGGGAGTACCACCGAGTGCACCTATTATAAAAAAGCCACAAAAAAATCACCCTAATATTCAGAGTGCTGAAATTGATGCCAAAAATCTTAATCCTCCTCAAAAACCTCCAATTAACGGTTCCACACACTCACATCCTTCAAAAAAACCACTTACCAAAAGTGATTTACGTGCGAGAGGAAGAGGTAATGCTAGAAGAGAAATAATATCAGAATTGAAGGAATTATTTCAAAAACGAGGAATAGTAGAATAAATTTCAAATTGATTTTGAATATAAAATATAAAATTATAAAAATAAAAATGACTAAAATGAATGAGGAACAAAAAATCATAGTATTAGGATTAGACAACGCAGGAAAGACTTCACTTTTATCCATGTTCGGTGGAAGATTAGGTATTTCTGATTTAGCTTCTTTGGAACCAACTAGGGGAGTTAATAGACAAGAAATTGATACTGAAGATATGACATTTTTAATATGGGATTTTGGGGGTCAAAAAGATCATCGAAACCAATATCTTGAAGAACCTGAACATTATTTTCAAAATTTAGACTTAATCATATATGTGTTTGATATACAAGATCATGAACGTTTAGATGAGGCTCTAAATTATTTTGAAAAAGTAATAGAAATTATCACCAACCTAAAGGAAAAACCATATTTCGTAATTTTTTTACATAAATACGATCCTGCGATTCGTTCAAATGAAGATATTATCACCAATATCAACCAAATTAGAGAAGCAATAGAATCAGAAATTAAACAAAAAATTTTTGATTATGAGATTTTTTTGACTTCAATTTATTCCAGGTTCCCTAACCAACCTAAGTTTGTTAATTTAGTCAAAGAAATTATTGATGGAAAACCAATTGGAAAAGGCCCTTTAGAAGTTAAAGTAGAAAGGATAGCAGAAGTATTAGAAAGTACTATGAATGCTGTTATACAACTGAGTTTAAGAATCATTAAATTAGAGAAGATGCTAGAGAAGAAAAGTAAAAAACCCACAGTAAAACAAATAGATATACCTCCTAAAGGAAAACCGGTAAGCTTAGAAAACTTGAAAGAAAAAACAATAAAGAATTTAGATGGAATTATTTTCCAAGAAGATTAAAATTAAATTTTTTTAATTTACAAGTCCTTTTCGAATTATCCCTTGAATATAAGATATTTTTACATGAATTTATTTTTTTATTGGAATTGTAAAGAAAAAACTGGTTCCTTTTCCTACATTACTAGAAAACCATATGTTTCCTCTGTGTAAATTCACTAATCTTTTTGTTAAAGGTAGCCCTAATCCAGCCCCATTTTTTGAATTTATAAAAGGAGAGTTTCCTCTTTTAAATTCTTTAAATATTATATCATACTCCTTTCTTGCAATTCCAATACCAGTATCAGAGATTTTAAAAACCCAATAATTTAAGGTTTCTTCGACTTTTAACTCAATTTTCCCTTCTATAGTATATTTAATCGCATTATCTAGTAAATTTATAAGTATTTGTTTGAATTTGATGGGATCTGCATATATTTTATTGATTCTGTCTAAACCTTTTTTTTCAAAGAGAATTTCTTTTTTTTTTAAACATACTATTAAAGTAGATTCAATTTGATTGACCATATTTTTTAAAGAAAAATACTTAAGATTAAGATTTAATTGTCCTGATTCTATTTTTGAAATATCTAAAATCTCATTAATCATATTTAATAAATCTTCAGAAGAAGTATTAATATCATAAAGAAATCCTTTTTGAGTTTTATTGATGCACCCGTAATTTTCTTCCATAAGTAATTTAGAAAAACCTATTATTGCATTTAAGGGTGTCCGTAATTCATGAGACATATTTGCAAGGAATTCTGACTTAAATTCTGAATCTTTTATTATTTGATCTAAAAATCGTTTTTGCTTTTTTAAAGTTTCATTCAATTTCTTTGTTCTTTTTTTTACCTTCTCTTCTAGTTCCTTTTGAAAATTTTGTTGAATTAGTTCAGCTTTTTTTCTTTCAGAAATATCTTGTATTAATCCAAAAAATCCAATTAATTTATCATTTTCATCATATAATGGATAAGCAGAACTCTCTATATAAGTAATTTTCCTATTTTTCTTTTTTAGCTCAATTTCAATTTCATTTTTTCCTTTTTGGGTTTTATATATTTCCGAAAATTCTTTTTTTAATTTATTTGCTATATCACTTGTGTGAAACTCACTATATTGACGTCCTAAAATCTCTACATTCTTAAATCCAGTAATTTTATGAAGTGTTTCATTAAAAAATCTAAAATTTCCTTCTAAATCGACTTCATAGTAAGCCATTTTAATATTCTTCAAAAAATTATGATATTTTCTCTCTGAATTTATCAATAAATTTTCTACTTTTTTTCTTTCTTTCTCTTCTTTTTTACTTCTTAATCTAAAATTTAAGATTAAAGCAATTTTTTTAGAAATTGTTTCTAACAGTTTAATATCTTCATTTTTGAATCCATCTATTTTATTTGCTAGTGAAAATTGTCCAATAATTTCATTATTGAAAATAATTGGGACAAAAATGATATTATTTAATAAAAAAACTTCATTAGGAGGATTATAAGATTCATTAGAGACTAAAATCTTTTTTTCTTTCAGAGAATCACCCCACAAATCACCCCAAGATTCTTTAGGAAAAATGAGATTCTTTTTGTTAATATTTTCTCTTTTCAAAAAATTCCTTTCCACAGTTGGAACTATAAAATCTTCATCATCATTGATATATCCAAAATATCCAATTTTGCAATTAAAAACATCAAGTAAATATTCTAAAAGTCTATTATACAGAATATCATCTCGATTAATTAAAAAGATATTAGAAATCTTATTTCTTATTTTTAATTCTCTTTCAGATTTAAGTAGTTTTTTTTTAATTTTTCTTTTATCAGTTAAATCTATTGATAAACCTACTATTCCAATAATTTTTCCAATCCAAGATTGGAGTACTCTCTTGATATTCCTAATCCCTAATTTCATCCGTTTATTTTCAGCTCATTACAGTTAAATCCGCATCGGAACGTTATACAATTGTTGGAATGTTTTAAAAAGAGGGAACTTTTCCTCTTTCTTAATTTTCTCTACTTTATTTATTTCTTTCTGAAAACCTTCTTTAAAAAATTCACATCTTTTAGTGAACTGAAACAACTCACCGCTTTCAGCTATAAATTCCAAAAAACCCAATCTTTCTAATCTTTTTAGATGGAAATATAAATATTTTTTATTCAATTTTAGTCTCTTAGATAAATTATTTATATCATATCTTTTAGACGACTGAGTTTCAAGGATAATAAACAGGTCTTTTTTCAGAAGATTAAATTGTTTGTCACTAATTGGAATTAAGCCTTCTTTAATGATTAAATTAAGACAGTCTACAATGATCATATAGGTACGATAAAAGAACTCTTTTGCGATGGATGTGGCAAAAACTTTAATATCAAGTCCTAAGGGATAATGCTCTTTGAAGAAAGTTTTGAGAGCTTTTACTTTATGCGCAATATAAGAGGAGCTCACTAGATCAATTTTGTGGAGAAAAGTCATTATATTACAATTAGATAATGTAGAGGTTTTCTTTTTGATTTTAAGAAGCCTAACTAAAAAAGATATAATTTCTTCTAAAGAATTATTGATATCAAACACACATAAAATTATATCAGAATTTTCAAAAATCTCCGTATCTGTAGAGAACCAATTTTTATTCTCTTGTCCAGCAAGGTCAAATATGCCTAATTCAGAGTTAAATAGTGTGAAATTATCAGTATTTACACCTCTTGAGGGTGTTAGAGAATTCTTTAGAAGGTTCAAAGGATTGGCTTGTTTAAGAAAAACCTCCATTAAAGTAGTTTTACCAGTACCAGTAGGTCCGCAGATTACTATTTTTTTGCTATTTTTCAGAATGCTATTTTTCAGAATTAAAAAACCTCACTTTTTATATTACCTTTAAATGAACTTTGAAGGTCATCTTTCAAAGCTTTTATTATTTCACCGCAAGAATCAAGCATCAAATTAATGTAATCAATCACAGTATCATCTGATAATTTTCCCTTTTTATCTTTCTGTTCCAGAATTAGTTCACAAAATCCTTGGATTGTATTCACTCCACTTCTTAATTTTAGATTAGCAGATTCAAGTGGGAGCAATTCACTCTTATTAAAATAGGTATTCTGAATCTCTTGAGCAAATTTTTTAAATACAGATGCTACCTCCTTTAATATTTCTGCCTCCCCTGATTTTCGAAATAGCATTTCCATTTTTTTAAAATGAACTGTTGGGATCAGGGGTTTTTCAATATGTCTTAATAATATAATAGCAAATAATTGACTTCTTCCACGTGCTTGCTCATCTTTGATATTAACTTTACAAATTTGTGAATAAAAAGAATTATGATTTAAAATGACAAGCTTATTCTTTGTATTAAGTGCATCACGTAGCAAATTTTTAATAAATTGATCATTTTGAAGTTTAAATGGAGCGTATAACGCTTTTGGCCCCAAAATATGGTCATATTTACCTAAAATTGTTACAAAAGGATACTTGTCTAAATATTCATCCAATTCTTTATAATTAAACTCATTTATATAGGTTTTATCAATTTTGGTGTAATTAGTCATTATTTTCCTATATTACATTCTTGTTTTTTTGGTTAATAAGAATAACTTATTTACATAAAAATAATTATCTCTTATAAAAAGTTGGATTTTCTTAGTTCATCATAGGAAAAAGTGGAATTTTTTACACAAAAATCTCAAGACCGAAATATTTTTTACAAAAAACCACTGATAAAAGGATGATATGTGTTACTGGAGTGATTTTCCAACTGAAAACTTCGTTTCTGCTTGCTAATACTTCTATCGATCAAGAACAATTAAAAAATACAAGAAATTTACTACCAAATGATGGGTTGGAGTGTCAGTGGTATTCTAACCGAAATTAAAATAGCCGAACTGGATATTACTTGGATTGCAAAATATTTTCTGTAATCCTCTTTCTTGTTTTGAAGTATACTATTAGATAATAAAGTTCTGATAAGCTCTCATTAGTTTTATACGATAAATAATGTTTATATTATTTGTAGATTCCTAAAATACCCTTTATCATACATATGGATGATAGTCATAATCTGACCAAAAGTTTAAATATAATACATCTTTTTTATAATTAATGACTTTTGGTCATAAACTGAACTTAAGTCACAATAAAAATAAAGACCTCAAAAGTACGGATAAAAAAATGAACAAAAGCAGAAAAGAACGTGAGAAGGAACGACATAGAAATGAGATTATTGATGCAGGTGAAAGTTTATTTCTTTCTCAAGGTTATGATAATACGACTATGGAAGAAATCGCCCAAGAAGCTGAATTTGCAAAAGGAACACTTTATAACTACTTTGAATCAAAAGAGGACCTTTATCTCGCAATAGGAACGAAAGCATACGAATTCATGGTTAATATTACCAAAAAATTCACTCAAGAAAAGGATCCGGGGATTGAACAACTAATGGCAGTAGGATATGCCTATTATGAATTTACTAAAACATATCCTCAATATGCCACTATTTTTCATGACATCGCATCAAGAATGCCAGAATTATCGTTGAAGAAAAAAGATGATTTAACCAAGGCAGAAAAAAAGTATTTTGAGAAAGTTGAAGAGTATAGAGATATTTTTATTGGTGTAATATCAGCGTCGATTCAGAACAAGAAAATACGAGCAGATGTGGATCCTATGATGATTGGCATAGCATTATCAAGTATATCAAGTGGATTCATTAAAGAAATAACGCAGAATCGCGATTTTTTGAACAATGTGAATTTAGATCGAGATGAGGTTGTAGATTTTGTGTTTGATATGATTGCAGAAGGCTTAAAGCCAAAGAAAAATAAAAATAACAAATAAAAAGGAGGAAAAAGTTATGGCAAAGGTATTAGTAGTGTATTATTCGTTAACGGGTAATACAAAATTTATTGCTGAACACATAAGCAAGGAACTTAATGCAGATATCGAAGAAGTAAAACCTATCAAAGATTTAGACCCAGATAGTGGGACGAAATACCTCTGGGGGGGAATGAAAGCAACGATGAAGAGCAAGCCTAAATTGGAGGATTTAAAATACAATCCTTTGGAATATGATTTTATAATTCTCGGCACTCCCGTATGGGCGTGGACGCTTTCCCCTCCAATTCGATCCTACTGCTCAAAATTCGATTTAGATGACAAAAAGGTCGCTTTATTCACCTCTAGTGCTGGTGATGGTAAAAAAGCGATGGGAAGGTTTAAAGGTTTTATGAAAAAAAGTAATATAATAGGCGAAATTCGCTTTACAGATCCCTTAACCACAAATCCTGAACAAGCGAAGACTCAAGCAACTGAATGGGCAAACGGATTAAAGAGCAAAATACAATAACACAATAAGAAGGGAAAATAAAATGGGAACACACAAAAGATTATACAAATTCAGGAAATTTCTGATGTATCTATGGATGATGATCCTTCCAATAACGTTAAACTGGATGTCTCCAGTATTGATTATTATGGGTGGATTTGAAGGGTATATTACTTTAAGTTTTATCATTTTCGCAATATGGTTTATATCTTCATTGTTTATTGGACGTGCGTATTGTGCGTATGGATGTCAATGGGGTGCTGCCCAAGAAGTATTGGGCGATGTAGTGCCTAAACAACTTGATCCGAATAAAAAAGGAAGGAATAGAAAAATCAAGTATCCTATATTTGTTCTATGGATTGCTTTCATTATTTTGGGACCAATAATGACTGCGGGATATATTAATGGATTGAATATATTTTTTCCCGGGGAA
>Ga0102944_1001697_pt1 | contig 14075 bp, 14 predicted proteins | sample SalPonD_shore_MG_FD_78172 | JGI IMG/M metagenome (GOLD analysis project Ga0102944, IMG submission 78172) | Salt pond soil microbial communities from South San Francisco under conditions of wetland restoration - Salt Pond MetaG... | ecosystem: Environmental > Aquatic > Marine > Intertidal zone >...
CCATGGAGACCTGGGAAGAGATCAAGTTCGAGTACGAGACGGTGGACAAGCTGGACACCAACTAGGCCGCGGCGCCTCTTCGGCTCGAACCCCCAAGACAACGAGAGGATTCCGTCATGGCTATTTCCGACGAGATGCGGGACTACCGCACCAAGCAGACCATGGAGACCTTCGGCTTCCTGGCGTCCTTCACCCAGGACCAGGTCTACGACCAGATCGCCTACCTCCTGTCGCAGGGCTGGACGCCGGCGATCGAGCATGAGCATCCCAGCGAGGCCTTCGACCGCTACTGGACCATGTGGAAGCTGCCCCTGTTCGGGGCCCAGGATCTGGACACGGTGGTGCAGGAGCTCGAGGCCTGCCACCGGGCCTATCCGGACCACCACGTCCGCCTGGTTGGGTTTGACGATTACACCCAGAGCCTGGGCACGGCCTTCGTGGTCTACGAGGCCCGCGGCTGAGCGCCGCCCAGCAAGCTCAATCCATTCGAAGGCAGGGGTGAATCATGGCCGACCCTGAACAGCAAACCAGCCGCAGCGGGCGGGAAGCCGCCCGCGCACGCCGCCGGGCCCAGGCCGGTCGCGGCAAGGCGGACCTTGCCCAGAACGCGGCCGCTAGCGGCAACCGCACGGCCCAAGGGGCAGCGCCCCAGGGCGCCCAGGCGCCGGCCAAGGGCGGCACCGGTGGCGGCACCGCCACCGGCAAGGAGGCCGCCAAGGCGCGACGGCGGGCCATGGCCGAGGGCGGCAAGGCTTCCCTGAACGGTCCCGAGCGCACCCGCGCCGGCTCCCCCGGCGGCGGCCCCGCCGGCGAGCAGGCGGCGCCGGCCGCCGAGGATGCCGCCAAGGAGGATTGCGGCTGCGGTTGCAAGAAGGAGGCCGAGGCCGGCGCAAGCCAGGCCCAGGCCGAGGTCAGCGAGGGGCAGCGGGATGCCCGGTCGGGTGGTCGCAACGGGCGCGCCCGTGGCGGCGGCCGCAACCGCCGGCCTGCCCCCCGGGCCCAGGAGTCGGCCGCCCGCACCATGGCCAAGGCCAAGCGCAAGGCCCAGGCCGAGCGCGGCAAGGCCGCGGATACCCAGGGCAACCTGTCGCCGGCCCAGGCCGCCCGCCAGGCCAACCCGGAGATGTCCGGCCGCGAGGTGGCGCGCAAGGTGCGCGACAAGCGCGCCAAGCAGGGCGGCGCCGGGGAGAAGGCCAGCGGCCCGTGCGGCCGGCCCCGGCAGGCCGCGGCCGGGGCCGCGCGCGGATCCGAGGATGCCCCGTGGAAGGTGGGCGCCAGCGAGACCAGCCACGGCCAGTCCGTGACCGGCACCCAGACCGGCTGGTCGGAGCACGTCACCGGCGAGGAGCCCGGCAGCTGCCGCAACATCACGGGCACCGAGTACATGGGTGCGGACATCTTCCGCGAGTTCTGCCACAGCGGGCCCCAGCCTTCGGTGGCCAAGGTCGGCGTCACCGAGACCGGTCATGGCCGCCAGGTGACCGGCAGCGAGGTCGGCCGCAGCGAGCGTGTGACCGGCAACGAGCCGGGGACCTGCAAGCAGGTGACGGGCACCGAGTATCTGTCGCCCGAGCAGTACCAGAGCTACTGCAACACGCGGCCGGCTCCGGGGCCGTCGGTGATGTCGCCGTCGCAGACCGATAGCGGCCTCGGGGTCACCGGCGATATGCCCGGGCAGTCGGCCCGGGTGACCGGGGGCGAGCAGGGCGCCGACCGCGCGGTCACCGGCACCCAGTACATGCAGCGCGGCAAGGACAGCGCGCCGGACAAGGTCGGCACCAGCCGCAACCTCGGCAGCGGCGGCATCACCGGCAGCATGGTGGGCCGCAGCGAGCGGGTCACCGGCGACGAGCCGGGGAGCTGCACCAGCGTCACCGGCGATGACTACATCGGCCGCGAGCAGTACCGCGAGTTCTGCGGCACCGAGCCCGGCCGGCCGAGCGAGGAGAAGGTCGGCGTCTCGGGGACCCTGGGCGGCCACAAGGTGTCGGGCACCATGACCGGACGCAACGCCCGGATGACCGGCGACGAGCCGGGGACCTGCCAGGCCGTCACCGGCACGCCGTATGCCGGGGCGGAGCAGTACCGCAGCTACTGCGATCCCGAGGAGGTCCAGATGGCCTCGGCGCGCCGTCCCCAGGACGGCGGCACCCCGGGGCCCCGGGCCACCGGCGATCAGCCGGGGCTGAACGGCAAGCTCACCGGGGCCGAGGCCGGCGCCTGCCAGACGCCCACCGGGACCCCTTATGTGGGGGGCGATCAGTACGCCGAGGCCTGCCCGGTGCAGGCGGCCGAGCCGCACAGCCCGGACTATCCGCAGCCGCTGGGCGAGGCGCCGTGGACCGACTTCAGCGTCCATCCGCCGGCCCATGCCTCGGATGTGGAGCCTCAGTCGTCGCGTGTGACGGGGACCAGCTACGAGCAGGGGCAGATCACCGGTGCCTTCAGCATGGCCGAGGGCAAGGTGACCGGTACCGAGGACTTCCGTCACGGCAGCTCGGGCGCCGGCGGCTCCGTTCAGCCGGCCAGCCAGCGGTACGCCCACGCCCCGCAGCAGGCCCCGGCCCAGCGGGAAGAGGGCCGGGTCACCGGCGAGGGCATGGATGTCGGCCCCGCCATCACCGGCGATGACTGGGACCGCGGCGAGCGCGTCACCGGTACCGAGGGCACCGCGGCGCGGCGCAATCCCAGCCGGCGCGGCCAGACCGGGACCGCCATGCCCATGGAGTGGGCGGCCAAGCGCAACGAGGAGGTTGCCGTGCCCGACAGCCCGGTAACCGGCGGCTCGGGCACCACCGAGAAGGGTGCGGCGGTGACTTACTCGGGCGGCGCCCGCGGCTAGACGAGGTAAGGGGCCATGGCCACAGGCCGTCAGCGCAATAGCCGGTCGTCCACCCGCAGGCTCGCCTCGGCCCCGCGCCGCGGCGGAAGCCTCGGGCGGCCGGCGGAGGTCCGCCCCCAGCGGGAGGGCGAGTCCTCCGGGGACGGCCACTGGCTGCGCAGCCGCGAGCCGGCCCGGCCGCGGCCGGCTACCCGCGGCGGCTCCGAGCATGCCCTGGTTTCGGTCAGGGACAACGAGCGGCTGCTGGAGCACGAGACCGAGGTCAAGGCGGCCTTCGATCGCATCGAGCCCTTCCTGCGCCGTCTGTCGGCCATGCAGCACGAGGCCGGCTTCGTCGACCGCGCCCAGGGCATGGCCCGCTCGGAGCTGGGCTTCGAGCTGCCGCAGCAGGTGCTCGAGGACGCCTGGATCCAGCAGCTGGACATCCGCTACCTGTTCGCCTGGTGCGTGTTCGAGACCTATCGGGCGTACGCCGACGACTTCTATCGGCGCGAGCCGCTGGCCCCGGATCCGGCGGAAGCCGACCGGTTCCAGGCCTGGCTGCAGGAGTGCGGCTTCCACGCGGTGGATATCTCGCCCTGCTCGGACGGCCGCCTGGCCCACGTCATCCGCTACGTGCTGCGGCTGCCGCACGGCCTGGTCCGGCGCAAGTCCTTCGCCGGCGCCATGTTCGACGTGGAGGCCAGCCTCAAGCGCTGGGTGGAGACCGAGCTGGGGCGCTTCCGGGAAGGGGTGCCGAACACGGCGGATGCGCCCACGCGGTACCTGAAGCTGGCGGTGTATCACTACAGCTCCAGCGACCCGGAGCACCAGGGATGCGCCGCCCACGGCTCGGACACGGAGAAGGCGGCCGCCGCCGCCCGGGACCGGCTGCAGGACTTCCAGCAGGCCATCGAGAACAGCTTCTGCTGCGGTGCCTCCATCGATCTGCTGCTGGTGGGCCTGGACACGGATACCGACGCCATCCGGGTGCATCCGCCCGACGGCGGCGGCGATCCCGACCCCGGCCGGTTCGTCGATGCCGAGACGCTGTTCGACGAGACCACCGGGCTGGGCGCCGAGGCGGCCCGCGAGCGGGTCGAGGAACGGGTCGCGGCGGAGGCCGGCGGCAGCGAGCCCGGCATGCGGCGCTTCGTCGCCGGGCTGGTGGAGAACAACTTCGCCCAGATCGCCTACGTCCGCGCCCATCACAATGGGCGGTACGCCGACATCGGCCACAACGAGCGCTTCATGGGGGTGGGCATGGGGTTCGAGGAGGTCCAGCTGCGCAACCTGACCTACTTCGCCTATCTGCAGACGGTGGAGGAGGGCGCGCCCGACCTGGACGTGGGCGTGAAGATCTTCTCCGGGCTGAATGCCGGGCGGGGGCTGCCGGTGCCGGTGGTGCTGCGCTTCGACTACCACGGCCAGGTGCCGGGGGCGCGGGAGCGGGCAGAGGCCCGCACCCGCCGGGTGGCGGAGGCGCTGTGCAATCGCTATCCGAAGCTGGCCGAGCAGGGCCTGCTGCACACCCTGATGGCCGTGCGCGACTGCGGCAACAACGGAACCCTTGAGGTGATCGGCTCCTCGCTGGAGCCCACGGGGACGGGGGATACGCACTGATGAAGATCTGCCAGGTGGAGAAACCGCTGGTCGCCACCAATCGCATCAGCGGCCTGGAGCACCGGCACCTGCAGGTGGTGCGGGACGGCAGCTCCCAGCAGGTGGCGGTGGATGCCGTGGGCTGCATTCCCGGCGACTGGGTCATCTGCGTGGGCAGCTCGGCGGCGCGCGAAGCCGCCGGCAGCAAGGAGTACCCGAGCGACCTGACCATCGTCGGAATCATCGATTACTGGGAGGAGGGTGCCTGATGGACATCCTTCAGGTGCAGTCCTCCCTGGTTTGCACCCGCCGCGTGGAGGGTCTCATGCAGACCAGCCTGCGGGTGCTGGCCGACGCGCAAGGCAAGCGTGTCGTTGCCGTCGACCCCGTCGGGGCCCGCCCCGGCAACTGGGTCTTTGCCGTAAGCGGTTCCGCGGCCCGCTACGCCGCGGGGGATTTCAGCGTCCTTACCGACCTGACCATCGGCGGGATCATCGACCGTTGGGTGCCCGAGGAGGCCGAGGCCTCCGGGGCGGCCAAGCCCAGGGTCGGCTGATACCCGGCACCGGGCGAGGGCATCGGGACGGGACCTTTACCAAAGCCACAGGAGAGAGAGCCATGGCGAGCGAAACTTACGGAATTGCCCTGGGAATGATCGAGACCCGCGGCCTGGTGCCGGCCATCGAGGCGGCCGACGCCATGACCAAGGCCTCCGAGGTCCGGCTGATCGGCCGCGAGTTCGTCGGCGGCGGCTACGTCACCGTGCTGGTGCGCGGTGAGACGGGCGCGGTCAACGCGGCGGTGCGCGCCGGCGCGGATGCCTGCGAGCGGGTCGGCGACGGCCTGGTTGCCGCGCACATCATCGCCCGTCCCCACCGCGAGGTGGAGCCGGTGCTGCCGGCCGGCAGCGGTCAGGCCCTGGAGGCCAGCTGAGACCCCCCGCCCCGCGCGTAGCGGGCCGCAGCCCCTGGTGGGGCGCCGGGCCTTCCGGCGTCCCCGGCGGGGTTCCGGGGTCTTCGGGCAGTAAGCGAGACTTGCAGCGGGCGTTGGCAAACGCCCGAATCAACGGGAGAGGAAACGATGGCGACCGAACACTACGGCATTGCGCTTGGCATGATCGAGACCCGGGGCCTGGTCCCGGCCATCGAGGCGGCCGACGCCATGACCAAGGCCTCCGAGGTCCGGCTGATCGGCCGCGAGTTCGTCGGCGGCGGCTACGTCACCGTGCTGGTGCGCGGCGAGACGGGCGCGGTCAACGCGGCGGTGCGCGCCGGCGCGGATGCCTGCGAGCGGGTCGGCGACGGCCTGGTTGCCGCGCACATCATCGCCCGCCCCCACCGCGAGGTGGAGCCGGTGCTGGGCACCAACGGCAAGAAGCTGGAGCAGGCCGACGCCTGATCGCCCGGGCCGGTGACCGCTCGAGCGCGGTCCGGCAGAGGCCAACCATGGGGCGGAAACAGCCATGAGGAACAGCGATCCACGCGTTCCGGGGTACCTGGGCCGGGCCTTGAGCTTCGAGCTCTCGGCCGTGCAGCAGTACCTTACCCACGCCCGCTTGGCGGCAGGTTGGGGGCTTTCCGGAGCCGCCGACCGGCTGCGCCAGGAGGCGCAGGAGGAGATGGGCCACGCCGATCGCATCGTTGCGCGGATGCTCGCTCTCGGCGTTGCCCCCAACGCATCCTTCCTGCGTCCGGTGGAGGCTGGCCAGGACCTCGCAGCGCTGTTGCATGCCGACTGGAAGCTGGAGGCGGAGATCGTGAGCCTGTACGAGCAGGCCCATGAGCACTGCGCCCGGGCCCGGGACTCGGACGGCCAGGCCTTTTTCGCCGAGCTTCTGCGCGAAGAGCAGGAGCATGCCCAGGAACTGGAGAGCTGGCTCAGCGATCTATCCGGGCAGGCGAAGGCCAAATCCCGATCAACGAGGAGGTGACGCCATGACCGAACACTGGAGCGAAATCCAGCGGCCCCCCCGCCTGGAGGCCCGCTTCGATTTCCCGGACTACGGCACCTTGCGGGCCTTTCTGGACGTGGCGGCCGACTACTCGGAGCGCAGCGAGATGTTCGCGGACATGAGCTTCGATCGGCATTCGGTGCGCATGAAGATCCACCCGCCGGAAGGCGAGAACCAGCTGACCGACGCCGAGCGGGACTACGCCGCCGGTCTGGAGCGGCTGGCCCTGGACCAGCTCGCGATCGACGGCTGAGCCCGGCGGGGGACAAGCCCGTATGCACTGGGGGGGCCGGCGCCGCCCCGTGGACTAACCATTGCACCTGCGAGGGTTGCGAACCATGAGTGAGCAGGACAGCGACAAGAAGAATCCTTCCACCGCCTCGTCGCAGAGCGGCGGCAAAAGCGGCGGCACGGGGTCGGCCAAGGGCGGATCGGCCGCCGGCTCCGCGTCCGGTTCCAGCTCGGGCGGGACCCGCAAGGCGGCCTCCGGCGGTGCCAAGCGGACCGGCGGCGGCCAGGCCCGGTCGCGCGGGGGACGCGGCGGCGCCCAGGGACAGGATCCCTACCAGACGGTGCCGCGCAATCCCGCTCCGGATGCCTTGCAGGCCCACGGCCGGCTGCCCGTCTCCGACAAGTACCAGGTGGCCCCGCGGGTGTGGCCGGACTGAGAGCGGGCGAGCCAAACCCCATCGTGAACTTCAGCCGGAAAGGGATGGCGTAGGGAGCAACCTGCCGTCTGACGTGGATAGCCCCGCCGAGCCCTGAACCGGATTGCCGGGAGGCTTGGCCCGGCCGCTTCACTTATCGGAGGTTGTGGCGATGATCAACGGCGCATGGCTGCCCCCGGAGCTGTGGCTGCTCCTTGCCCCCCTTCAGATGGCCCTGGTCGGCCTGGTCCCCAGCACCCTGGCCAACCGCATCCCGGTGCCCATGGGCAGGGCGGTGCAGACGGCCGCCGCCATTGCCCTGGTTCTGTGGGCGGCGGCGGTGTCCGCCGCCGCCCTGGGAGGCGAGGCGGCCGGGCCCCTGAGCGGCCTGGTGCAGGCCGACCGGGTGACGCTGGCCATCCTGCCGCTGGTGGCCCTGCTGCTGATCCTCGTGACCGGCTTCAGCCTGCGCTACCTGGCGGGCGAGCCCGAGCAGGGCCGCTTCTTCCGCTGGCTGGCCGGGACCGCCGCCGGCTTCATGCTGGCGGTGGTGGCCGGCAATATCCTGCTGTTCATGCTCGCCATGCTGGCCACCAGCACCTTCCTGTACCGGCTGCTGACCTTCTACGAGGAGCGCATCCGGGCCCAGATGGTGGCCCATAAGAAGCTGCTGTTCAGCCGCATGGCGGATGCCTGCCTGCTGGCGGCATCGGTGCTGATCGCCTTCGGCCTGGACACCCTGTCCTTCGACGGCATCGCGGCCGCCGCTCGCTCCGGCGGCGAGCTGCCGTGGCAGGCGTCGCTGGCGGCCTGGCTGATCGTCGCCTACGCCGTGCTCAAGAGCGGCCAGTTCCCCTTCCACGGCTGGCTGCTGCAGGTGATGGAAGCCCCCACCCCAGTCTCGGCCCTGCTGCACGCCGGCATCGTCTACAGCGGCGCCATCATCGTCCTGCGCACCCACGAGCTGCTGCTGGCCGAGGGCGCGGCCCTGACCGCGCTGGTGGTGGTGGGCCTCATGACCGCTGCCATCGCCTCCCTGGCCATGCTCACCCAGACCGCCATCAAGAGCTCGCTGGCCTGGTCCACCGCCGGCCAGCTGGGCTTCATGCTCATGGAGCTGGGCCTCGGGCTGTTCGTGCTGGGGCTGCTGCACTTGATCGCCCACTCGCTGTACAAGGCCCACGCCTTCCTCTCCTCGGGGAGCATCGTCGACCAGCTGCGGGTGCCGTCCGCTCCGCCCAAGCGCCCGGCCGGCGTCCCCGCCTGGTTGGCCACGTTGGCCGTGGGGGGACTGGTCAGCTTCGGCATGGGCGCCCTGTGGGGGGTCACCCCCAGCCATGAGCCGGCGCTGATCGCCCTCGGCACCATTCTCACGGTGGCCTCCGCCCAGCTCCTGCTGGCGGCCGGCACTCGGGGCGTGGGCGCCGCCTTCCTGGTCCGCCTGGGCGGGCTGACGGTGGCCGTGAGCGCTGCCTATTTCGCCCTGCACAGGCTGTTCGCCGCAGCCTTCGCCGACGCCCTGCGGCCACTGCCCGAGGCCGCGTCGGCGGGGCAGTACCTGCTGCTGGGGCTGGTGGCCGCGGTGTTCCTCGGCCTCTCCCTGTTCCAGACGGTGCTTATCCACGCCGACGGCCGGCCCTGGCTGCGGCGGCTGTACGTCCACCTCTACAACGGCCTCTACACCGACCAGCCGGTGGAGCGCCTGGTCTATCGGGTATGGCCCGCCAAGTTCCGGCGCTGAGCGCTGGCACCCCCATGCGCGGCCGTTCAATCACCGCACGCGGAGTCTGAGCGATGAAGAGGCAGGATCCGGAAACCCTTGAGGTTGGCGCGGGTGGCACCGGTTCGGACATCGACCGGGCGGTGGATGCGGTGTGCGATCGGATCCCGCCGTTCTGGCCGCTCGACGCCATGGTGGCGACCAACCCCTACCTGGGCTTCGCGGACTGGGATTTCGACCAGGCCGCGGAGTACCGGCTGCGGGTGCTGGGCCGGCCCATGACCATGGACCGGGCCTGGCTGGCGGAGCAGCTCGACAACGGCCGCATCGGCGACGCCGATCTGGAGGAAGCGGCCGCCCGCATGGACAGCGCCCTCGAGCCCTCGGACATTCGCGCCGAGGCCCGCCGGCCCAGCCCGCCGGCCACCCGCTATCTGCTCTACTCGGACCTGCTCGACGAGCGCTACCGGCCGCGCTACTCGCGCTACGTGATCCAGCAGATCAGCTCCTTCTGCGCCGCCTATTACGACCTCGGCCAGGCCCAGTGGTCCATGCCGCGCTTCGGCGATTCGCTGTACGAGGCCTGGCTGGCGTATACCCGCATCGACCGGACACCGGGCGAGATGGAGATCCGCACCGCCGGGTCCCTGGCCAAGCTGCCCGACTCTCCCCGGGACGCCATCCGCTTCGTCCTCGATCGCTTCCGGGTGCCGGCCGACCGCGTCGAGGATTTCCTGTACCTGGCCCTGACCCGGGTGGGGGGCTGGGCCAGCTACCTGCGCCACCTGCGCTGGGAGGCGGAGATGGCGGGGGGCCGCAACGACGACATCGTGGACCTCCTGGCCATCCGCGTGGCCTGGGAGTTCATCCTTATGGACACCTGCGACCGCCCCGCGCGCACCTACCTGTGGCTGCAGTACCTTCAGAACCTGCCCCGAAGCCTCCGCCCCGACCAGGGCCACGCCCTCGAGGTGGACGGGCTCCTGCAGCGTGCCCTGGAGATCGGCTACCAGCGCCGGCTGGTGGGGGCGCTCGGGGCCGCCCCGGCGGCCTCCGCAGCCGGGGCGGCGGCGGAGGGGCCCCTGGCCCAGGCCGCCTTCTGCATCGACGTGCGCTCGGAGGTCTTCCGCCGCTCGCTGGAGACCGTCACCGGCGAGATCCAGACCCTGGGCTTCGCCGGCTTCTTCGGCGTCCCGGCCGAGTATCAGCCGCTCGGCGCCGAGCAGGCCCGGGCCCACCTGCCGGTGCTGCTCCCGGCGGCCTATCGGGTCTGCGAGACGGTCAGCGGCTCCGGCAGCGGAGCGGTCGAGGAGCTGGCGGGGCAGCGCCGGGCCAGGCTGGCGCTCAGCAAGGCCTGGAAGCAGTTCAAGCTGTCCGCTGCCTCCTGCTTCTCCTTCGTGGAATCCACCGGGCTGCTCTACGCCGTCAAGCTGATCACCGACCACCTGGGACTGACCCGGCCCGTCCCGCACCCGGAGACCAAGGGCCTGAGCCGCGAGCAGGCCGCCTCACTCGGCCCGGATCTGGACCCTGGGGCATGCCGGGCGGGGGGCGAGGGCGCCGGCCCGTCCGCCGGGATCCCGGCCGCGGACCGGCCGCAGGTGGCGGCCTCCATCCTGGACGCCATGGGGCTGACCGAGGGCTTCGGGCGGCTGGTGCTGCTCGCCGGGCACGGCAGCTCCACCGTCAACAACCCCCACCGGGCGGGGCTGGACTGCGGCGCCTGTGCCGGCCAGACCGGCGAGGCCAGCGTGCGCATCGCCTGCGCCCTGCTGAACGACGGCGAGGTGCGCGCGGCGCTGGCCGACCGCGGCATCGAGATCCCGGCGGACACCTGGTTCCTGCCCGCGCTGCACGACACCACCACCGACGAGGTGACGCTGCTGGATACGGACCGGGTGCCGGCGCAGCGGGCCGAGGACCTGCAGCGCCTGCGCGGCCTGCTGGAGCGGGCCGGGGAGCTGGCCCGCAGCGAGCGCCTGGGCCTGCTGCAGGAGCGCCCCCCCGCCGATCCGGAGGCGGCCCGCAAGGCGGTCAGCCGGCGTGCCAACGACTGGGCCCAGGTGCGACCCGAGTGGGGGCTGGCCGGCAACGCCGCGTTCGTCGCCGCTCCGCGGGCGCGCACCGCGCACATGGACCTGAACGGGCGCGCCTTCCTGCACGAGTACGACTGGCGGGGCGACGACGGCTTCGAGGTGCTCAACCTGATCATGACCGCGCCCATGGTGGTGGCCAACTGGATCAACCTGCAGTATTACGGCTCCACCGTGGATCCCGAGCACCTGGGCTCGGGCAACAAGGTCCTGCACAACGTGGTGGGCGGCCGCCTGGGCGTCCTGGAGGGCAACGGCGGCGACCTGCGGATCGGGCTCGCCAAGCAGTCCCTCCACGACGGCCGCGACTGGGTGCACGAGCCCGTGCGCCTGAGCGTGTTCATCGAGGCCCCCGAGGCCGAGCTGGACCGCGTCATCGAGGCCAACCAGATGGTCCACGACCTGGTGGCCCACGAGTGGCTGCACCTGTTCCGCATCGCCGACGACGGCAGCGTCAGCCGCCGCCGTCGCGATGGCGGATGGGTGCCGGCGCCGGGGGCGGCCGAACCGGCCCCGGCGCGCGCCGGCTAGGAGCGGGGGCCGCCGGCCTTTGCCAAAGACCGGCCGCTGGGACACCATGACGCCATGTCCCCGGCCCGCCTGATCCCGTTCCTCGCGCTTGTCCTGCCGGTGCTGTCCGCAGCGGCGACGGCCGGCGATGGCGTGGCCACCATCACCCCGCCCCGGACGCTGGAGCTGGTGCAGCCCGTCCAGGCCCGCCGTGCCCCCCGGGGCTCGCCGGTGTCGCGCTGGTCCGCCGGCACCCTGGTCACCTCGGACCGCGCCCGCGGCCACTGGGTGCGGATCACCGGCCGCTTCCCCGCAGGCCGCTGGCGGCCCCAGCGGCGGCCGCTGTGGGTGCCGGAGGCGGCGGTGCTGGCGGTGCGGCCGCTGCGGCCCAAGCAGCCGGCGGCGCAGGCCACCCGGCCGCGCACCTACGAGCTCACCGAGGCGGCGCGCCTGCGCCGCGGACCGCGCGGCCGCCCGGCCGGCCGCTGGCCGGCCGGGACCCGCTTCACCAGCCATCGCCGCCGCGGCGCCTGGCTGGCGGTGTCCGGCCATTTCCCGGACGGCGCCTGGGCGCCGCTGTCCGGCGGGCGCTGGATCACCACCGCGGCCGCCCGCGACATCACCCCGCCGCCCGCCATTCCCCGCCCCGACGGCGCCGAGCGCTACGCGGTTGTGGACAAGTCCGACTTCCAGCTGCGCGTGGTGCAGGAGGACCGGGACGGGCGCCGGGTGCTCTACCGCACCGAGGTGGGTCTGGGCATGGACGGCTGCCTGCCCGAGTCCCAGGGCGGGCGCTGCTACTACACCCGCACCGGGACCTACCGCGTCCGCTGGCGCATCTACGACCCCGACGGCATCGACTGGTGCATCCCCGATTCCATGGCCGAGGAGCCGGCCTACGCCGCCGATCTGGCCCGCGGCGAGCGCTGCTTCGACGGCGCTCTCGGCAAGTTCGCCGTCAACATCGGCAAGTCCTACGCCATCCACGCCACCGGCGACCCGGACAGCATCGGCAAGCGCGAGAGCCATGGCTGCATCCGCACCCGTCCCGCGGATGCCCGCCGCCTCTGGCGCTACCTGCGCGAGGGCGACCGCGTGGTGATTCGGGAGTAGGGTGGGAAGGCGGCGCCGGCCGGCGCCGCCCTGCCGTCGAGGGGGAGTGGAGGGGGACATGCCCAGGAAACCGGTGACATGGTGGCTGGCGGTCTGGCTGGCGCTCCAGGCCGCGCCGGCTGCGGCCGCGGTCCACTACTGGCAGGGCCTGGGCAGCCTGGTGCTGCCGGGCCTGGGCCAGGCGGCGCAGGGCCGCTACGGGCCGGCCGCCGTCCACGGCGGCCTGTGGCTGGGCACCGGCCTGGGGGCGGCGGCCCTGGCCCGGCGCGACGACTACATGGATGCCAATCAGCGCTCCTCCGAGGGCGACCGCATCCTCTACTACAACCGCACCACCTACTACGGCGACCTGCTGAGCACCGTCTCCTTCGACACCCAGCTGTTCTCCGCCTACGACGCCTTCTACGCGGGCGAGGCGCAGTCGGCGGGGGAGCTGATGGCGGCCCCCTTCCGGCCCACCTACCTGCGCCGCACCACCTGGATCCCCCTGCTGGTGCGCGGCGCGCTGATCTTCGACGACGGCGAAAACGACTGGGCCATCGTCACCGACGACTCCATCGGCCCCTGGGAGATCGGCGCCGCCAACGCGGTGCGGTACGAGTCGGTGGCGGTGGGCGAGGAGGCCTTCTTCCGCGGCGTGGCCAATCGCCAGCTCACGCGCGCGTGGGGCACGGTGGTCGGGGTGGCGGCCTCGTCGGTGCTGTTCGGCCTGGCCCACAGCGGCCGCGGCGGCAGCGCCGACGTCGCCGGCGCCGCCGCCTACGGCGCCTACCTGGGCACCCTCCACGTGCGCAACGACTACGATCTCGGCGAGGGTGTGGCCATCCACTTCTGGTGGAACGTCCTCACCGCCGTGGACTACCTGCGTAACGGCGAGGACCGAAAGGACGCGGTGTTCCCCATCGCTACCATTCGGGGCCGGTTCTGACGGCGGGGTGAACGCCAAGGCGCCACGACGCCAAGAAGACCGGAGGATAAGGGCAACTGGCACCCGGACTGGCCGGGTTTCCGGTTTAAGCCATTTTCCAGCCTTCTTCGCGTCTTGGCGCCTTGGCGTTCCCTTCAGGTGGTGAGATTGGCGAACAGCTCGGGCAGGCGCTCCGGCAGCCGCTGCACGTGGTCGAGCACGGTGTAGCCGCCGGGGCCGAAGATGCGGCCGACGTAGTCGTCGGCCTGGCTGTCCAGGGTCAGGTTGTAGACATGGATGCCGTCGGAGGCCAGCTCCTCCACCGCCTTCTTGGTGTCGTGGCGCAGGTACTGCGGATCGCGCTCGTCGATGTCCGCGGGCTCGCCGTCGCTGACCATCAGCAGCAGCTTCTTGGACTGCGGCTGCTGCTTGAGGAACGAGGCGGCGTGGCGCATGGCGCCGCCCATGCGGGTGGACAGCTCGCCCTGCATGCCCGCCAGCCGCGCCTTGACGTCGTCGCCGTAGGGCTCGAGGAAGTCCTTGAAGCGGTAGTACTGGACGTCGTGGCGGCCGTCGGAGTGGAAGCCGTGCACCGCGAACGGGTCGCCGATGCCGTCGATGGCCCACGATAGCAGGGCGGTGGCCTCGCGCGTGAGCTCGATCACCGGGCGGTCGGTGCCCGCCAGGGTGTCGTTGGTGGACTCGGACAGG
>Ga0102944_1001698_pt1 | contig 14070 bp, 8 predicted proteins | sample SalPonD_shore_MG_FD_78172 | JGI IMG/M metagenome (GOLD analysis project Ga0102944, IMG submission 78172) | Salt pond soil microbial communities from South San Francisco under conditions of wetland restoration - Salt Pond MetaG... | ecosystem: Environmental > Aquatic > Marine > Intertidal zone >...
ATGAGTATTTATATGCGGACAAGGCTCACCGGAACTTTTACGAACGGTACATGAACGGGGAAAAACTCAACGCCGGGTGGGTGAATCCCTCCGACTTCGAGCCGGATTTTCCGGAGTAGAGAACTTTCCAGACACTGATATTCGAGATAAAGCAGGATTCCAGTAAATCTTGTTTTTATACAGAAATTGAAGGGTTTTTCCAAGGGTGCCATCATACCCAAATTAAGCAGGGCTGAAATAGGTAAGCCCCATGGAAAGCCACTTATTCTTGACCCCTCTAGTGAATTATTACCATTTTCTTTGATTTCATGTACTTCTGATTTGTCGATGCAGCCCGCATTCTATAAAAATACATACCACTGGAGACCGAGCGATCGTAGCGATTTTTCCCTGCCCACTGAATTGAATAGTACCCCGCTTGCTGAGTTTTATCCACCAGCGTATTGATTCGTTCTCCCAGCAAATTATAAATTTCGATAATCACATGACTTTGCTCAGGCACACCATATTCAATAGTGGTTTGGTCGTTATAGGGGTTGGGATAGTTTTGATACAGAATAAAGTCATCCGGGACCGGGGTATAATCAAAAGTGCCCACCACTGCATATACGCGTTTCCCCTCCTTGGAAATCCCTTCTATTCCTACGGTAATGGGTATCGAATGACGTTCGGTGGTTTCGATTGATAATACCAGGGAATCTGTATTGGTCTTGTCATCCAACCGATAGGTCGTATATTCAATCTTTCCGCTGTCCGGCTGGTCGACATAAAAGCTGAAATCCATCTCGGCTGATTTCTGAAGTGATGTATCTGACTTTGATGACTGCTCTCGCTGTATGTGTAATGATGTGGGATCATACCTGACAACAAACCGTTTGCCGGTCATCGGCCCCGGATTCAGGGTCACCTTGTTTCCGTGTTGTTCCACAGGCACCACGTTGCTGGTAGGTGATTCTGGCAATGAGATGGCATACTTTCCCAGACCGATGGAATTATTTATAAGCCGGGCTAAGGTTAAGGCATCTTGCACTGTGAAGGCTGAATCCGGCTGAATAGTAATATCTGGGATACTGCCGGTAAAAGGATATAATTCGTACTCATATTTTTTATTATACCATCCATCGATAAAATATGGGATATCATTTACCTCCGTTAGGTTATTATCATTATAATCTCCTGCGGATCGCACCTCTACTCTGAGAGTGTCAAATTCGCCAGATATTTCAGATTGTTGGCCATCAGCCATGCGGTATCCATAAACATTACGAATGCTATCACGATTCAAAATTATCTTTAGTGTGTCATTAGCCGGAAAGGACCCCCATTTAGAATACTCCGGATAAAAAGATATTTCCATATTCTTATCATGCAATTGAACATTAGGCATGAAATAATCTTGTAAACGATCACTTTTAATCTGCACTCCTTGTACAAGGCTTGCAGAATCAATAGGTTGATCAAATACAATATTTAAGGAATCCAACGGATGAATAGAAGATGGTTTTTGAATAATTTTTGGGGAAATGGGTCTGATAGCAAATCTACTTGATACTGTATCACCCTCGAGGCCAGCTTCGTCAATCGCTTTTAAAACCAGATAACATTCTTGAGTGGTATCATTGGGGATAACCCAATTATAAACACCCTTAATTTCATGATTGCCGGCAACAATCAAGGTGTCGAATATCTGTATATTTGGGTTATGTTTTGTTACATACGATAGTTGGATGGATTGTAATTTTTCGTTGTCAAAAGCTTCCCAATCAACAGTTAAGGTATCAAATATTGAAAAAACACCACTCGTGAATTTAGTATTAAAAGAAACATGGGGCGGTGTATTATCAGCTTTACCTATGGCCACAGGGGTGAAATGACTCTCCTTTCCTGATGTATCAACTGCGGTCACCCGGTAATAGTACGTATTTTCATCTATTACACTGGAATCAATGTAAACTATTCTTACCGAGTCTTCCAGAGCAGTATCTATAGCTTTCACCTTAAGAGAATCATATGCCACTGTGGGAATTTTAATTGTATCCGATGCCGAACTATCCCGATATACTCTGTATCCCATAAGATCGGGCTCATTATTCGGAGTCCACTGAAGGTGAACTGATTGACTACACGAGGTAACCACAAAATTCTGAGGTGTATTTGGGGCAATATTATTAATCGTAACTGAGTTTACTGGAGACCATACCGATCCGGAATAACCTCCGTCAATAGTTTGCACTGACCAGTAATAGGTAGTATCAGGTAAATTATGAAGTATCCAGGAGGTATCTTGCTGAGTGTTCCCCATGGCGACGATCTGGCGATACCCCGTTTCTGCGTCTGCATGGGAAACCATCACCTCATTGCCACCGGGCGTGTAGCCGACCCGCAGGTTATAAGTCAGTCCGGCAGTAGGTGTTTCCTGATCTGTGGCGGCATTCCAGATAAAAATGGCGGAATCGCTCTTGGTAGTGCAATATAGGTTCACAGGAGGCGTAGGTTTAGTGTTTACGGCTGCTAAATTATTTTGATAGACATTAGTAATATCTTCACTCCCCGTGTTACCGGTAATAAGGATATCCAAGTCCCCGTCAGTATCGTAGTCGCCCCAGGCTACAGAACTCCAGCACACGCCTCGTAATTGGACTCCTATATCCGTAAACGTTCCCTTATCATTACGGAATATGCTGGCAATATGCTTTGTTCCACTCCATCCTGTCAACAAAACATCCAGATCCCCATCAATATCGTAATCCCCCCACGCCACGGAACTTGCGTACACCCCTGGTAATCCTGCATTGATATCTGTAAAAATTCCTCCATCATTACGATATATTTTTGTGATATAGTCACTCCCCGTGTCACCAGTTACAAGGATATCTAAATCGCCATCAGAATCATAATCCACCCAAGCCAAGGAACTAAATTCTACTCCTGGTAAACCAGCACTTATATCTGTAAAGGTTCCTCCGTCATTACGGTATATTTTTGTGATATAGTCACTCCCCGTGTCACCAGTTACAAGGATATCTAAATCGCCATCAGAATCATAATCCCCCCAAGCCACAGAACCTTTAAACACGCCCAACAATCCAGCACCAATATCTGTAAATGTTTCCCCGTTGTTACGATAGATTTTAGTAATATAATCAGACCCGGTATTCCCGGTTAGAAGTATATCCAGATCTCCATCGTTGTCGTAATCCCCCCACGCCGCGGAACTTGCGTACACCCCTGGTAATCCAGCATTGATATCTGTAAAAATTCCTACATCGTTACGATAAATCTTGGCGATATCCTCAGTTCCGTCTCCTCCTGTTAACAAAATATCCAGATCCCCATCTGCATCATAATCTCCCCAGGCTACAGAACTGTGAGGCACACCTGGTAAGCGAGCACCAATATTTGTAAAGGTCCCCCTATCATTACGATAGATCTCGGCAATATGCATTCCTCCACTCGCACCTGTTAACAAGATGTCCAAATCTCCATCATTATCGTAATCCCCCCAAGCGACAGATCCATTTCTAATACCTGGTAAATCGACAGTACTGTTTGTAAACCAAGTGCTTATTTGTGATAGAGTAAAAGGACTTTTATTACCAGCAGTATCTACGGCGGTAATACGGTAGGTTAGAATGGCCTCCTGCGATGCCGTGGAATCAATATAAATGGTGTCAGAAGTTGTAGTCAATAAGGTGGTATCGGTTGACGTTGTATCCCGATAGATATTATAATAATCAAAATCCGATTCTAAATTCGGATCCCATGTTAAATGAATCTCTCTTGTTCCTGTCACACTTGCAGTAAAATCTTTAACCGTATCAGGTGGTGTATGATTTTGAGGGATTACTTGTTCCGGCGCCCAGGCGGAGCCGGCGTAGGCGCCATCAATTGCTTGTACCGACCAATAATAGGTAGTATCCGGTAAATTATGAAGTGTCCAGCAGGTATCTTGCTGAGTGTTCCCCATGGCGACGATCTGGCGATACCCCGTTTCTGCGTCTGCATGGGAGGCCATCACCTCATTGCCGCCAGGGGTGTAGCCGACCCGCAGGTTATAAGTCAGTCCGGCAGTAGGTGTTTCCTGATCAGTGGCGGGATTCCAGCGGAAAGTGAGGAAATCTCCGGCAGCAGCGTAACCCAGATTAGAGGGAAGTCCCGGCATTGTATTAGCTGACGCGCCGTCATTGCGATAAATCTTTGTAACATTTCCCCCACTTCCTTTACCGGCAAGCAGAATATCCAAATCGCCATCATTGTCATAATCTCCCCAGGTCACCGAACTTCCAGATAATCCGGTTAATACTGTACCATCATCTGTGAAGATATTTCCATCATTACGGTAAATTTTGGTAATGCCATCTCCTGTCAATAGAAGATCCAAATCTCCATCGTTATCATAGTCTCCCCAGTTAACCGAACCATCGGATATGCCCGGCAGACCAACACCTATTTCGGTAAAATTTCCATTTTCATTGCGATAAAGTGTAGTAATTTTTCCATTATCTGTACCACCTGATAAAACTAGATCTAAATCTCCATCGGCATCATAATCTCCCCAAGCCGTTGAACTATAGATCAGACCTGGCAAGTTAGCATTAATATTCCTGAAAGTGTCTCCATCATTGCAATAAATATTGGCTATACTATTTCCCGTCAATACAAGGTCCATGTCTCCATCATTATCGAAGTCTCCCCAATCCGCTGCACTTGTAGATACACCGGGTAGTCCGGCTTTGAGGGAATAAAATTTTCCTCTCTCATTGCGATAAATTTCTGCAATAGTACTCGAGCTATAAAATCCTGTTAGAAGAACATCCTGATCTCCATCATTATCATAATCCGCCCAAGACGCCGAGCTCCAATCCACCCCAGGTAACGCGGCGTTAATATCTGTAAAAGCACCTCCTTCATTTCGATAAACCTTAGAAACTCTGCCAAAACCAGTATTCCCGGTGAGTAAAATATCCAAGTTTCCGTCGGAATCGTAATCACTCCATTCTACCGAACTAGTTACCACTGCTCTTAGTCCGGCGTTAATGGCTGTAAAGATACCTCCATCATTGCGATATATTTCTGCAATTTTACCGTTATCTAAATATCCTGTTAACAGTATATCTAAATCTCCATCAGCGTCATAATCACCCCAGTCAACAGTCCCCCATGTTACTCCCGGCAGTCCAGCGCCTATATCCGTAAAAGTAGCCCCATCAACGGAGGAGAGAGATGTAAAAAATAATATACTCAACAGAAATAAGATGGAGACGCGAAGTCTCAATTTGACAGGCTGAAACCAAGCAATAAGTATACTATAAACATATTTTCTTTTAGTATAGGACGTTAATTGCGGAATAAAGTGCTGTTGCCTACTGAGAAATAGAAACATATATGTATCTCGAATCAGTTTAGAATATTCTGCTAGTTACTGTATAATAACAGTCTGCGTTACACGCTCACGGACTTGGACCGAGGCGCCATGCTGATCATAATATTGTGATTTTCCAGAAAATGATATCACCGTTGAATTCCGATCTTCCCCTCGAATCCAGAACTTAGCAATTACTCCTGAACCACTTACAGAAGGCTCACTGCCTCCAACCTTTATCGAAATAACATGGATAGTACTATCCGACATTTCTGAAATAAATAGGTTGTTTCCATCAATTTCGCCGAAAAAATCTCCTGCAGTAATTGAACTTATTTGTATACTTGAGGGATTATATATAAGGTATAATTCTACTCCCATTATGGAATCCACTTCCTCGGCACGAATTTGAACAGATTTCAACTTCCCAGATTCAATTTCCAGATGTTGCGGTGAAAGCATGAGTGAATTTCCTCGAACAGCATCCACATAGAAAGCCCTCGAATAAATGGGACTTTTTTGTCCGGTAAACTTTGTTGAATAGGATTGAACCTCAAAGAGGTGAAATTCTTCACTTAACCATCTCCCTGTACTGAAGGTATCAGCAGTATCCACCCAGGTAGATTGATCCCAACGATATCTATACCTTGTACTCTCATCGCTTTGCGCTAATCCTGCCGCCTGCCATCTGAAAGTAACCTGACTAGTATCAATAGTGGCATTATTTTCAGGACCGGATATAAACTCTATGTCGTAATTTTTATGATTGGGATTGTTTTTATCCCAGATATTATCATGCTTATTCTCCGGCACCTCCAGCGGGAGATGGCACGAAAAGAAGGAAACAACAACAAAGATGATTATGTGTATTAGGCTTATTGACTTTTTCATCAACGTTTCTCCCATACCAAAGATACTTGCACACCTTTCGCGCCCCTTTCATCAATAGATAGCGCGATATTCAATCCGAAGTATTTATTAAAGTCGATATGGTTTACCGGACGTTTTCCACCTCCCCAGATGAGGGCATCCAAAAATTGAACGGCATAAATGCTACTAATAACGGGAACTGCAATATTCATTATTTGTTTGGCAGCTTGCATTTTATCTACTTGCTCCCGAGCCATTTCGTACTGACTATCTATCTTTGTTTGTATTTTCCGGGCCTGATAGGCCTGTCGATATTCGTCATATGAACTTGCAGCTTGGTTGAAGGAATTATAAGCGCGAATGCCTACAATTAAACCCCCCCAGAATCCGGTTGTGTAAAGAATTCCCCGGCCATATTGTCTTGAAATAAATTGACCGGTTCCCGGTAAAAAGCTCGCGAAGGCGATCGCATTGGCTCGACGCGCCCGCCACTCCTCCACTCCCTGCATAGAAAGTTGCCTTGAAAGATTAAGGGTTTGGTGTTTTTGCACTACGATAGAGCCGGTTATGCGATCATAGCCTTGTTTTTCCAAAAGAAAATTATGGAGTCCGGTTGGGATCGACTTGAGTACGGTTGGGCTTTCACCGCGTTCATTGCCATCCAGGTAGATAGTTGCACCCTGAGGAGCGGTGCTTACCAGGATGTTCCCGGATTCCCGGGTCAGATCCACAGAAACTTCTTCTGTTGAGCCCACGGCAATAAGAGCAGTCCTCTTTTGAGATTCGTACCCAGTCTTTTCAAATTGCAGGGTGTATGTCCCCGATTTCAATTTTAACTCAGTAACCGGAGTAGTGACAGTAGTTGTGGTGGGACCTTCCACCTTCACCTTGACTTGAGAAGAAGTACTATTTATAGACAACACCCCAAAATTCGGCTGTAATATGGTATTTTTCTGATATGATTCCCCAGGTTTGATTTGGATTTTATCTTCATAAGAGGCGTAAAGGTCTTTACTTAAAGTAATCACATGACTGCCGGCCAAAACGGTATCCCGGCTGAGCGGAGTCGTACCCCAGTATTTTCCATCCACGGTTACCTGTGCTCTGGGCGGTGCCGTATTCAGTTGAATCCTACCGAATTGGGGAGTGAGCTCGAACGTTTTTTCGAAGGCTTTCCCGGGCTCCAATTCAAATTGTGTCTCCACATCTGCAAACAACGGCTTAACTAAACGGATCGTATAACTTCTGGCATCAATTTTTTGAATATCTAACGGCGTTCGCCCCCGGGGATCGTCGTTCAGATATACCCAGGCACCTGCTGGATTAGAACGAATTTTTAAGGCCCCGTAATTCGGGGTCAAATCCACGCTTTGCTTAGTATATTCGAATGGCCTTACCTCCAAAGTGAGGTTTTCCGTAAGGTAGAGTGGTTTAGTGATCTCCACATTATAGGTACCGGCTGTCATAGTGTCCAAGGTTAGTGGGGTTTGACCTTGTTCCACCTCATTCATTAGGACTTTAGCACCCGGAGGATTTGTTTCTATATAGAGCCCGCCGGGTTCTTTAGCGGCTGGGGGAAGAGATTGTCCGGTGAATTCCACCTGGAATTGTTGCTGATCGTTTTCACCAATGCTGAATTCCTTTTTCCAACTTTTATTTTGGTAATACAATTCGATGGTATGCTGGCCGGCATCCGGACGTATAACGACTTGCCCATTCCTAAAGATCAGATTCATCACATTTCCATCAAGACTGCCCTGCACCCTTTCCGAACCTGGTGGGGGTTGATATAAAAGTACTACCTCAGCATTCGATTGAGCCGAACCTGCCCGGGGGTCAACCTTCACTTGCACATATTCCTTGGCCTGAAGATAGTAACGCTTCTTGGCCGGAACATAGCCCTCTGACTTAAAGGTCACGATATTTGTACCTGGACGCAGGTGGACGTAATAGGTACCTTCTTCCGGATGTTCAACGCTGATAACACCCATATTGGCTTCAAAACTGAGGGATTGTAAAGTCGTCTGTACCACCAGCAAGGCTTGATCAGGATTGCGAAAAACAATGGGAGCGCTTTCTGAATCCGGTATTGGTTGGACTTGTAATTCTCCTAATTCCTGCGCCGCTGCTGCTGAAATAAGGAATAATACAATGCAAAGACTGCCTATAACCTGTAAGAATCTGGTCAACATGATAATCACCTGTTAATATGAATCTGTATTCGCTTTTTCGCCTGGTTTTTCGCAGACGGGGGATAAAGAGAATGCAGATTATCAAGGCGAATAAAGGGGTATAAATCTGCAAATAATTGAACCGGTTCTGACTCATTACCTCTGATTTGATGTTTTTCATTGATCAAAAAGAAATAATGCCGCTGAGCGTCTTTTCGGGTCAAGAGAACATAAAATTGAATGCTTACAGAATTATTCTCTTTGGTTAAATTTACCGGTCCGGCATACACTAACATGTGATGTGCCATCTTACGGAGGGTAATTATAAAATTTGCATAGCGTGGATATCGAACCGGAATAATATCCCGACCATGAAGAAGAAGAGTAACAGATAAACTATCCTCATCCAGAGATTCCGGCTGGTAAAAAACCGGTAAACCCAACGTTCGGTAAAGGTACATCTTTTTTGAGATTTCATTTAATACCCCGAATACATTGGTTGAAATCAAATCGATGTTTACTGCAGAAGAATCATCATAGTACAATAAACCATCCCGGTATTCTAAATTATTGATAAACTGAATATTCTTAGATTCTGTAGATAAAGGTATTTTGTATGTGACCTGTGTAGTAAGAAGACCTAAATAAAGGGGTAGATGAGCCCGTATGACTTGGAATCCTGTGCTGTCGGAATCTATGGTCATATCGTATCCCTGAAATATGGTACTCAAGGGTAAAGGTTCAGAAGATGGTCTTTCAATGGTTGGAGGATTTGATCGCCAATTTTGCAAAGAATCGGCCAATCGGGCAATTCTATCGTAAGTATCCAATGGTTCACCTTTATTGGATTGAGCCGGGACAGACTGCCCAAGCAATAATGCGAATAGTAGCATTATTTGAAAATACTGTCTCACAGGTTAGGAGTTATCCCCAGTTATTCAATTATTTCGAAATCGCCCAGACTCACCACAGAACCATCCGGAAAACGCTCCGGCTGCCAGGAACGAACATGGATTAATGGGTGATTAGGGTCTTTAAAATCTATCATGAGGAACAGCCAGCCTTCATCTGAATATGTTGAACTTTTCCAATATTGTTTCAGCGTAACGCCATAGATTTCCGGGAATTTGGGATGGAGTTTAATCGAAATCTCCTCAAACTGTACTTTTACGAAAGAATTCAGACGAAATATTCGCTTCAGCCGATCCAGGTACTGATTTTTACTGAGACGTAAAAACCGTATTTTGTCACGGGACAGGGAAGATTGTTCAAGCATATCAGGATAATCAAGCTTGGGCTTCAGGACAGTGCCAACGATGATCATTGCATCGTCACTATACACTCGCCGCAGATATTCCAGGTCTTTGCGATTATAGGCTGTGCGAAAGATCTCCAGGAAATGGATTATCTTCTGACGAACAGCAAAATCATGGAACTTCCTCCCTTCCTGGATAATCTGCTGATAGTGACATTTTTCCATGGCAAATCGAACTTCAGCGACTTTTCCGTTGGGGGTGACAGTAAAGACCATATACTGAAATGGATTCCCCTTGGTCCCATTCAAATCCACCTTAACCTTTATATTCCTCACCTCATACTCCCCGGAAGGCAGTTGTATAATGGGTATCTCATAAAGTGGGTTAACATTTCTACATTCTGTAGTCTTCACTAAGTCTTTCAGGTCTTGAAGACCTTCTTCCGTAAAGACCTCACTAATAGTCTGCCAATTTTTGGATCCTAAGCTATTAACTACCCGTGTAAGCCGCTGGCTCACCAGCTGCTGAAATGTTGAGTCTGCGCCGTTCGTAATAGCCACTTTACTTTGCATACCAAATAAGACATGAACGCTCAATACGCAAAACACGAACAGTAAATATTTATATTTATTCATAGATGTCTACTGCTCCTCCCGAATCCAGATAACTCTTTTTCCAGAGAAAGTGTTATGTAAATTTTTATACTTATTATTGGACTTTACTTCAATATATTCTTTTCCGTTAAAATACAGGATATCTGCAACAGAACTATTATTAGCCACGGCCACATAACACCCTTTCCCAGTCCCGAACTTCTTTCGTTGTCCGTATTTTAGTATCCCGAGTTTTTTGTATTGCTCTAATACTTCCAGAAATCTGTTCGTATCATATCTGTTGCCATATAAGACCTCCAATGCCTCCGTCTTTGGAACAATTGGGCTTGGTGGAGATTCCTTTTTAGCTTCTGCAGGTGGTGGAATCCAGGGAAAAACAAGGGTCACATTCTTAAGATTATTAAATGAAGTAGAGGTAAAGATATCATTCAATTGTTTGATAGAATCATCATTCTCCATTTCTGATTTATAGGCATATTCGACTATTAAGGTAAGTTTACGGATTCTGGAGGTGGGGGTATCATACAAGGGGATGTCAATTGATCCATTATCTGTAGCATCAAGCGGTACATATTCATTTCCTTGACCGCTGTAATAGACAAAATTCAAATGTCGTATTGGTTGCTCCTTATATATGAATCTCAATGGTGCTATAGCGACATTACCTTCTTTGTAACACTTTTCCGCCTGTACTGAAATTGTCTGGAGTATCCTATTTATAATATTTTGAAGTAGTACCTGCAGATGGATTTTGTTTTCAATGCCGGGGATACCTTGCCCGGTCAAATCGTAGGGATAGGCACGCATTAATAAATACGCCCAATAAAAATTTCGTAAGGCGTCTCCAATTTTGTCCTGTTCAAGCAGAGTGTACCCTGTTGCTACATAACTGAGTATCTTTTTGCGCCGGGAATGAAAAGAAGCCTTCAGTGAATCCTCATGTATATAGGCCAGGACATCCCATTTGGGGTTCTGTTTCTTGTAGATTCTCTGTAATCCACGGAGAGTCATCCCGGTATACATTTTTTGTACAATTTCCGTACTATCCATATGTTCACTCTGTATATCAGTAATGCTGATGTTCATTGAGACTTGAATCTTGGTCATCAGGTTATATTCTGCCTGGTGGCGAGCTTTCTCTCTTTTAGCAGCCTCCGCCTCGCCCCAGACATAATGGGGATCGGATTTAATTTGGCTGCTTTCTAGAGGCTGAGATTGTAGTTTATCTATAAGAATAAGAGAATAAAAGATACACAATAAAGTTGTCAGAATTGTTACATAAGAAACCAAGTTTTTTAGAAATTTGGATCCGCGATATATCATTTCAACTTAGATTTATCCCCGTCAGGCAAAATCTTTAACTATGATATTATAATTTTTAGCCTCTATTCAACTACTGCACTTTAAAATAATTAGATATATATTTATATAATCTCTAAGAATTAAAATTTATTTTCAGGAGCTTGTTTTAAATCATTTAAAATTTCCTACTAATGTTTATTCTATGAATTACTGAATGATATTTTCATTTAGTTAGTAATATTTACTTTTTTATACAATTTTTCTAATGCTTATTATATAAAATTTATTTCACATACTTTTATAATCGGTAAGAACGAATCGAACTTTAATAGTTTTTTAGCCTGAATAATTCATAAACTCAGTAAAAAAGAGTCCAAAGAATGGTTGTAAATTATTATATTACAAGAGGTTAAATTTTCTCAACAATTCACAGCCACCTTGGAACTCAGTTATGCAAATTGTACCGTCTTCCTCAAACAACCACCAGCTTCATTTTCCCCTCGAAGTGGCTCCGGTGCAGGGCAAGCCGGTCCTGATCGACGGGCCGGGCGGCGATCTCACTTCCGATGCCGGCGTACTGCTATTGCGGGAGACCGAAGCCCAGATCGGGATCATTGCGATCCTCACTCAGTGCCTGACCGCTCCCACGCATCCGTCCTACACCACGCATGCCCAAGCGACCATGATAGCTCAACTGGTCTTACAGATTGCCTGCGGCTATCCGGATGCCACTGATTGTAACACTCTCCGGCGGGACCCGGTGATGCAGCTGGCGGTCGACCAGGTGCCGGACCGGGCGGCTCAATCTCCCCGCCATCACCACCGACTGATGGCGGGGCCGGGCCCGGGCCCTCTATGAGATGGTCTACTGTGCCCGGGGCCAAGATGAACAATATATCAAGGATCATAAGCGGTATCTGCAGAGTGACCGGGCGTCCTGTCACCGATTTGAGGCCCATCAGTTCCGGCTCTTTTGTATGTCCGCGGCGTATGGGCTCCTGCAGGCGCTCCGGGCCGAAGTCTGTGGAGGCACCCGCTGGGCGAAGGCCACCATGGCGACGCTGCAACAGCACCTTCTGAAGATCGGCGCGCACATCCGAGTGCTGCACACCCGGATCAAAGGCCAGCTGCCAGCCGCCTATCCCGAGGATGATGACTGGGCCCAGGTGCTCGGTCTCTTTGCACATCTCCGGGCGTGGGCAGATCCCGGCAGAGCCTAAGAAAGACCACCTGGCTGTGCAGCTGACCAAGGCGTCCGCCTTCATGGCGTCGTGCGTCTGATGGGAGCGCCACCAGGGAGGAACGCCTCCGGTGGGTCCCCAGACGGTACCGGGGGCGGGGTGCAATCGTTCCCTTGCCAGCTCCTGGAAAACCCGCACTGAAAAAGGAACGTATCATCAACAGAAAATGCGGAATATTGAATGCGTAATGAGCGTTTATGAATTATTCAGGTTAATAATTTTTTCCACAGAATGGAAGGTTTAAATCTATAATTTGTTTTAAATCATTTCTCTAAAACTCCAACTATAGAAAAATGATTTTACCGCCCTATACGTGTTAAATAATTCATTTCTATCATCAATTAACCACTATTGTATTTACAAATTATGTGGTGGCTTTTTCTTGTACATCCTTTAAATCACGTTCATCCTGTCATATATCAATATGTTCCGTAACAAATACTTAGGGCTTACTGAAAAAGTGTTTTCGTGATATTTCTCTCAGATAGAGCCTCCCAGGAGCCCGAACGGCACCGCACCATTCCGGCGAAGGCGCCAGAAAAACCAGGACAAAAAATACTGCCGGAGGACCGCGGCAATATTCATCGCGAAAAAGGTCATGGCAATCCAATGCTCACTGGTGTCTTGCCGTTTGGTGCGGACCCGATCCAATTGATACTTGCGTTTCCCCTCGCCAAACTTTCCTTCAATCTGGTTGCGTTGGTTGGCTTCCTGTCGACGCTGCTCCCGGGCAGCCTTCCGCGTCGGGGCATCGGTCGGCGGCCGCCCCAACGGCTGCCCGGAAAACCGGATCCGCCGTGCTTTCAGATACTGCCGGTTGGCGCGCGTCCCATAGATGCCGTCCGCGATGACCACCGCCGGATAGTGCCCAAACCGCTCCCGAAAGCGTTCCACCTGGGCCGGCAAGTCCTGACTTTCATTGAAGGCGTCCCACCGGATGCGGTCCAGATACGCCAGGCCATGCACCAGGCTGACCGACAATTTCGCCCCAAATTCGGTGGCGGCACCCGCCTTGCCCCGGACCATCGGCCGGACATGGGGTTGACTCACACTGACAATGCGGCCGGGTATCCGGTGACTCCGCTGATCGTACAGGGTCTGTTGTTGCCGATAGACCTCACGGATCACCAGCATCTGACGATAGGCCGCCCGACTCAACGGGACGGCGGCCCCCGGCAGCGCCTCCAGCAGCCGGTCAAGATGTCTCAGGTTCCGCTTCACATATTGCCATGGCTGCCGCACCGCCTTCCGCAC
>Ga0102944_1001699_pt1 | contig 14056 bp, 12 predicted proteins | sample SalPonD_shore_MG_FD_78172 | JGI IMG/M metagenome (GOLD analysis project Ga0102944, IMG submission 78172) | Salt pond soil microbial communities from South San Francisco under conditions of wetland restoration - Salt Pond MetaG... | ecosystem: Environmental > Aquatic > Marine > Intertidal zone >...
GCAGCTGGCCCACGCCTACAACAGCCGCGAGGCTTTGCTGGCCCACCCGGAGATCGCCCGCTTCGTACGCTGGATCGCCGACAAGCCGGCGGGCCTGGCTGCGCGCTCGCACCATCGGCGACGCTAGGCGGCCGGGCCGGAGGCCCTGGCCCCGGCTGCAGCAACGGAGTACGCTGGTCCTCTGGGGATTCCGGAGGGGGGCCCCGTGGCCGATATCCTGCTGATCTACGCCCACCCGCGGCCGCAGAGCTTCAACGCCGCCATCGCCCGCAGCGTCGCCGCCGCCCTCGAGGAGGCGGGCGTCCACGTCCGCATCCACGACCTCTACCGCGACGGCTTCTACCCGGTGCTGGCCTTCGACCCGGAACCGGACGAGCTCACCGAGCGCTACCAGCAGGAACTGCTGGCGGCGCGCGGCTACGTGGTGGTCCACCCCAACTGGTACGGCCAGCCGCCGGCCATCCTCAAGGGCTATTTGGACAAGGTGTTCCGCGAGGAAGTGACCTTTCGCTTCCCGTCCGGCGACGACGGCAGCGGCATCCCCGAGGGGCTGCTCACCGGCGAGGCGGCCCTGGTGCTCAATACCTCCGACACCCCGTCCGAGCGCGAGCGGGCGGTGTACGGCGACCCCCTCGACGGCATCTGGCGCGACTGCGTGTTCACCTTCTCCGGGGTGGAGACAGTCCACCGGCGCACCTTCCGGCCGGTGGCCGGAAGCACCATGGATCAGCGCCAGCTGTGGCTGGCCGAGGCCGGCGAGCTGGCGCTGCGGCTGTTCGCGCCCGGCTAGTTCCTGTCCGGCAGCCGCCAGAGGACACTGCTGAGCCCGCGATGGGTCCGCCTGCCGCCGTCCCGACCCAGGCCAGGTCCGGACGGCGCGCGATCGCTTCCCGGGGTCATCCGGCGGGGACCATCGCCGCCACCGGATTGTCCAATTCCGAAAGGACCGAAAAGGGAGATCCGACCATGCGCGATACCACCAACATGCCCACCGCCGACTGGAGCGACCCCAAGACGCTCAACCGCGCCAAGGCCCAGCTCATGCGCGACGAGCCGCTGGTGGTCAACCTCCCGGCCGACGCCGACCTCACCATCGACGAGGGCGCCGCGGGCTGTCAGCGCGACGACAGCGGTCTCCTCTGGAACTGCGACCCGGGCGTGACCCTGCGCCAGCTGGGCGGCCACCCGGGTCTGGAAGGCATGGAGAAGCTGGCCAAGGCCGCCACCGGCCACTCCCGGGTGGACGTGGACGGCCAGGGCCACCGCCTGGTGTTCCACGACTGAAAAAGGGGGACTCCCCTCCGCCGACCCTTCCCGCGCCCCCGGCCGCCCCGGGCTCCCCTGAGGGCGGTCTCCCGGGCCGGACAGGCCGGTCCGGAGCCCGCGAGGATCCGGACTGGTGCAAATCCCCCCGGCTTCTGGCAAGGTTGTCCCTGGGCCTGTCGTCGAAGCACGACGGGGCCACGGGCAAACAACCGAAAGGGGGGCGCCATGGGCGACGATTCCAATCCCTACGCCGCGCCGCAGGGGCGACTGGTCGCCGAGGGCGGGGGCCCGTACGGGGAGGTACGGGTCTTCTCCGCCGAGGGCCGGCTCAACCGGCTCCGCTATCTCGCCTACGTCTTCGGCCTAACCTTCCTCATCAATCTGGTCAGCTCCGCCATCACCGCCGCCCTTGCCGGGATGGAGGTTCCCGTTGCGGCCGTCACCATTGCCTCCGGGATCGCCAGCCTGTGGATCTCGATCCTGCTGACCATCCAGCGGGTGCATGATTTCAGCGCCTCCGGCTGGTGGTCGGCGCTGGCGGTGATCCCGCTGGTCACCCTGATCTTCGCGATCATCCCCGGCCATGGGGAGGAGAACCGCTTCGGTCTGGAGCCGCCCCCCAACACCTTCGGCGTCTACCTGGTGGCCACATTGGCCATCGGCGTACCGATCCTGGGCATCGTCGCCGCGATCGTCATCCCCCAGCTGGCGCAGGGGTAACACCGGGAACCAAAGGGGAGCCGGACATGAGCGAAAATCCCTATCAGGCGCCCGAAGCGGCGCTGGAGGCAGAGCCCGGCGCCTTCGCCGGGGACGTGCAGGAGCCGCAGCGGGTCCGGGCGAGGCGCGGGGCCGCCTGGCTCGGACGGTCGGTGACGCTGTTCCGCTCGAGCTGGGGCACCTGGGTGGCCATGCTCCTGGTCACCGGCCTGCTCATGTTCGCCCTGGCCCTGATCCCGCTGCTGAATCTGGCCGCCAGCGTCGCCATGCCCATCTTCTTCGGCGGCTTCATGCTGGCCGCCCATCGCATCGCCACCACCGGTTCCTCGCCCGTCGGCACTTTGATTGACGGCTTCCGCTACCATTTCGGCGGGCTCGCCGGGGTGGGCGTGGTGGCCCTGCTGGGGGTCGTGGTGTACGTGGCGGTGGTCTTCGGGACCCTGTACGCCATGGGCATCGGCCCCGGCATGGAGGCGGGCGAGATGGATCCGCAACAGGCCGAGCGCATCTTCCAGGTCATGCCCCTCGCCACGCTGGGCGGCATGGCCCTCAACCTGCCGTTCGTGATGGCCACGCTGTTCGCCCCGGCCCTGGTGGCCATCCACGGGGTCGACCTGCTGGCGGCGCTGCGCATGAGCTTCACCGCCTGCCTGCGCAATGTCCTGCCGTTCCTGGTTCTCGGACTGGTCCTGATCGGCATCGGCATCGGGGTGGCCGTCGTGGTGGGCCTGCTGAGCGTGCTGCACCCGGTCGTCGGCCTCCTCGCCTACCTCCTGGCCCTCCTGGTACTGGCGCCGCTCATAACCCTGACCATCTACACCGCCCACGCGGACATCTTCCTGGGCCCGGAGCCCGCCTGACCGGCCGGGGCCCGGCATGCTCGACACCACCGCCCGCTGCGAGACCCCCGAGGGGGTGGACCTGCAGCTGCGTCTGGCGGGGCCCTTCGTCCGGGCCCAGGCCTGGGTCTACGACCTCATGCTGCGGGTTCTGGGCTACTTGGGGGCCGTCGGCCTGCTGGCCTACCTGGGGGCCTTCGGCATGGGCCTGGCCGCGGTGCTGGTGTTCCTGGTGGAGTGGCTCTACCCCTTTTACTTCGAGCTCGCCCGCGGCGGCGCCACCCCCGGCAAGAAGGCCAAGGGCATCTACGTCCTGCAGGACAACGGCGCGCCCCTGGAGTGGCGTGCCGCCCTGCTGCGCAACCTCCTGCGGGCGGTGGACTTCGCGCCCGTGCTCTACGGCCTGGGGCTGACCGTCATGGCCTTCAGCCCTCGCTTCCAGCGGCTGGGGGACGTCGCCGCGGGCACCCTGGTGGTCTACCGGGCCCGGGAGCCTGCGGCCCCGGCCGCCCCCGCCGGGCCGGCGAAGGCGCCGCCGGTGGCGCTCGACCTGGCCGAGCAGCAGGCCCTGCTCGCCTTCGCCGAGCGCGCCCCGGAACTATCGCCCGGGAGGCAGGCGGAGCTCGCAGAGCTGCTGGATCCGCTCCTCCCCGACCAAGGCGGGGACGGCGCCACCCGCCTGCAGGAATACGCCCGCTGGTACCAGGGGGCGGGGCTGACCGGCGGGGGCGAGGGGCAATGAAGCAGCAGCAGTTCGAGCAGCGCCACCGCGCCGAGTGGTCCGCCCTCGAGGAGCAGCTGGTCGCGCTGGAGGACCGCTCCCGCGACGCCGACCCGGCCGCTCTGCCGGCCCTGTACCGGCGCGCCTGCCAGCATCTGGCCCTGGCCACCGACCGCCACTACAGCCCGGCCCTGGTGGCCTACCTGCGCCAGCTGGTCGTGCGCGGCCACCAGCACCTGTACCGCACCCGCCGGCGCTGGCTGCCCCGGCTGCAGCACTTCCTGGGCGCGGAGCTGCCGCTGACCCTGCGCGCCGAATGGCGGCTCCTGGTGCTGGCGGCGGTCCTGCTGTTCCTGCCCGCAGCGGTCATGGGGGCCGCCTGCTACGCCCACGGCGAGCTGGTCTATAGCCTCCTGAACGAGTCGCAGGTCTCGCGGATGGAGAGCATGTACGACCCCGCCAACCACCACCTGGGGCGGGGCGAGGACCGGCAGTCGGCTTCCGATTTTTTGATGTTCGGCTTCTACATCCGCAACAACACCGGCATCGGCTTCCGCACCTTCGCCGGCGGCCTGCTCTTCGGCCTGGGCACCGTGACCGCCCTGCTGTTCAACGGCCTCTTCCTCGGGGCCGTGGCCGGGCACCTGACGCGGCTCGGCTTCAGCGCCACCTTCTGGCCCTTCGTGGCCGGCCACGGGGCCTTCGAGTTCACCGCCATCCTGCTCTCCGGAACCGCCGGTCTGCAGCTGGCCCGGGCGCTCTACGCGCCCGGGCGGCGAGGGCGCCTGGGCGCCCTGCGGGCCACCGCCGCGGCGTCGGTCACCCTGATCGTGGGTGCCGCCCTGCTGTTTCTGCTGGCCGCCTTCGTCGAGGCCTTCTGGTCCTCCCGCGGCGACATCCCCGGCGGGATCAAGCTGGGCGTGGCCGCCGGGCTGTGGCTCCTGGTGGCAGGCTACTTCACCCTGGCCGGGAGGGGCCGGGATGGACCTTGAGCGCATCGAGACCGTGCTCCGGCCGCGGACGCCGGCGGAATCGGTGGACCTCGGCATGCTCCTGGCGCGACGCTGGTGGCCGCGGCTGACCGCAGCCTGGCTGCTGACGGCCCTGCCGGCGCTGGTCCTGACGCACCTGCTGCTGTGGAACCACCTCGTTGTGGCCGGGGTGGTGCTGTGGTGGCTCAAGCCCCTGTACGAGAAGGCCCCCCTCCATTTCCTGGGCCGCGCCTTTTTCGGGGATCCGCCGCGGCTTCCCGCAATGACGCGGCATCCGGGGCGCTTCCTGGGACGCGAGCTGCTGGCCGATCTGACCTGGGGACGACTCCGCCCCCACCGCTCCTTCGCCGCGCCGGTGGCCCTCCTCGAGGGGCTGCACGGGAGGGCCCGGCGGCGGCGCCTGGATATCCTGGAGCGCAACCAGAGCACGGCCTCCTGGCTGACCGTGGTCTTTGCCCATTTCGAGGCGGTGCTCTACCTGTCCCTGCTGGTGGCCGCCTGGTCCCTGGTGCCCGAGCACCTGGCCCCCGACCTGCTGAGCCGCCTGCGCCAGCCGTCGGGCGCCCTGCTCGCCGCCGACAACCTCCTGCTGTTCCTGGTGATGGGCGCCACGGCGCCCTTCTATGTGGCGGGCGGCTTCACCCTCTACCTCAACCGGCGCGTGGCGCTGGAGGCCTGGGACACCGAGCTGGCCTTCCGCCGCATCCGCCGGCGGCTGACCACCGGCTCCGCCCGGATCGCGGCGGTCCTGGTGCTGGCGGCCATGGTCGGCCTGTCCGGCCGGCACGCGCCGGTCCTCGCCGCCCCCGCGCCGGGAGCGGCCCTGACCGAGCGCAAGGCCGCCTCCCGGGCCATCGACGAGGTCCTGGCCGACGACGACTTCGGACAGGAGGAGACCCGCACCGTCTGGGAGCCGCGCTTCCGGTCCGGGAACGACGCGGGGGGCGGCCATCCGGACTGGCTCGCGGCTCTCGGCCGGCTGCTGGCCATGGGCGGAGAAGGCCTCCTGTGGCTGCTGGCCGGGGCGGCGGTTGCGGCCCTGATGGTGGCCCTGGGGCGCCGTCTGCGGCGGGTCCGGCCACCGCGACGCCAGGGGGGACCGGACGGCGCCGGCCCGCAGGTGCTGTTCGGCCTCACCGTGACGCCGCAGTCCCTGCCCACCGACGTTGCCGGCGCCGCCCGCGCCCTGTGCCGGCAGGGGCGCACCCGGGAGGCCTTGAGCCTGCTCTACCGCGCCAGCATCGCCCGCCTAATCGAACGCTTCGAGGTGGCCATCCCGGCGGGCGCCACCGAGGGCGAATGCCTGCAGCGCGCCCGGTCCGTCCTCGGCGACGACGGCCGCCGCCTGTTCGCCGACCTGACCGGCGCCTGGCAGGAGCTGGCCTACGGCCACCGCGCCCCGGAGGCGGATTGCGTTGAGGCCCTGTGCAGGGACTGGGCGGCGGCGTTCGGAGCGGGGAAATGAGGCTCAGCGACCGCGCCCGGATCGGCCTTTTCAGCCTCGGCCTGGCCGCGGTGCTGGCGGTCGCCTTCCTGATCCTGTTCCAGCCGGTGGAGCGAACCGGGCGCTCCGGGCCCTCCCTGGCGGCTCGCCAGAACCGCTTCCTGGCTGCCGAGCGCTTCCTGCAGCGCGCCGGGCTGGACACCGAGACGCGCCGCGGCCGGGGCCTGCTGGAGGATCTGCCGCCGCCCGCCGGCGTCCTGTTCCTGGCCGACCGCGGCGCCCTGTCGGACTCCCAGCGCCGGGCCCTGGACGCCTGGATGGCCGCCGGCGGCCATCTCCTGACGGTGGCCAACCGCCTGTGGGACGAAGACCGCAACACCAGCGGCGACCCCTTCCTGGATGCCTACGGCGTGCGCCAGTTCACCCACGGCCGGCGGGCCGGCCTCTGCAGCGGCACCGATCGGGCCACCGCGAATCTGCCCGGTGTCCCGGCAGGACTGCGAGCTGACTTCCGGCCGCGCTTCTACCTGCGCGACGACTCCGGCCTGGCGGACGGCCACCTGAGCGGCCCTTGCGGCCGCCATCTGCTGACCTACCCGGTGGGCAAGGGCCGCCTTACCGTGGTGACCGGCACCCGGCCGTGGCGCAACCGCGCCATCGACGAGGGGGACCACGCCTTCCTCCTCGGGCGCCTCATGACCCTGACCGGCCCCGGCAGGGTCTGGATCCTTCGGCGCACCGACATCCCGGGGCTGGCCACCCTGATCTGGCGACGCGCCCCGGAGGCGGCCGCCAGCGCAGCCGTGCTGCTGCTGTTCGCCCTGTGGGCGGCCTACAACCGTTTCGGCCCGCCCCTGCCCAGCCCGCGCCGGCCCCGGCGCAGCCTGGCGGAGCACCTGGATGCGGTCGCCGGCTTCACCGTTCGGCAGGGGCCCCTGTCCGACCTGGCCGACCCGATCCGGGAGCGCCTCGATGCGCGCCTCGAGCGCCGCATCCCCCAGTGGCGGCAATGGGCTGCCCAGCGCCGGGCGGCCTGGCTGGCCGACCATACCGGCCTGGCCGAGGCCGAGGTGGCTGCGGCCATGGCCGAGACCCCACGCTCGGAGCGCGAGCTGGTGACCGTGATTCAAACCCTGCAAGAACTGGAAAAACGCCTATGAACGAGGACACTTCTCCGCCCCCGGCGGACACCCGGGCGGCCGCCGAGGGCGCCCGCAGGCTGCGGGAGGCCGTCGGGGCGGCCTTCGTCGGTCAGGAGCAGGCGGTGACCGAGGCCCTGACGGCGCTGGTGGCCGCCGGCCACGTGCTGGTGGAGGGCGTTCCCGGGCTGGGCAAGACCCTCCTGGCCCGCGCGCTCGCCCGGGCGGTCTCCGCCGATTACGCCCGCATCCAGTTCACCCCGGACCTCATGCCCAGTGACATTACCGGCCACGCCCTGTACGACCGCGACACGGGTACCTTCCGCATCCGCCGGGGGCCGGTGTTCTGCAACTTCCTGCTGGCCGACGAGATCAACCGCGCCCCCGCCAAGACCCAATCCGCCCTGCTGGAGGTCATGCAGGAGCAGCAGGTGACCATCGAGGACCAGGCCATGGCCGTGGAGCCGCCGTTCATGGTCCTGGCCACCCAGAACCCCATCGAGCAGGAAGGCACCTACCCCCTGCCCGAGGCCCAGCTGGACCGTTTCCTGATCAAGGTGCGCATCGCCTATCCGGAGGCCGGCGAGGAATCCCGGATCGTGCGCCGGGTCACCCGCGGCCAGGTGGGGGAACAGCTGAACCTGGAGGAAGTGTCCCCGGTCCTCGCGGCCGGCGATGTCCTGGGGCTGCAGCGGGCCGCGGCGGCCGTGGACACCGACGACCGGGTGGTGGACTACGCCGTGCGCATCGCCCGTGCCAGCCGTGACTGGCCGGGCATCTACTACGGCACCGGACCGCGCGGCGCCATCGCCCTGGTGCGCTGCGCGCGTGCCCGCGCCCTCCTGGAGGGCCGCGATTTCGTGGTTCCCGACGATATCAAGGCGCTGGCCCGGCCGGTGCTGCGTCACCGCATCCAGCTCGGCGCCGATCTGGAGATCGAGGGACTCACCACCGACGATGTCCTGGCGCAGGTGCTGGACGAGGTGGAGGCACCGCGCACATGAGGCCCGCCGGCCCCGCGCTGGTCCTCCTCGGCGCCTGGCTGGGCCTGGGCCTGGCCGCCGCGTTCTGGACCGGCGCCGGGAACCTGTGGGCCGGTACCGGCGTCGCCGTGGCCGCGCTGCTTGTCGCCGACGGCCTCGGCGTCCGGGGCGAAACGGGCCCCGAGGCGGTCCGTCGGCTCCCCGCCAATCTGGCGCTGGGCGCCTGGATCCCGGTGGATCTGCACCTGCACAACCGGGGGCAGCGTCCCTATGCCCTGCTGATCCACGACCACCACCCCGCCGACGCCGAGGTGGCCCATCAGCCGGCGGCCCTGGAGCTGCCCCCTGAGCGGCCGGCGCGCCTGCGGTACCGGTTGCGCCCCACCCGGCGCGGTGAGCTCCATTTCGGCCCGGTGGAGGTGCGGCTGCGCTCCCGCCTGCGCCTGTGGCGGCGCCACCTCCGGGTCGGCGAGCCCCAGGCCGTGCGGGTCTTTCCCGATTACGCCGAGACCGTGAAATACGCCCTCCTGGCCAGCGACGATGCCCTGGCCCAGCTGGGCATCCGCCAGCGCCAGCGGCGCGGTCAGGGCCTGGAGTTCCACCAGCTGCGCGAATACCGCGAAGGCGACAGCCTCCGCCAGGTCGATTGGAAGGCCTCCGCCCGCCACGACAAACTGATCGCCCGCGAATACCAGGACGAGCAGGACCAGCAGGTGGTCTTCGTGCTCGACTGCGGGCGCCGCATGCGGAGCGAGGAGGGAGGGCGCAGCCACTTCGACCTGACCCTCAACGCCCTCCTCCTGCTCGGCTACGTCGCCCTCCGCCAGGGGGACGCAGTGGGCTTCCTGACCGTCGGCGGTCCGCGGCGCTGGGCGGCGCCGGCCAAAGGCATGGCGACCCTGAACCGGTTGCTGAACCGCCTCTACGACCTGGAGCCCACCGCACACGGCTCGGACTTCGTCACCGCCGGCCGGGAGCTGGCCCGCCGGCAGCGCAAGCGGGCCCTGCTGGTTTTCCTGACCAATATCCGCGACGAGGACAGCGACGAGCTCCTGCTGGCCACCCGCCTGCTGGGGCGGAACCACCTGGTTTTGGTCGCCAACCTGCGGGAGGAGCTCCTGGACTCGGTCCTGGACGCACCCGTCAACGGCCCCGAGCAGGCCCTGCGCTACGCCGCGGCGGCCGACTTCCTCAACCGCCGCGACCACGTGCACGACCGGATCCGGCGCTCGGGCGCCTTCGCCCTCGACGTGACACCCTCCGAGCTGCCCGGCGCGGTGATCAACCAGTACCTGGACATCAAGCGCAGCGGGCACCTCTGACCTCCCCGGCGGGCCGGAAACCCTATTTATCGTATGAACGGTTTTACGGCTCGGGCTTCCTTCCCGGATCCCCGCACCCTATGGTGGGAGGGGGAGGCGGAAACCCCGATCCGGACACGCGGTCCATCCGGATACGGGCCGTTTCATCGCCGCCCCCTTCTCCCGCCAGAGGATTACCCGCCATGAAGCAGTCCCGTCCCGGGGACTACCAGGAGGAATGGCTGGACGAGGCCACCCGCTCCTCGTTCCGGCGGCTGATGCCGCGCATCGAGGAGCGCTATCGGGAGCGCGCGGACCCGGCCGAGTGGGAGGTCCTGCGGGAGCGGCTGGAGCGCCACTTCCCCCGACTGTTCCGGCTGCTGCACGCCCTCTACGGCGACCAGTACGACTTCTTCTATCACCTCGAGGCCATCCTGGCCTCGGCAGTGGCCATGTGGCTGGATCGCCCGGACGAGCTGCGCGCCCTCGACGGGCTGCGCGAGGCCGATCCCACCTGGTACCGCTCGCAGCGCATGGTGGGGGCCACCTTCTACGCCGACCTGTTCGCCGGCGACCTGGCCACCCTGCGCGAGCGCATCCCCTACCTGTCCGAGCTGGGCATCACCTACCTGCACCTGATGCCGTTGTTCCGGGTGCCGTCCGGGGACAACGACGGCGGCTACGCGGTGGCCAGCTACCGCGAGGTGCGCGAGGACCTGGGCACCATGGCCGAGCTCGCCGAGCTGGCCACCGAGCTGCGCCACCACGGCATCTCGCTGTGCCTGGATTTCGTCTTCAACCACACCGCCGACGAGCACGAGTGGGCCCGCCGCGCCCTGGCCGGCGACCGCGAGGCCGCCGGCTACTACCGCATCTTCCCGGACCGCGAGTGGCCGGACGCCTACGAGCGCACCATGCCGGAGGTGTTCACCGACGATCATCCGGGCGCCTTCACCTACGTGCCGCGCCTCAAGCGGTGGGTCTGGACCACCTTCCACACCTTCCAGTGGGACCTGAACTACGGCAACCCGGCGGTGTTCAACCGCATGCTCGAGGAGATGCTGTTCCTGGCCAACCAGGGGGTGGAGGTGGCCCGCCTGGACGCGGTGGCCTTCATCTGGAAGCGGCTGGGCACCAACTCCCAGAACCAGCCCGAGGCCCATTGGATCATTCAGGCCTTCAATGCCCTGGCGGCGGTGGTGGCCCCGGCCATGGTGTTCAAGTCGGAGGCCATCGTGCATCCCGAGGAGGTGCGCAAGTACATCGGCGTGGAGGAGTGTCCGCTTTCCTACAACCCGCAGCTGATGGCGCTGCTGTGGGACGCCCTGGCCACGCGCGACGTGACCCCGCTGGACACCGCCATGCGCCGCAGCTTCCACCTGGCCGAGGGCTGCGCCTGGGTCAACTACGTGCGCTGCCACGACGACATCGGCTGGGCCTTCGCCGACGAGGACATCGCCGCCGCCGGCTACGACCCCACCGCGCACCGGCGCTTTTTGACCGAGTTCTACACCGGCCGTTTCAAGGGCAGCTTCGCCCGCGGCCAGGCCTTCCAGACCGAGCGCGACACCGGGATCGCCCGCATCTCCGGCACCCTGGCCAGCCTGGCGGGAGTGGAGAAGGCGCGCGAGGAGGGCGACGAGGCCGAGCGGGAGCTGGCCATCGGCCGCATCCTGCTGCTGCACGGGGTGATCGCCACCATCGGCGGCATCCCCCTGATCTACATGGGCGACGAGATCGCCATGGGAAACGGCTACGGCTACGACGGCGATCCCGCCAAGGCCGGGGACACCCGCTGGCTGCACCGCGCCCCCTTCGACTGGGACCGCGCCGAGGAGCGTCACGATGCGGCCACCGTCGCCGGCCGGGTCTACCAGGGCATCCTGCGCCTGATCCAGCTGCGCCAGCAGAACCCGGCCTTCACCAACGCCGAGACCGACTTCGTGGCCACCGGCAACCGCCACGTCTTCGGCTACTTCCGCTTCAACGACGCCGCCAGCGTGCTGGTGCTGGCCAGCTTCTCCGAGCACGAGCAGCGCCTGGAGGCCCGCCGGCTGCGCCAGATGGGCATGCGCAAGACCATGGTGGACCTCTACGCCGGCCGCACCCTGACCGCCACCCAGGAGCTGGTGATGGCGCCGTACCAGTTCATGGTCCTCAGCCGGGCGGGCTAGGGCCGGCAGCAACCGACGAACCGCCAGGAGGGCGTGATGAGGAAGCGCATCGTGGGAAGCGGGCCCACCCCCGGGGAATCGGGGACGGGCCCCTGGCTGGACCTGGAGGCTCTGGCGGTGGCCGAGGTGACCTCCGAGGACCCGGAGCATCCCGTGGAGGGCGCCCTGGTGGCCGGCGACGGCCGAGGCTGGCGCGCCGCTCAGCCGGGACCGCAGACCCTGCGCCTGGTGTTCGACCGGCCCCAGCAGCTGGGTCGGGTGCGGGTGGTCTGCGAGGAGCCCGAGCGCGAGCGCACCCAGGAGCTGTTTTTGGGCTGGGCCCCGAAACCCGACGACGAGCCCCGCCAGATCGTGCGCCAGCAGTGGAACTTCAACGCCGGGGCGCGCCGCGAGGTGGAGGAGCTGACCGTGGACCTGTCCGGGGTGGGGATGCTGGAGCTCTACCTGGTGCCGGAGATCGGCGGCGGCGAGGGGGTGGCGTCGGTGACCGAGCTGCGCCTGGGTCCTCGGGAGTGATCAGCCCGAGGGAGTGAGCCAGGCCCGGGCCTCCGCGGCCGGCAGGGCCGGGCCGTAGAGGAAGCCCTGGGCACCGTCGCAGCCCCGGCTGCGGAGCCAGTCGGCCTGCGCCCGGGTCTCCACGCCCTCGGCCATCACCGCCATCCCCAGGGCCTGGGCCATGGGGATGAGGCCCTCGATGATGGAGCGCTGGCGCGCGTCGCTCTCGATGGCCCGGACGAAGCTGCGGTCGATCTTGAGCATGTGCAGCGGCAGGTGGACCAGCCGGCTGAGCGAGGAGAAGCCGGTGCCGAAGTCGTCGATGGCCAGCTTCACGCCGCGCCCGGCGAGGTCCTCCAGGGCGGCGCGCGTGGCCTCGAAGTCCTCGAGCAGGCTGGACTCGGTGATCTCCAGCCCGATGCGCCCGGGCTCGGCGCCGGCGGCCTCCAGGCTCCGGCGGAAGCGGTTGGCGAAGCCTCCCTGATGGAGCTGCTTGGCGGAGGTGTTCACCGCCACCACCGGCACCGTCAGCCCCTCCCCCGCCCAGGCCGTGACCTGCCCGGCCACGCGGGCCAGGACCAGGGTCTCCAGGGACCCGATCAGCCCTACCTCCTCGGCCAGCGGCACGAACTCCCCCGGCGGGACGGGAGCGTCCCCCTCCGGCCAGCGCACCAGCGCCTCGAACCCGATCAGGGAGCCGTCGGCGAGGGAGACCTGGGGCTGGTAAAAGGGCTCCAGGATGCCGCCGTCGATCGCCTCGCGCAGGGCCTGCTCGCGGGTGAAGCGCCCCTGGAGGCGGGCGCCGAGGTCCTCCTGGTAGAAGGCATAGGACAGCTCCGGCTGCCGCTTGGCCCGGTCCAGCGCGGTGTTGGACTCGCCGATGAGCAGCTCCGCCGCATCGCCGTTGTCGGGGAACAGGGCGATCCCCAGGCTCATATCCAGGGTCACGGTCTCGCCGCCGGAGAGCACGAACGGCTCGCGGAACACCGCCTGCAGGCGCGCCAGGGCCTCGGCCGACCCCGCCTCGCCCGGCGGCACCCGGAGCATGGCCAGGAACACGTCGCTGTAGGCCCGGCCCGCCATCTCCCCCGGCCCCAGAACCTGCTCCAGGCGGTGGGCCGCCTGGCACAGCACCTCGTCCCCCATGGCCGCGCCGCGGGCCTCGTTCAGCGCCATCATGCGGTGGACATCCAGGTGGGCGACGGCCAGGCAGTCGCGATCGGAGTCGGCCTCCCCAAGGAGCCGCCCCAGGGCCTCGACGAACTCGATGCGGTTGGGCAGGCCGGTGAGGGCGTCGTGGCTGGCCAGGTAGCGCGCCAGCTCCTGGGCCTCGCGCTCCCGGGTGATGTCCAGGGCGCAGCCGTCCCAAACGGTGGAGCCGTCGTCCAGCCGGTGGGGCTGGGCCAGGATCCGCAGCCACACCAGATCGCCCCCGGGGGGCAGCAGGCGCGCATCCAGCTCCACCGTAGCCAGGCACCGTCCGGCGTGCTTCAGCTCCGTCTCGACGATGGGCCGATCCGCCGGATGCAGGCACTCGAACAGCCGGCCGGGATCGACCCCGCCGGCGGCCTCCGGGGCCAGGGTCCGCACCAGATCGCCCGCCAGGTAGGTGTTGCGGATCTCGCCGTCCGCGGTGCGGACCCGCTGGAAGACCGCCCCGGGGAGATGGCCGGAGATTCCCTGCATGCCCGAGGCCCCGAACTCCTCCGGCGGCACCTGGCCCTGGCCGGCCTCGCTCAGGTCGCGGACGACGCTCAGGCCGGCGAAGGGGCGGCCCTCATCGTCCGTGATCAGGTGCACCAGGTTCTCGCTGGGGAAGGCCGAGCCGTCGCGGCGCTGCATCCACAGGTGGGCGTGGTACAGATTCCGCGGGGAGAGCATGGTGGCCTCGCTGCGCTCTCCGAAGGCCTGGAACTGGTCCTCGCCGGGATGGAGGACGCGGGTGGTCCCGCCGGCCAGCTCGGCGGGGGAATAGCCGAACA
>Ga0102944_1001700_pt1 | contig 14046 bp, 8 predicted proteins | sample SalPonD_shore_MG_FD_78172 | JGI IMG/M metagenome (GOLD analysis project Ga0102944, IMG submission 78172) | Salt pond soil microbial communities from South San Francisco under conditions of wetland restoration - Salt Pond MetaG... | ecosystem: Environmental > Aquatic > Marine > Intertidal zone >...
CCATGCGGTCGGAGGCGAAGGCATTTGCCATACGCATGCGTATGGAATACACTCCATTGCCGTACGCTGCCGTATGGTCTAGATTGAGATGCATGGATACCCAATCCGCAAGGCAGTCTCTCAGCTCGGACGACTGGGCCGAGGCAGCGCTCGACGCCATGTCCCGGAGCGGCATCAAGGGCCTCTCGGTGGAGCCGCTGGCACGCTATCTCGGCGTCACCAAGGGCAGCTTCTACTGGCACTTCACCAATCGTCGGGCGCTGCTCGAGGCGGCGCTTTCGCTCTGGGAGAGGCGCGAGACCGACGAAGTGCTGGCGCGCGCTTCCCGGGAGGCCGATCCACGCAAGCGCCTGGCCCGCCTGTTCCGGGAGGCGGACGGCAGCCAGCGCGCGGGCAGGCTCTACCTGGCGCTGGCCAGCGCGACGGAGAACCAGGCGGTGCAAGAGGTGGTGCGCCGCGTGATGGAACATCGCCTTCAGTTCCTGCGCGAGTGCTACAGCGACATGGGTCTTCCCGACGAGGAAGCGCAGGACCGGGCGGTGCTCGCCTATTCGGTATTCCTCGGCACGCTGCAGCTCCGGCGCGACGCGCCCGACGCCGTCCCCGCGGGGGAGCAGTTCCACGAGTACATGCATTTCATTGGCGAGGCCCTGATTCCCGGTTACACCCGGAGTCTCGTCAAGCGCGACACCCCCGGATCTGCCGCCTGACCGTCCGTCAGGTGGCGTCCGCGGTGTCGTCATCTGGTGGAGGAGCGACATGTATGGCATGACAGCAACGGTGGTCGCGCTTGTCGGCGTGTGGGTGCTTGCCTACCGAGGCGTGTCGCTCGTCGTCTGGACTCTCGCCGTGGCGGCCTATGTCGCCGGGCTGTTCCTCACCGGCGGGATAGGCTGGCTCGGTCTCGTCTTCTCGCTGATCGTGCTCGGCGGCGCCGCGGCAGTGCTCAATGTGCCCCGCCTCAGGCGGTCGCTGATCACCGCCCGCGTCTTTCCGATGTTCCGGCGCGTGCTGCCCCATATGAGCGACACCGAGCGCGAGGCGCTGGAAGCGGGGGACACCTGGTGGGAAACGGATCTGTTCCGCGGCCGGCCGGACTGGCGCACGCTGCTCGGGATGCCCGTGGGCGGGCTCTCGGAGGAAGAGCAGGGTTTCCTGGACAACGAGGTCGAGACGCTGTGCGCGATGCTCGATGAGGATCGCATCGTGCGCAAGGACCACGACATGGCCCCGGAGGCGTGGGACTACATGCGCTCGAACGGATTCTTCGGGCTGATCATCCCGCGCCGCTACGGCGGACGGGAGTTCTCCTCTTTCGCCCAGTCGAGCGTCGTGACCAAGGTCTCGACCCGCAGCCTGTCGGCGGCGGTGACGGTCATGGTGCCGAACTCGCTCGGCCCGGGCGAGCTGCTCATGAAGTATGGCACCGAGGCACAGAAGGACTATTGGCTGCCGCGGCTGGCCGATGGCCGGGACATCCCGTGTTTCGCCCTGACGGGGCCCGATGTGGGCTCCGACGCCGGCGCCATGCCCGACTACGGGATCGTGACGCGCGGTATGCACGACGGTGGGGAAGTACTCGGCGTCCGGGTCAGCTTCAGCAAGCGCTACATTACCCTGGCCCCGGTGGCGACGGTCGTCGGGCTGGCCTTCAAGCTCTACGATCCGGACGGGCTCCTGGGTGACCGGGAGTCGCTGGGTATCACCTGTGCGCTTGTTCCGGCGGACCACGAGGGTATCAGCATCGGCGATCGCCACTTCCCGATGGGGCTCGCATTCATGAACGGCCCGATCGAGGGGGAGGATGTCTTCATCCCGCTGGACTGGATCATCGGCGGGCCCGAGATGGCCGGCCGCGGCTGGCGCATGCTCGTGGAGTGCCTGTCCGTCGGGCGGGCAATCTCGCTGCCGGCGCTCGGCACGGCCGCAAGCAAGGTCAGCTTCCGCATGACCGGCGCCTACGCCCGCATCCGGCGCCAGTTCAAGCTGCCCATCGGCCGCTTCGAGGGCGTGCAGGAGGCCATGGCGCGCATCGGCGGCGGGACGTATACGCTGGAAGCGGCGCGGTGTCTCACGGCCAGCGCCGGCGATCTGGGCATCAAGCCGTCCGTGGTCTCCGCTATCGCGAAGTACCACATGACCGAGCGCATGCGCGTGGTGGTCAATGACGCGATGGACGTCCATGGCGGCCGCGGCATCATATACGGTCCGCGGAACTACCTTGGCTACGCCTACCAGGCGATGCCCGTGGCGATCACCGTTGAAGGCGCGAACATCCTCACCCGCAATCTGATGATCTTCGGCCAGGGAGCGATCCGGTGTCACCCGTACGTGCTGGGCGAGATGCAGGCGGCAGCCGACCATGACCTGCACGGCTTCGACCGTCTGCTGTTCGGTCATATCGGGTATTCCATCAACCGCGGCGTGCGGGCGTTCACGCTCGGCCTGACCGGCTCGCGCCTCGTCCGCGCGCCCGTCCGGGGGCCGACGGCGCGCTACTATCGGGAGCTCTCGCGCATGAGCGCCGCGCTGGCCATCGTGGCGGACGTGTCCATGGGTGTGCTCGGCGGTGAGCTCAAGCGCCGCGAGCGGCTGTCCGCCCGGCTGGGTGACGTCCTGAGCCAGCTCTATCTGGGCTCGGCGGTGCTGAAGTTCCATTACGACGCCGGCGAGCCGGCCGACGAGCTGCCCTATGTCGAGTGGTCGGTTCAGCATTCACTCGCGGAGATCTACCGAGCTCTGGACGAGTTCTTCGACAATTTCCCCGGGCGGGGCATCGCACGGGCGCTTCGCGTCCTGGTGTTCCCACTGGGTCGCCCCTACCGCGCTCCGCGGGACCGTCTGGGCGGCCGGGTCGCCGAGGCCATGATGGAGCCCGGTGGAGCGCGGGACCGCGTGTCGCAGGGCATGTATCTCGGTACCGGACCCAACGACCCCATCGGCCGAATGGAGGCGACCTTCGACCTGTTGCTGCGGGCGGAAGAACCCTACGACCGGTTCCAGAAGGCGGCCGCGAAGGGCCGGCTGTCCGGTTTCACCTTCAAGGAGAGGCTCGAGGACGCCGTTACCCGGGAGGTGCTGACCGCGGACGAGGCGGAGCTCGTCGCGGACTACGAACGTCACCGCCGCGATGCCATCGCCACCGACGCCTTCGACAAGCGTGAGCTCACGCCTAGAACCGAGCTGGAAGCCGCCGCCCGGCGGCAGGATGTCGCCTGAGCGACGTCGTCGGCCAACAGTTGAACGAGCAAGAGGAGTCATCGAGGATGACGGACCGCATTCAGGTGCGCCGGGCCGCAGTGCTCGGCGCGGGCGTCATGGGCGCGCAGATCGCCGCCCAGCTGGTGAACGCCGGGGTCGAGACGCTGCTCTTCGAGCTGCCCGCGGATAACGGGGATCCCGATGCCAACGCGCGCAAGGCCATCGAGCGGCTTCGCAAGCTGCAGCCGGCACCGCTCGCCACGCCCTCCCACGCGGACTTCATTCGCCCCGCCAACTACGACGCCCACGGCGGCGAGCTGGCCGACTGCGACCTCATCATCGAGGCGGTCGCGGAACGTCTGGACATCAAGCAGGCACTGTTCGAGCGGATCGCCGACCATCTGCCCGCGACCGCCCTGATCGGCTCCAATACCTCCGGGCTGTCGATCAATGCGCTCGCCGGCGTGCTGCCGCGAGCGCTGCGCCCGCGCTTCTGCGGCGTGCATTTCTTCAACCCTCCGCGCTACATGCACCTGGTGGAGCTGACGCCCGGCGAGGCGACCGAGGCCCGCGTGCTGGACCAGCTCGAGACGTTCCTGGTGAGCGCGCTCGGCAAGGGCGTTGTGCGCGCCCGGGACACGCCGAATTTCATCGGCAACCGGATCGGTGTGTTCTCGATCATGGCGACCATCCACCACGCGGATCGGCTGGGTATCCCCTTCGATACCGTGGATGCGCTGACGGGAACCGCCATTGGCCGCCCCAGAAGCGCGACGTTCCGCACGGCCGACGTGGTCGGTCTCGACACTCTGAAACACGTGGTCGAGGGGTCCACGGACCGGCTCGCCGACGATCCCTGGGTCGGCTATCTGAGGCTGCCGGACTGGATGAATCGTCTGATCGAGGCCGGGGCGCTGGGCCAGAAGAGCGGTGCCGGTGTCTACCGCAAGGAAGGGCGCCGGATCATGGTGCTGGACACGACGCGCGGCGACTATCGGCCCGCCGAGCAGGTGGCCGCCCCGGAGGTGAAGGAGATACTGGCCGAAGGGGATCCGCGGCGCCGGTTCGAGGCGCTGCGATCCTCGGCGCATCCGCAGGCGCAGTTCCTCTGGTGTATCCACCGCGATGTGTTCCACTACGCAGCCCATCTCCTGGGCGACATCGCGGACAACGCGCGTGACGTGGACCTCGCGGTGCGCTGGGGATTCGGCTGGCAGCAGGGTCCGTTCGAGATCTGGCAGGCCGCCGGCTGGCGCGACACGGCGGCAGCGCTGCGTGCCGATATCGATGCGGGCGAAGCCCTGAGTGCCACCCCGCTGCCTGAATGGGTGGACCGCATCGACGCGGTTCACGCACCGGATGGGTCGTTTGCGCCGCGGGACGGTGCCCACCGCCCGCCGTCGCAGCTGTCGGTCTATCGGCGCCAGTACTTCCCGGAGACGGTGCTGGGCGGTCCGGAGCCCGACCGCGGCCAGACCCGGTTCGAGACCGAGGCGGTGCGCCTGTGGCACCTGGATCCGGAGATCGGCATTCTCAGCTTCAAGAGCCGCAAGCACGCCATCGGCGGCGACGTCCTCGACGGCATCCTCGAGGCGATGGACCGCGCGGAGTCGAGCTATCGCGCCGTGGTGCTCTGGCAGGACAGCGAGCCATTCTCGGTCGGTGCCAACCTGAAACAGGTCGTTGAGGCGCTCGAGGGCCGGGACTTCGACACGCTGGAGACCATGGTCGAGCGCTTCCAGCAGGCCACCGGACGGATCCGCGACTCGCTGATTCCGGTGGTCGCCGGCGCCCGCGGCATGGCACTCGGTGGCGGCTGTGAGTTTCTCATGCACGCCGACCATGTGGTGGCCGCGCTCGAGAGCTACGTCGGGCTGGTGGAGGCGGGCGTTGGCCTGATTCCCGCCGGCGGCGGCTGCAAGGAGCTGGCGCGCCGGGCGGCACGACGATCCCCGGACGGCGATCCTTTCCCCTTCATCCGCCAGTACTTCGAGACGGTTGCGCGGGCGGAAACAGCCCGCAGCGCGCTGCAGGCGATCGACCACGGGCTGCTCGGAGCGGATACCACGGTCATCCTGCACTCGCACGAGGTGCTGCACGTGGCCATGCAGCAGGCCCGGGCGATGGCGGAGGCCACTTACCGTCCGCCACTCAAGCGCCCGATCCGGGTAGCCGGCCGTGACGGCATCGCCACGCTGGAGGCGTTGCTCGTGAACATGCGGGAAGGCGGCTTCATCTCCGATCACGACTTTGCCGTCGCCCGCTACGCCGCGACCGCCCTTTGCGGCGGAGACGTGGAGAGCGGCGTGAGCGTCGATGAGGCGTGGCTGCTGCGGCTGGAGCGCGAGGGCTTCATGGCGCTTCTGCGCACGGAAAAGACCGCGGAGCGGATCGCGCACACCCTGAATACCGGCAAACCCCTGCGCAACTGAGTGAAAAGGTGGAACGAATGGCAGAGACGCAAACCGCCTATATCGTCGCGGCCACCCGCACACCGGTGGGCAGGGCGCCCCGTGGCATGTTCAGGCATACACGGCCGGACGACCTGCTTGCCCATGTCCTGCGCGGGGTCGTGGCGCAGGTGGGTGGGCTGGACGCCGCCCGTATCGAGGACGTCATCGTCGGCAACGCCATGCCCGAGGGCGCGCAGGGTCTGAACGTCGCCCGTATCGGTGCGCTGCTCGCCGGCTTTCCGGATTCCGTGCCCGGTGTCACCGTCAACCGCTTCTGCTCTTCCGGACTGCAGACCATCGCCATGGCCGCCGACCGCATCCGCTTGGGGGAGGCCGACTGCATCGTCGCTGGCGGCGTGGAGAGCATGAGCGCGGTGCCCATGATGGGCCATCGCCCATCCTTCAACCCCGCGATCTTCGAACGCGAGGAGAACGTCGCCATCGCCTATGGCATGGGGATAACCGCCGAGAAGGTTGCCGAGCGGTGGGGAGTCTCCCGCGAGGACCAGGACGCCTTCGCCGTGAGCAGCCACCAGCGGGCGCTGAAGGCGATGGCGAACGGCGATTTCCGCGACGAGATACTGCCCTACACGGTGCGCACCCACGCCCCCTCGCCGGACGGCCAGAGCGTGCAGGTCAGGGAGACGGTCGCGGACACCGACGAGGGCCCGCGTCCGGGCACCAACACGGAAGTCCTGGCCGGACTGCGGCCGGCCTTCGCGGCGCGTGGGAGCGTGACCGCCGGTAACAGCTCCCAGACCAGCGACGGCGCCGGCGCCGTGGTCGTGATGAGCGAGCGCATGGTGCGAGAGCTCGGCGTGTCGCCCCTCGCCCGATTCGTCGGCTACAGCGTGGCGGGCGTGCCGCCGGAGATCATGGGGATTGGCCCCAAGGAGGCCATTCCGAGGGTGCTGAAGCTGACGGGGATCACCCAGGACCAGCTCGACTGGATCGAGCTCAACGAGGCCTTCGCCGCGCAGGCCCTGGCCGTGATGCGCGAGCTCGACCTCGACCCGGACCGGGTCAACCCCCAGGGCGGCGCAATCGCGCTCGGACACCCGCTCGGTGCCACGGGCGCCATCCGTACGGCGACCCTGCTGCACGGCCTGCGCCGGCGCAAGCTACGTTACGGCATGGTGACCATGTGCATAGGGACCGGCATGGGGGCGGCGGGCATCTTCGAGGCGGTGTAACGGCCGCGTTCCCGGCGGCACCGGTGGACCGCACAGAGCATGCCGAAGTGGTAGGGACGGGGACCCTAGATCGCCTCGTAGGAGCGGCGCCTCGCCGCGAACGGCGGCGGGCAGGGTGCTCACCGAAGGATTCGCCGCGAGGGCGCGGCTCCTACGGGGGGGCAGGGTGTTCCCTTCGTCCCGTAGGAGCCGCGCCCTCGCCGCGAACCGTTCGAACTGCGCTCTGCTCTCCGCCATTCGCGGCGGGGCGCCGCTCCTACAGGGTGGACTCCAGGCGTTCGCGAAAAATAGGCGGCGCCTTGGCGACGCGCCTTGCGCCGTAATCGAAGAACACGATTCCCGTCTTGGCCCGGGCGATCTCCCGGCCGGATTCTACCTCCGTCAGCCGATAGACGATGTCGCATCCATAGCGGTTGTGGTCGGTCGCGTCCAGGGCGATTTCCAGACGCTCGCCGGCAAAGCTCTCGCTGCGATACATGACGGCGGCGTCGGCCACGATGATGCCGAGGCCGTCAACGTCCAGCTCGCGGAAGCCGAGCTCGCCGAGGAAGGCTGCGCGGGCCTCCTGGCAGAAGGCGAGCACGACGTCATTGCCGACGTGGCCACCGTAGTTGATGTCGGTCACCCGGACCGTAAGGCGTATAGCGAAACGCAGATGATCGGGTAGTTCGAGTCTAAGACGCCCCATCGCTCAGCGGTCTCCGGTTGAAACACGGTAGGGCATCCTACCGTGTTTCAACCGGGCGCTGGACGTCAGCTGCCGGCCATGGGGGTTCGCCGCCCGGAGGGCCCTCCAGATCGGACAGCTGCGCCTCGAGATCACGCGCTCGCTCGACGAGCGCGTCGTCAACGTCGGCTCCGAGGTTCTCCTCGACAATGGCCGCGGCCGCGCGCCCCGCACCGATGGCGAGGCATACGGCTACGCGGGCGTCGCCGGCAAGCAGCGGGTTGCCGCGGTGGGTGAGATCCGTACCCATCTCGGCGACGCGCACGGCGAGCGCGAGGAGACGGAGGGGAACGTCGCATGCAGACTCCAGCGCCGCCTCCAGGGCGCCGGCATTGCCCCAGCGCCTCGCCTCGAGGACCCGGGCGAAGGACGCGGCGTCCATATCGAGGAGGACCAGCGCGCGGTCCCGTGCGGCGTCGGCTTCCTCCGCCAGGGCAGCGCTGTCGCCGCGCCGTCCGTCCGCAAAGCGTGCGCTCATCGCCACCAGTGCCGCCGCCGAGGCCAGTGAGGCCGCCGCGGCTGCGCCGCCGGAAGGCGACGAATTCCGCCGTGACAGGCCCGCCATAAGCTCCGGAACCGTTACCGTTGACCAGTCGGTCGGGATCTTCACCGTGTTGGCAGCCATCAGAACAACCCCGCGATGTCGCCGTTGCTGTCGACGTCGATATGCGCGGCGGCCGGGTCGGCGCCGAATCCCGGCATGGTCCGGATGTCACCACAGAGGGCATAGACGAACCCGGCCCCGGCCGACAGGCGCAGCTCGCGTACCGGCATCGTCCATCCGGTCGGTGCGCCCCGCAGTGTCGGATCGGAGGACAGTGACAGGTGCGTTTTGGCAATGCATACCGGCAGGTCCCCGTAGCCGTCCCGCTGGTAGCCGTCGATCTGCCGCCTCGCCTCCGGGCTGAACGACACGCCGTCCGCGCCATACAGCCTCGTCGCGATACGCTCGATCTTGCGGTCGAGCGGCAGGTCATCCGGATAGAGGAAGCTGAACTCCGAGCCGGCATCCGCGGCCTCGGCGACTGCGGCAGCCAGGTCGGCCGCGCCGACGCCGCCGTCGCGGACGTGGGTGCAGAGCGCGGCCCGGACGCCCTCGGACTCGGCGACTTCGCGGATGGCCTCGTGCTCGCTGTCGTAATCCGTCGGGAACGAATTGATGGCCACGACCGGCGTGACACCGTGGGCGCGGATGTTGTCGATCTGCTTGCGCAGGTTGCCCGCGCCCGCCATGACGTCGGCCGGGTTCTCCGCGAGCATGGATGACGGCAGCGGTTTTCCGGCAACCACGCGATGGCGTCCGGAGTGAAACTTCAGACCGCGCACCGTCGCCACCAGCACGGCGGCGTCCGGCGTCAGGCCCGAGGCGCGGCACTTGATGTTGAAGAAACGCTCCGCGCCCATGTCGGCGCCGAACCCCGCCTCGGTGACCAGGAAGTCGCCGCCATGGATGCCGATATGGTCGGCGACGATGGAGGAGTTGCCGTGCGCGATGTTGCCGAACGGCCCGGTGTGGATCAGGGCAGGCGTGTTCTCCAGCGTCTGCAGCAGGTTCGGCTTGATTGCCTCCTTGAGCAGCGCGGTCATGGCACCGGCCGCGCCGATGTCCTCGGCGGTCACGGGCAGGCCGTCCCGGCTGTAGCCCACGACGATTCGACCCAGGCGGCGGCGGAGATCGACGACGGAGTCAGCCAGCGCCAGCACAGCCATGACCTCCGAGGCGGCGGTGATCTCGAACCCGCTCTGGCGGGTCACGCCGTCGCCGTGCGGCCCCAGCCCGATGACGATGTTGCGCAGCGCCCGGTCGTTGATGTCCATGACCCGCTGCCAGCTTATGCGCTCGGGATCGAGGTCGGTGCCCCCGCGCCGGTAGAGATGGTTGTCGACCATCGCAGCGAGGAGATTGTGGGCCGCGGTCACCGCATGGATGTCGCCGGTCAGGTGGAGGTTGATGCGCTCCATTGGCACCACCTGGCTATAGCCGCCGCCGGCGGCCCCGCCCTTGATGCCGAGGGTCGGGCCCATGGAGGGCTGGCGTATGGTGACGGTGGCCGATCGGCCGATGTGGTGGAAGCCCTGGGCGAGGCCGATGGACGTCGTCGTCTTGCCCTCGCCGAGGGGCGTGGGCGTGATTGCCGAGACCACGACATACCGGGCGCGCGGTCGGTGACGCAGCGCGGACGTTGCGGTGAGGTCCACCTTGCCTATCCCTCGCCCGTACGGCTCGATGTGGTCAGCATCGATTCCCATGCGGGCACCGACGTCCTCGATCGGCCACAGGGTGGCCGATCGGGCGATCGCCAGGTTCCCCAGAAGTGGTTGTGACGCCTCGGTAACATCCTGCGCGTTCGTCGCCATCGCCTCTGCCTCCGTTTTTGTCCGGGGATCCCGGATTGCGACGGAATTCATTATCCGCGCGGACGAGTCGGCGCATTTATCCATGTGCGCCAGCCGCCAAGGTGAATGCGACACAGGCACGCTTGCGCTAACTTGCTGTGTTCTCGGGGAGTAAGTCGAATGCGAGCGCTGTCAAACTGACAGTTGCCGACTATGATGGCGCAATGACGCAAGCCGGAGGCGTTTTCGCGCAATCGCATGAGGTGGCGTACGCAGTCTAATCTAAGGAGATCGAACGGAATCGATCACCCGCCGGTTCCGGCGGCAAACGCACGGTTGCAGGAGGCAATATGCCCTCGTCAGCTAGCCTGAATACGCTCGGTCACTACGATCTCGGCTTTCTGCTCGTCCCAGGATTCACTCAGCTGGCATTCTCATCGGCAATCGAACCCTTTCGGGTGGCCAATCAGCTCGCCGACCGCCGCCTCTACAGCTGGCAGATACTCAGCCGCGACGGCGCCGCCGTGACGGCAAGCAACGGGCTGGAGGTCGCCGCTTCCTGCGCGCTGGAAGACCCGCTCCCGCTCGATCTGGCGATGGTCTGCTCCGGTGTGGAGGTGCAGGACCAGTGTGACCACGACACGCTGTCGTGGTTGCGGCGCATGGCTCGCCGCCAGGTGCCGCTCGGCGCGGTCTGTACGGGTGGCTACATCCTCGCGCGCGCGGGCGTGCTCAACGGCTACCGCTGCACGCTTCACTGGGAACACATTTCGGGCATCCGCGAGGCGCTGCTTTTCCCGGAGGTCACGTTCACGCCGGAGCTCTTCGTTCTGGACCGTGACCGCTACACATGCTCGGGTGGCGTGGCGCCGCTGGACATGATGCTCACACTCATCGGGCGTCAGCAGGGGCCGGATCTGGCCGAGGCGATTGCCGAGGAGCTTCTGCACGATCGCATCCGCGACGTGAGCGATCGTCAGCGCAACCCGTTGCGTGTTCGTCTCGGTGCCAGCCAGCCTAAGCTCGAGGAGGCGGTGACGCTCATGGAGGCCAACCTGCATGAGCCGCTCAGCCTGGATGAGCTCGCCGGCCACGCGTCGCTATCTCGGCGGCAGATCGAGCGCCTTTTCCAGCGCTATCTCAACGAGACCCCGACACGGTACTACATGGATCTGCGCCTGATGCGCGCGCGTCGGCTGCTACAGCAGACCTATATGCCCATAACGGACGTGGCGATCGCCTGCGGGTTCGTGTCGCCGCCGCACTTCACGAAATGCTATCAGGTGCGATTCGGCCGCTCGCCGCGTGACGAGCGTTACCGACGCCGGGAGCGTCTGGCGAGCGTCCCGTCTGCCGCGGCCGGCGTGTCGGCTTCCGTGGACATGTCGTATTCCGAAGCGTCCGACGCCTGAGCCATCCGCTGCGCCATCGCCTCGCACCACCGCCAGAGGTAACGGGCCATGCTGCGACGCACGAGCAGTCGGAAAGACGGCTCACACGAGCTGCGCCAGAGGATCGCGTCCGCCTTCGCGAGCCGTGTCTGCGCGCAGTGCCCGGCGCCGAAGGTGCGCCAGTGGCAGTCCAGGGGGGTGCCGCGGGCCAGTAGTCGCCCGGCGTCGGGACCGGTGATCTGCACGCCCGCGTAGCTGCAGTCCGCCGGCGTGATGGCGGCGCGATGCTCGTCGGGCAGGGCCAGCATCGCGTCTCGAAGCGGGCCGAGTGCCTCCTCGGCAATGATCAGCCATTCGTCCGGCCCGAGCCACAGCACCGATACCGGGTCACGCTGGGCGACCATGTTCTCGCGCCGGGGCGGGGTGACGCCGAGCGTCGCGGTCAGCGCGTCGACGCATGCCTTGTCGCTGGCGTCAGCACGCACGTTGAACATGGTCGCGGGTTGCCACGGTCGCACGCTCGTGGAACCGACTATCAGCGGGGCGGCGTAAGCGAGGGGCTGGTTGCGGACTGGGGCGTCGCTCATCGTGACCTCTCCGTCAGTCATCCTGGAACACCGGGCGTGTGATGGTGGCCGGGATCATGCCGGCGTCCAGATCCCAGGCGAAGACGCGGTCGCCGTGCCGCTGCCGTCCGCCGTTCAGCATGGCCAGGGCGAAGCTGCGATCGATACGGGCGCCGAAGTAGCTGGAGGTGACCCAGCCGGCGGTGGGCAACGGCGGCTCGCCGCGCTCGGTGATGAGCTGCGCACCCTCGGGAATGACACGCCGGCGGTCGTCGGGCAGCAGGCCCACCAGCTGCGGGCGGTCGTTGCGTTGCATCTCCGGGCGTGAAAGGGCGCGCTTGCCGAGGCAGTCCTTCTTGCGGCTGACCAGCCCCCCCATGCCCAGATCCAGGGGCGTCACCGACCCGTCGGTGTCCTGCCCGACGATGATGAACCCCTTCTCCGCGCGCAGCACGTGCATGGTTTCGGTGCCGTAGGGCGTGGCACCGTAGCGCTCACCCAGGGCCATGATGCGCTCCCACAGCCAGGCGCCGTAGTCCGCGGGCACGCTCAGCTCGAAGGTCTGCTCGCCACTGAAGCTGACACGCTGTATGCGTCCTTCCACGCCCGCAATGTGGCCCTCGCGGATCGCCATGAACGGGAACGCCTCGGGGGAGAGGTCGATATCGGTACCGATATCGTGCACCAGGTCGCGGCTATGGGGGCCGGCCAGGGAGATGGTGACCCAGTGGTCGGTCACCGAGGTCAGGTAGACCTGCAGATCGGGCCACTCCGTTTGCAGCCATCGCTCGAGCCAGGCGAGCACGCGGGCAGCACCGCCGGTGGTGGTGGACATGAGATAGTGACGCTCGCCAAGTCTCGCCGTCACGCCGTCGTCGAGCACGATGCCGTTGTCGTCCAGCATCAGACCGTAGCGGCAGCGTCCGACCTTGAGACTGCTCCAGTGGTTGGTGTAGACCCGGTTCAGCAGCTCGACGGCGTCCGGTCCCTGGATGTCGATCTTGCCGAGCGTCGAGTAGTCCAGCACGCCGACACCCCGATGCGCGGCCAGGCACTCCCGGCGCACGGCGGCGTCCATGTCCTCACCGTCGCGGGGATAGTAGCGGGCGCGCTTCCACTGGCCGACGTCCTCGAAGCACGCACCCCGGTCGACGTGCCAGTCGTGCATGGGGGTGACGCGTACCGGGTCGAACAGCTCGCGCTGCTCCTCCGCGACGAGCGTGCCGAAGGTTACCGGCGTCCAGGCCGGACGAAAGGTCGTGGTGCCGATCTCGCCGAGGTCCTCGCCGCGCATCTCGGCGACGATGCCCGCGCCCACGATGTTGCCGAGACGGCCCTGATCGGTACCGAAGCCGAGGACGCTGTAGCGTTTGACGTGTTCCATGGCGCGGTAGCCCTCGCGCAGGGCGAGCGCCAGGTCGTCGACCTTGACGTCGTTCTGGAGGTCGACGAAGGCGGGGCGATGGCGGCCGGACGGTGCCGGGGACCGCCAGAGGATGCGCATAGAGCCCGGTCCCGGATCCGCGTTCGCTACCTCGGGCGTGGGGAGCACGCCCGCCGAGAACCCCGCGTCCCTCGCCGCGGACGCGCCTGCCGCCGCGCCCTCGGCGAGGCAGGCCGCCAGATCGAATGTCCCTCGACAGGCGCCCGCCGAGCGCACGTGGCCTGGTCCCTCACCGGGCACGAACATCGCATGGGCGCGGTCGAAGTCCAGGGCGCCGCGCACGTGGGAGTGCAGGTGGACGGCGGGATTCCAGCCGCCGGAGACGGCGACCAGGTCGCAGGGAACCTGCTGCAGTTGCCGTCCGTCAGGATCGCTCAGCACCGCTCCCTCGACGCCCCGTCCGCCGCGCACCGCGGAGACGACGGTGCCGGTGCGCACGTCGACGCCGCGCTCCGCGGCGGCCGCCGCCACCGGCCCGGGATCGACGCGTGCGTCCGCCACGGTTGCGGTAACGCCGGACTCCCCAAGCGCCATGGCGCAGGCGTAGGCGGTGTCGTTGTTGGTGTAGACCACGGCGCGCTGGCCGGGTGCAACCGCGTAGCGCCGCAGATACGTCGTCACCGCCGAGGCGGTCATGACGCCGGGCCGGTCGTTGTCGGTGAACACGATGGGGCGCTCGATGGCGCCGGCGGCCAGCACCACCTGACGGGCGCGCACGCGCCAGTACCGCTCCC
>Ga0102944_1001701_pt1 | contig 14045 bp, 16 predicted proteins | sample SalPonD_shore_MG_FD_78172 | JGI IMG/M metagenome (GOLD analysis project Ga0102944, IMG submission 78172) | Salt pond soil microbial communities from South San Francisco under conditions of wetland restoration - Salt Pond MetaG... | ecosystem: Environmental > Aquatic > Marine > Intertidal zone >...
GAACGGCGTGATCATGGCCGGGTAGACCCCGGCGAACGGGTGGTCAGTCATGCGGATTCGTGTGGTGTCGGTGGTCGGTCGTCGTCGGTGCGCGTCGGTGGGACCCGCGACGGGAGCGCCACGCCCGCCGGGAGTCGGCCCTACGCCGGTTTGACGACCGGACCCGAGAAGGAGCGCGCCGCGTGGCCCCGACGGTCGGCGCTGGGCCGACGCGAGACAGCCGCGACGCGGGACATGGCCGAGGGAACCGCCCGATGCTACTTATCCGTTGCGCTCCGCGGCGGGGTGACGAGCCCGTCCACCGGGGGCCACGCCGGCGGTCGGTCCTTCGGGAACACCTTTGTGGTCGGCCCAGGCAGAGGGTCCTATGCCGACCACCCATCCCGCCCAGCGGGTCGGCGTGCTCGCCGATTCGCAGAACCTCTACCACACCGCCCAGAGCCTGCACTCCCGGAACGTCGACTACGGGGCGCTCCTCGAGCAGGCCGTCGACGGCCGGTCCCTGGTCCGGGCCATCGCCTACGTGATCCGGGCCGAGAACCCGGATGAGGAGAAGTTCTTCGAGGCGCTGGAACAGCGCGGCTTCGAGACCCGCATCAAGCCCATCCAGACCTACGCCGACGGCTCGAAGAAGGCCGACTGGGACCTCGGCATGAGCCTCGACGCCGTGACGCTCGCGAGTCACGTCGACGTCGTCGTGCTCTGCACCGGCGACGGCGACTTCGTCCGGCTCTGCTCGCACCTGCGCCACGAGGGCGTCCGCGTCGAGGTGCTCTCGTTCGCGGAGTCGACCGCCGAGGCGCTCGTCGAGGCGGCGGACGAATACCTCGACCTCTCGACGGACGTGGAGCGGTTCCTGCTCTGAGGCGTCCCGCTTCCGGTTCCGAGGGTCACCGACGGCTCTTCCTGTTCGCAGGACCCACGACAGCTCACGTCGGCGGGCGTCACCGACGGATGCGGGTGGCGAGCGAGCCGAGCGACAGGCTCAGCGACGCGGCCGCCGTCGCGTAGAGCGGGAGCTGGCTCGGCAGCGTCCGGAGCTGGATGAGGACGAGGCTGCTCAGGAACAGCATGAGGCCGCCGGCGGCCACCTTCCGGACGTCCATCGCCCCTCCGTAGCCGCCGGTCGATAATAACCTTCCGCTGAGGGGTGTGCCCACGTCTCACGACACCGGCTATCGGTTCGTCGGTGTCAGCGAGGTGACGCGGTCGGCCGCATCGGGCGGCGTCGACACGCTTTTCGCCGTCGGCCGGGCAGGTCCAGCCATGTCCGGCCGCGCCGACGACGTCGCCGCTCTGCGGACCGTCGCCGACTACCAGTTCGGCGCCGGGGCGGGGGCCGCCCTCATGCCGGCGTCCGAGCCCATCGAGCTCGAGCGCTCGGCCTCGGGACGCCCCCGACAGCTCGTCGCCGAGCCCGGCCGCCTGGCGAGCTTCAACACCGACGGCCGGTTGTCGCTGGGTCTCGAGGGCGGCCGTCGCCTCCACGCGGCGCTCGACCCGCCGGCCTACCGGGTCACGGTGGGCGACGAGTCGGAGCCGTTCGTGCGCGCGGGTCGGAACGCGTTCGCCAAGTTCGTGGTGGCCGTGGACCCGGCGGTGCGCCCAGCCGACGAGGTCATGCTGGTCCACGAGGACGGTCGCCTGCTGGCGGTCGGTCGCGCCGAGCTCTCGGCCGAGGCGATGCTCGCGTTCGAGACGGGCGTGGCCGTGAAGGTCCGGACGGGGGCCGACGCGTAGCCCCGCGGGCGGGACGCCGATTCCCGCCTCACGGCGGCGAGGGCTATCGGTCGTCCGGCCGGGAGAGCGCCACCCTTTTCTCACCGCGGGCCGTCGCGGCGGCCATGTTTGGTGGCGGCGGCGGGCTCAGCCCGCGCAAGATGCAGAAGATGATGGAGCAGATGGGCATCGACCTCACGGAGCTCGACGTCGAGTCGGCGGTCATCCGGCTGTCGGACGGCACCGAGCTCGTCTTCGACGACCCCGCGGTCACGCGGATGGACGCCCGCGGCCAGCAGACCTACCAGCTCGTCGGCTCGCCCGAGGCGCGGGCGGGCGCCGTCGAGGGTGAGGTCGGGGACGGCGACGAGGGGACCGACGAGCCGGACGGCTCCGCAGGGGGGTCGGGCGACATCCCGGACGACGACGTGACCCTGGTCGCCGAGCAGGCCGGCGCCTCCGAGGCCGACGCCCGCGAGGCCCTCGAGGCCACCGACGGGGACCTCGCCGCCGCCATCGACCGGCTCTCGTGAGGGTCCTGCTGGTCCGCGAGGACCGCGAGTACCTCTGCGCCCCGGGCGAGGAGCTCCAGACCGACCTCGGCGTGCTCGCCGTGCCCGACGACGTCGTGCCCGGGGACGTCGTCGAGACCCACCTCGGCGAGCCCTTCCGGGTCCGGAAGGCCCGCGGACCGGCCCTCTTCCGACACCTCGAGCGCACCGGCGCCCCGATGCTCCCCCGGGACGTGGGGCTCGTCGTCGGCCACCTCGGGCTCGAGGCCGGCGACCGCGTTCTGGACGCCGGGACCGGCACCGGCATCCTGTCGGTCTTCCTCGGCCGGCTGTCGATGACCGTCACGAGCTACGAGCGCGACTCCGACTTCGCCGAGGTCGCCCGCGAGAACGTGCGGATCGCTGGTGTCGACGACCGGGTCGAGGTCCGGACCGGCGACCTCCTCGAGGCCCTCGACGACCTTTCCGAGGGCGAGCCGTTCGACGCGATGACGCTCGACACCCGGGACGCCTCGGCCGTCGTCGAGCGGGGCCCCGAGGTGTTGGGTCCGGGGGGCGGCGTCGCGGTCTACACGCCCTTCGTCGAGGGGACCCGGGCGGTCGTGGAGGCCGCTCGTGAGGCGGGCCTCGACTCGATCGAGTCCTTCGAGACCATCCAGCGGCGCATGGACTTCGGCGAGCGGGGCTCCCGGCCGTCGACGGCGGGCGTGGGGCACACGGGCTACCTGACCTTCGCTCGGGTGCCGTGAAGGGCGGGATTGTTGATGCGGCACACCACCAGTCCCTCCTGGCCGGAAACCCGGGGTTAACGGGTGTTTAAATCCCCATTTCAACCGTGGGAAATCTTATATATGTGTCTCGGTAACGACGCACACGTACCATGGCCCTCATCGACGTCATCGACCGGCTAGATAGCATCGGAGGAGACGAGTACGAGCTGAGTCACCTCCCCGATGGGGAGGACCGGTCGTTCCTCGAGATGGTCGCCGTGTGGGGTGGCGCGGCGTTCGTCCCCGCGGCGTTGTTGATCGGCGGCTCGGTGGCTGGCGAGATCTCCTTTCCGAACTTCGTGTTCGCCTTCGGCATCGGATTCTTCCTCGTTTCGCTGGTGTCCATCCTCATCGGCATCACGGCTCGGAACTTCGGACTGACCTTCCACGTCAGCTCACGGTACTTCTTCGGCAACCGGGGCTCGGTCATCCCCTCAGGGCTGTTGATCCTCACGCGCATCGGCTTCGCCGCGGTCGAGCTCGCCCTCGCAGCCTCGTTCGTCTCGACGGCGTTCGGCGGTGGCTCGGAGCTCTCGTTCGTGGTCGCGACGGTGGTCCTGGGATGCTTCTACGTTGCCTCGGCTACCGTCGGCATCGAGGGGCTGAAGTGGGTCAGTTACGTCGCCATCCCGCTCGTGACCGTCGTGTTCCTCTATGGGGCATGGACGCTTGGGCTGGGCGGCACCGCGGCCCCCGTCGACAACCCCATCCCGTTCACGACGGCAATCGGTATCGCCGCCTCGTTCTGGGTCGCCGGGGCCATCGTCTCCGGGGACTGGCTCCGGTACGCCCGCTCGCGTCGCGCCATCGTCGGCTCGACCTGGATCGCACTGGTGGTCTTCACGCTGTTCCTGGTGTCGCTCGGCTTCCTCTCCGTCTTCGCGGCCGGTACCCACAGCCTATCGGCGGCGATGGCCAACGCCGGCCTGGCCATCCCGGCGGCGTTGGCGATGATCCTACTCGTCTGGACGACGGTCGACAACTGGCTCTACTCCGGGGCGCTCGGGCTCTCCAACGTCCTCGGCATCCGGAAGGTGTCCGGGGTGCTCATCGTGGGGGCCATCTCCATCGTCGTCGCGGGTCTCAAGTTCCACACCCTGCTGCTCCCCTACCTGAGCGCCATCGGCATCCTCATCCCGCCGGTTGCGGCGCCCTGGCTCATCGAATATTACCTGCTCGACCACCGGATGTCGGGCGTCACCATGGACGACCTCGACTTCAACGTCAACTGGCTGGCCGTCGGGGCGTGGGCCATCGGCTCGGCGGTGGCGTACGTCACACCCGCCGTCTACGTCGTGCCGCTGGTGGCCATCGTCGCTTCAGGTGTGGCCTATCTGGTCCTCTACTATGGCCTTCGGGACACGGCACTCTATCCCCTCGGCGATATCGCTCGGCCGTCCGGTCGCCCCGCCGGGACGACTGGGGCCGACTGATTCACCGTTCTGACTCGCCTGAGCGCGGGTGGGTCGGGACAGCCCGACGCCTAGTGATCGTCCTCGCGCCAGCGGTGCTCGCAGCTGGTGCAGACGAAGAAGCGCGTCTCGGACTCGTCGGCACCCCGGATCTGCTGCATGTACCAGTAGGCTTCGTCGTGGCCGCACTTCGGGCAGGTGGCGCTCGTCGTCGGCAGCCCCTGGTCCCCGCCGATCGACTCGATGATCTCGCTGACCTCCTGTCCCTGGGTGACCACGAAGGCGGTCTCGGGCGTGGCCGCCCGCTTGGCGCCACAGGAGCCGCAGACCCACACGTCGTCGTGCTTCATCATCATCGACCCGCACTCGTCGCAGAACTCCATCTACCCGTGGGCGGTCCCCGGTGGTGTTGAGTCTTACGGACCCGCGGGGTGCCGGCCCGTCGATGGTTGGCGTAGCCCCGCGCCGACGGCGGCCGGAGCCCGGGCTCGGGGCCGCGTGGCGCGACCCGGGTATTTAATAAACGAGTGCATACTTTTATAATCCTTCCGTCGGCACCCTCCCAGGCAACCAGCGGGGGTGGCTCCGGCCGACGGCCAGTTCGTGCGGGCGGACGACGGCCGTGTCCGCCGACGGCTCCGTCCTCCGCGGCCCACCACGGGACCTCCCGTTCCAAATTATGAAACTAGGCATCATCGGCGTCGGGAACGCCGGCAGCAAGATCGTCGACAAGATGGTCGAGTTCGAACAGCTGACCAATCGGCAGCTCTGCCGACACGTCCTGGTCATCAACACGGCCCGGACCGACCTCGCCAAGCCGACCCACGTCCCGGAGGGCCGACGGGTCCTCATCGGCGACACCAACCCGAAGGCGAAGGGCCACGGCGTCGGCGGGGACGTCGACGTCGGCGCCGAGGTCGCCCGGAACGACATCGACGAGATCCGTCGAGCGTTCGACGACGTGGAGATCCACGAGGTCGACGCCATCCTCGTCGCCGCGTCCCTCGGCGGCGGGACGGGCAGCGGCGCCGGCCCGGTCGTCATCGACGAGCTCCAGCGGATGTACGACGAGCCGGTCTACGCCCTCGGCGTCCTCCCCGGGAAGTACGAGGGCGGCCGACCGGCGCTCAACGCCGCCCGGTCGCTCCAGTCGTTCGTCAGCAAGACGGACAACTTCATCGCGTTCGACAACGACGCCTGGCGGACGAAGGAGCAGTCGGTCGAGCAGGGCTACGACCGGATGAACATGGAGCTGGCGACCCGCATCGTCACGCTCCTGGGCGCCGGCGAGTACGACGAGCCGACCGTCGCCGAGAACGCCATGGACTCGAGCGACATCATCCGGACGCTCGACACCGACGGCATCTCGTCCATCGGCTACGCGTCGACGCGGGTCGACCGGGCGTCTGAGGGCCTGCTGGCCCGGTTCCGGGACACCCACGAGTTCTCGAACGGGTCGACCGCCGCGGCGAAGATCAACGGCCTCGTCCGCCGGGCCACCAACTCCCGGCTGACGCTGCCGTGCGAGGTGTCGAGCGCTGACCGGGCGCTCATCGTCCTCTCCGGGCCGCCGTCGGAGCTCTCACGGAAGGGGCTCGAGAGCGCCCGCGAGTGGATCGAGCAGGAGGTCGACACGGTGGAGGTGCTCGCCGGCGACGACCCGCGACCCAAGGCCTCCGCGCTCTCGGCCGTCGTGCTGCTCTCGAACGTCACGGACGCGCCGCGCATCAAGTCCATCCAGGCCCAGGCGGTCGCCGCCCAGGACAAGATCGCCGAGCAGGAGTCCGTCCGCGAGGCGGAGATCGCCGCGCTCATCCGGGACGCCGAGGGCAAGATCGACCCGGTCATCTGACCGTGACGACCGACGTGCGCGTCGGGGCGGCGTCCCGACCGGGGTGGCCGCGGTGAACCTGGCGGTCGTGGGGGTCGGGAACGCCGGCTGCCGCATCGCCAACTGGTTCCTCGAGGTCGAGCGGTCGACCGGCCGCGACCTCTGCCGGGGCAACGCGCTGCTCGTCAACACCGAACCGACCGCGTTCGACGTCCACGAGCGCGTTCCCGAGTCGAACCGGCTGCTCATCGGCGACGTCCACCGGGAGGTCGACGCCCAGGGGGTCGGCGGCGACCCGGACCTCGGCGCCCGGGTGGCCCGCGAGGAGCGCCACGAGCTCATCCGGGCGCTGGACAACGTGGAGTTCTACGACGTCGACGGCGTGCTGGTGGTCGCGGGCCTCGGTCGGGGGACCGGCGGCGGGGCCGGACCCGTGGTCGTCGAGGAGCTCCAGCAGATCTGCGACGGCCCGGTGTACGCCGTCGCGGTGCTCCCCGGGGCCGACGAGGGCGACCACCGGGCGATGAACGCGGCCCGGTCACTCCAGTCGTTCGTGGCGAAGGCGGACAACGTCATCGGCTTCGACAACGGCGCCTGGCGCGAGGACCAGGGGACGCCCGACCAGGACTACCGGGACGTGAACGCCGCGCTGGCGACCCGGGTCGTCTCGCTGTTCGCCGCCGGCGAGTTCCGGTCGAACTCGGCCGCGCCGGAGAACCGGCTCGACCCGAGCGACATGATGCGGACCCTCGCGACGGGCGGCGTCTCGACCATCGGCTACGCCGCGACCGACGTCGGCGGGTCGCGCTGGCCGCTCCGCTGGCTCGCGTCGCTCCCGTGGCCGGCGTTCCTGCGCGACGGCGACGACGGGGCGGACGCCGAGGAGACGCCCCAGTCCGAGGCGCTGCGGACGAACCACCTGGTGCGCCGGGCGACCCACTCGAAGCTGACGCTGCCGTGCGAGGTGTCGAGCGCCGAGCGGGCGCTCATCATGCTCTCCGGGCCCTCGCGGGCGCTCTCGCGAAAGGGGTTCGAGAGCGGCCGCTACTGGCTCGAGCAGGAGGCCGACACGGTGGACGTGATGGCCGGGGACGAGCCACACGAGCGAAGCCGACAGCTGGTCGCCACGGTGCTGCTCTCGAACGTCACCGAGGTGCCCCGCATCGAGGCGATGAAGGCGCAGGCCCTCGCCACGCAGGTCTGACGAGCGGCGCGCCCCGCCCGGTCCACCCCGGTCCCGTCGCCCGGAATGCGAACCCTGATACGCCGAGGAACGATAGTCGATGTCGATGGCCCTCTTCGGGGCCGACCGGCGAGTCGTCGCGCTCTCCGTGGCGCGGATGGCCGACGCCGTCGGCAACTCGTTCCTCATCGTCGTGCTGCCGCTCTACATCGCCAGCGGGCGGGTCTCCGGCGAGGCCCTGGGCGCGACGTTCCTCGGCCTCCACGTCACCCAGCCGCTCATCATCGGCGTCATCCTCTCGCTGTTCGGCTTCCTCAACAGCTTCGCCCAGCCGTTCACGGGACGGTGGTCCGACCGGACGGGCCGGCGTAAGTGGTTCATCCTGTTCGGGCTGGCCGTCCTGGCGGTGACCGACCTGGCCTACGTCCTCGCGTCCCGGTACTGGGTGCTCGTGCTCATCCGCATGGTCCAGGGCGTCGGCGTGGCGTTCACCATCCCCGCGACGCTGGCGCTCGTCAACGAGCTGGCGACCACGACCACCCGCGGCGGCAACATGGGGGTGTTCAACACCTTCCGGCTGTTCGGGTTCGGCATCGGGCCGGTGGTCGCCGGCGCCATCATCCGGGCCGGCCCCTTCGCCCTCCCCGGCACCTCGCTCTCGGGGTTCGACGCGGCCGTCCTCGTCGCCGCCCTCACCGCGGCGGCCGGCTACGGCCTGGTGACGGTCCTGGTCGACGACCCCCCGGAGACGCAGGCCCGCGCCGGGAGCGACCTCGCCATCGCCGTCCGCGACCCGACCGGGCGACACGTCCTCGACCCCGTCTTCACGCTCGGCTTCGCGACGCTGGTGATGGCCATCAGCATGGCCCTCATCTCGACGCTCGAGAACGTCATCAACGCCCGCCTCGACCAGGGCGCCGTCGTCTTCGGGGTACAGTTCGCCGCCTTCGTGCTCGTCCAGGTGGCCCTGCAGGCGCCCCTCGGCAGCGCGGCCGACCGCTACGGTCGGCGGCCGTTCGTCGTGCTCGGGATGGTGCTGCTCGTCCCCACGACCCTCTGGCAGGGGCTGGTCACGACGTCCATCGGCCTCCTCGCGGCCCGGATGGGGCAGGGGCTGGCGATGGCGATGGTCTTCTCCCCGTCGCTCGCGCTGGCGGGTGACCTCGCCGGCCGTGGCGAGTCCGGGACGAAGCTCTCGGTCCTGACGATGGCATTCGGGCTCGGGGTTGCGCTCGGGCCGCTCCTCTCCGGGGCCCTCGTCGGGCTCGGCTACGTCGTGCCGTTCGCCGTCGCGTCCGTCCTGGCGTGCGTGGGGGCGGTCCTCGTCTACACGCAGGTCGAGGAGACGCTCTCCTCGCCCGGTGGCCGGCCGGTCGCGGCGTCGGATTGAGGCCGCCCGACGCCGACCCCCTCACTCGAAGTCCGGCTCGCGCTTCTCGAGGAACGCCGCCATCCCCTCGCGCTGGTCGTGGGTCCCGAAGAGGCCGCTCCAAGCGCGCCGCTCGAACGCCAGCCCGGCGGCCGGGTCACCCCGGCGCTCGAGGTTGAGTGCCTCCTTGGCGGCCACGAGGGCCCGATGCGGCGTCGCCGCGAGCTCCGCGGCGAGCGCCGCCACGTGGTCGCGGAGCTCGTCGTGGGCGACCACCTCGCCGACGAGGCCGATCTCGTTGGCGTCCTGGGCGTCGACGCGGTCGCCGAAGTAGACGAGCCGCCGCGCCACCTCGTCGCCCACCAGCCGTGGCAGCCGCTGCGTCCCGCCCCAACCGGGGATGATGCCGAGGTCGATCTCGGGCTGGCCGATGACGGCCCGCTCGGAGGCGACGCGCAGGTCGCAGGCGATGGCGAGCTCGCAGCCCCCGCCGAGGGCGTAGCCGTTGATGGCCGCGATGGTCGGCCCCGGGAACGTCTCCAGCCCGGCGGCGACGCGGTGGCCGAGCTCGGCGTAGTCCTGTGCCTCGGCGGGCGAGAGCGACTGCATGTACGAGATGTCCGCGCCGGCGATGAACGCCGTGTCGCCGGCCCCGGTCAGGACCAGCACGCGGGCGTCGTCCCGGGCGGCCTCGATGGCCGCCTCGAGGCGCTCCAGCGTCTCGACGGTCAGCGCGTTCAGCTTGTCCGGGCGGTCGACGGTGAGGGTGGTGACCTCGCCCGGCTCGACGCGGAGTGGGTCCGCCATGGTCTGAACGACGCGTAAGGCGGCCTTAATCGTTGGGAGGCCGCCCCGACGGTCCGACTACAGGTCGTGTTCGTTCAGGAACGAGTGGGCCTCGCGGAGGACCTCCCGGGGGCCGTCCTGCGTCACGGTGTTGATGGCCTGCTCGTAGTCCCGCCACTGGTGGTCGGAGTGCTCGTGTGACAGGTCCGCGCTCGTCTCCTCCGAGCGGGCGATGAACAGGTGCACCGTCTTGTGGATGGTGTTGCCGTTCGCCTGGAAGATGTAGTCGTAGTCCCGGCGGAAGCCGTCGAGGAGCCGGAACCGGGTGATGCCGGCCTCCTCCCCGATCTCGCGGATGGCGGTCTGCTGCAGCTCCTCACCGTCCTCGACGCCCCCCTTCGGGAACTCCCAGTCGCCGGGGCGACTCTTCAGCAACAGGTACTCGCGCTTCCCGCGCGAGTCCCGATAGAGAATCGCTCCGGCGCTCGTAGCCTCTATCATGGACCCGAATAGACGGTGGGCCGTTAAGAGAATATCGCCGTCGAGTCGGGTTCGGCCCGGTCGTCGGCCGCCGGCCTGGCTCCCGGCCGACCGACCGTCGCGGTCCCCGCGAATCCACGGAGGGAAAGCGGTAAGCCGGTCGACCTCCTCCGCCCGCTCGGGATGCCCTTCGTCACCCGGCTCGTGCTGACCAGCGGCGACCGGCCGGCCCTCGACGGCCTGGTCGACGAGCTCAAGGCGGCCGCCGAGCGCAAGGGCCTCGACCTTCGGGGGCCGCACACGGCGCCGCCGGAGAGCTTCACCGTGCCGCTCTACCGGCGCCCGACGGCCGACGACACCCGCCGGTACGGCACGTGGTCATACACCGTCTACGAGCGGGTCATGGAGTTCAGCGGCCACGACGAGACGGTCCGCTCGCTCGTCACCAGGCCCGTGCCGCGGGGGGTCCACCGGACCGTGGCGGTGACCCAGGTGGGTTCGGCCGGCGGCCGCTGAGTCGGTCCCGGACGGGTTCCGTTTCGGAGAGGGATTCGGACGACCCCGAGGTGGGCGGTCACGGTGGCGGCCACGGCTGCAGGAAGGGCCGCCGTTAAGCCCCCGGGGGTCGACCGCCGCGCATGGCAACGCCGGCGACCGAGGGGTACGACCACCTGGTCGCCCTCCGGCGCGACCTGCACCGTCACCCCGAGCCCGCCTGGTGCGAGTTCTACACCACGGCCCGCGTCCTCGAGGCCGTCGAGGCCGTCGGCGTCGACGCGCTGTACGTCGGGGCCGAGGCCCTCGGCGGGGAGCGAAAGGCCCTCCCGGACGACGAGACGCTGGACCGGTGGTTCCAGCAGGCCCTCGACGACGGGGCCGACGCCGACCGGCTCGAGGCCCTCCGCGGCGGCTGGACGGGCGCCATCGCCGTCCTCGAGCGGGGCGAGGGCCCCACGGTCGGGCTCCGGGTGGACATCGACGCGCTCCCACGCCCCGAGAGCGACGACCCGGCCCACGTCCCGGCCGCCGAGGGGTTCCGGTCGGCCCACGAGGGGGCGATGCACGCCTGCGGCCACGACGCCCACGCCGCCATCGGCGTCGGCGTCCTCGAGGCGGTCGCGGCGAGCGACTTCCGGGGCACGCTGAAGGTCTGCTTCCAGCCCGCCGAGGAGCGCATCGGCGGCGGCAAGCCGATGGCCGAATCCGGGCTCCTCGACGACGTCGACGCCCTGTTCGCCGTCCACGTCGGCCTCGACCACCCGACGGGGACGGTCGTCTGCGGCGTCGGGGGGTTCCTCGCCGTGAGCGACTTCCGGGCGGAGTTCGCGGGCGAGGGCGCCCACGCGGCCGCCGACCCGGACGCGGGCCGGAACGCCGTTCTGGCGCTGGCGACGGCCGTCCAGAACCTCTACGCCATCCCGCGCCACGCCGACGGCGCGACGCGCGTCAACGCCGGGGTCGTGGGCGGTGGGACGGCGAGCAACATCATCGCGGAGCGCGCGTTCGTGCAGGGCGAGGTCCGGGGCGAGACCACCGCGCTCATGGAATCCATGCGCTCGCGGGCTACGACCGTGCTCGAGGCCGCCGCCGTCATGCACGGCTGCGAAGTGACCGTCGCCACGGGGGCCACGGCGCCGAGCGCCGAGAGCGACCAGGCGCTCGTCGACCTGGTCGGCGACGTGGCCGGCTCGGTGCCAGGCGTCGACGCGGTGGTCCCCCGGGCGGACCTCGGCGCCAGCGAGGACGCCACCTACCTGATGGCGCGGGTCCAGGCGAACGGCGGACTCGCCTGCTACGTCGGCGTCGGGACGGACCACCCCGGCGGCCACCACAGCGCGACCTTCGACGTCGACGAGGCGAGCATCCCCATCGGGGTGCAGGTGCTCGCTCGGGCCATCGAAGCCGTCGGCCGGAGCGAACTGGAGCCCCAACTATCGGGCTAGCCGTTCGAGCCACGAGGCGTGCGAAAATCGGTCGGATCGGGGTCGGAAACCGTCTGGGGAAGACGGGCGTTCGCCGCTCGATGCGCGTCGGTTACTGGGTCGCCTTTCGCTCGCTGGCCGTCCTCGCGGTCCGCCGGGCGCCGTAGAGCTGGTACGCGAAGTACAGCTCGTAGATGCCGGCGAGGCCGACGAGGACGTAGATGAGCGCCTCGAGGGTCGGGATCGCGCCGAACAGGAGGTTCACGACGTTCCAGTTGGTCCCGGCGAGGTCGCCGAGCCCAACGAGGCCCCAGTTGAGTGCGCCGACGATGACGAGGAGGAGGGAGACCCAGTCCAGGACCGTCGCGCGGATCGTGCCATCACTGTGCATGAGTGTTTTTGTTCACCGACCGACAAGAGGTTCCCTGAGCTATTAAGGAGGAAGGTGGATTCGACGATCCTGGGGCGGAAGGACGGTAACCGACGCAATCCTGGACGTGATATGGATATTTTCGAGTAGCCAACTGGTCCGTATCCCGACGCCATTCGTGGCCATCGGCTCGGACCGTCGACCGTCGGCACCGGTTCGGACCGTCCGCTGGCGGCACCGGCTCGGTCCGTCGTCGGTCCAGGCGGGTGTCGACGAACGGGCCGCTCAGTACTTCGGCTGCGCGCCGGTCACCCGGTAGACGTCGGCCATGATGGCGTCGCGGCGGGCCTGCCAGTCGGCGAATCCCTCGGGCGTGTCGGGGTAGTCGCCGTAGTGGTCGAGGAGCCGGTCGGCGTGGCGCTTGGCCCGGTAGACGGTGGCGATGACGTCCCAGTAGCCGAGGCTCTTCACGGCCGTCTTCAGCTTCAGCCACCACCCGAGGTCGGCGCTCCCCGAGTAGAGCGCCTCCGACAGCTTCGCCGTCGGGAGCGACGCCAGCAGGCCCATCAGGTCGTCGACGTCGACGGCCGTCGAGAGGATGTTGTAGACGTCGAGGCCGGCGTACCGGGCACCGAAGTGGTCCATGACCTGGGCGTTGTAGGCCCAGAGGGCCGCCTCGGATGGGCCCCCCTCCGTGACCGCCTCGACGACCTGCTCGCCGGCGTACTGCCCGGCGTAGGCCGCCCCGGCGATGCCGCCGCCCGTCGTCGGGTTGACGTGTCCCGCGGCGTCGCCCACGGCGACGAAGCCCGGCGCGACGGCCGAGTCGTACGGCCGGCGGGTCGGGAGCGCGGCGCCCAGCTTGTCCTCGACGACGGCGCCCCGGAACTCGGGTCGCGCCCGGAGGTCCGCCCGCAGGTCGTCGACGAGCGTCATCGGCGGCTCGGTCATCTGGAAGCCGAGGCCCACGTTGATCTCGGTCGGGGTCCGCGGGAAGTACCAGAGGTAGCCGGCCGCGCGCTTCGTCGGCTTGAAGACGAGCGCGTCGTCCCAGGGCACCGGCTCGGGGACCCGCACGATCTCGCGATAGGCGGAGCAGAACTGGCGGTAGTTGACGTTGGTGTCGAACGTCGTGCCCGTGAAGTCCACCTCGTCCTGGAGGACGGACATGGCCCCGGCGCCGTCGACGACCACGTCGGCCTCGTAGGTGACGGGGTCGCCCCCCCGGCGCCCCCGGACGCCGGTCACCACGCCCGCGTCGTCCTGGATGACCTCGCTCACGACGGTGTCGTAGTGGAAGGTCGCTCCGGCCCGCTCCGCCCCCGCGATGATGAGCCGGCCGTACTCCCACCGGTCGACCACGGCCAGCTCGCCCGGGACGGGTATCTCGAGGACGACGTCCTCGGCGGGGATCTCGAAGCGACCGTGGTCGACGTCGGTGTTGGTGAAGGCGGCCTCGATGGCCGACTTCGGGATGCTCTCGGGGAAGGTGTCGGCCCCCTTGAGCGCGTCACCGCAGGCGATGTGGCCCGCCTCGGACGCCGACTTGCGGTCGAGGACGACCACGTCGAGGCCGGCCCGGGCGATGGTCGCGGCGGCGTAACAGCCGCTGGTGCCGGCGCCGACGACGACCGCGTCGCGGATCACGGCCATTCCTGCGGCGTACGCTCGACGCGCTCGGTGTCGAAACC
>Ga0102944_1001704_pt1 | contig 14028 bp, 12 predicted proteins | sample SalPonD_shore_MG_FD_78172 | JGI IMG/M metagenome (GOLD analysis project Ga0102944, IMG submission 78172) | Salt pond soil microbial communities from South San Francisco under conditions of wetland restoration - Salt Pond MetaG... | ecosystem: Environmental > Aquatic > Marine > Intertidal zone >...
ACCTGATCTTCGAGCGGCGGTTTCAGCAGACGCTGATCGATCTCATCGAAAAAAGGGGACGCCTGCAAAACTCAAGAAGCGAGAATTGAACCGGTACAGTGTATCCGGAGAGCTCTTTGATGACTGAATAATGGAACTGATCAGTCGTGATCGAGCTGCTATTTCAGCCTCTTGAGCAGTTCAATTTTAACAGAGATTGAGTGCGAACCGGGGAATGATCTGGAGCAAAAATGACTATTAAATTAAATCAGTTAAAAACGCCCTTGCCGTGTTCCCGACGAGCCGGGCCCCCAACAGGTTAGGGTCGCTCGGAATGACTTCCAGGGGCAGGCACAGTTGAGTTCCATTTGGTGGGGTACACCCAGAGGCATGTTGATAGTGTACTCAGTTAATTTAATAATCAAAACCCAATGAGGAGTGGAGAAAATGAAGAATACCAGGTATTTTTTAGTATGCGCTTTATTACTGATCTCGGTAACACCATTCGCCCTCCAGGCTCAAATGAGAGGCGGACCCAGGGCCTCTATGAAAATGGAAGCGCTTGATCTCACTGAAGAACAGCAGAGCCAGCTGGCAGAAGCACAGAAAGCCCATGCCAGAGCAATGATTCAGCTGCAGGCTGATGTGAAGGTTGCCCGTCTTGATCTGCAGCAGTTAATTAAAGAAGGCGCTGCCCAATCGGAGATTGATCAGCAGGTGGAGACTGTTGCGAGTGCTCAGGAGGCTCTCTTAAAGGCAGTAACCAATCATCAGGTGAAGGTTCGCGAGATTCTGGGAGAGGAAAAATTCAACCAGTGGCTAGCCATGCGGGGTCGCGGCAGGTCCGGAGATGGACCGTTTGGCGGACCCGGGATGCAGTTTAGGCGTCCCCAGCCGCGTTGGAATTTACGTCTGAGATAGTATGGAATAAGGAGGGACTGAAAACAGCATGCACGCACCAGCAGACACCACTCATCCGGAGAGGGAATCTCTCGAACAGCGGATTAAGAGCGCATTGGCGGAAGATATTGGCGTGGGTGATATTACTGCCGGAAGTGTGGTAAAATACGACCACCATGCCAGCGCGGAGATCGTCGTAAAACAGCCGGGTGTGATCTGTGGACTTGAGATTGCGGAGATGGTGTTTCATCAGCTGGAGCCGCGGGTGGATGTCTTATTTCGGACGTCGGATGGAGCGCGGGTGAAGGAAGGAGAAGCACTCATCCGGGTGGAAGGCAGCGGCCGCGTTATTTTGCAGGCGGAGCGGACTGCTTTGAATTTGCTGAGCAGGATGATCGGTATTTCTACGTTGACCAGCCAGTACGTTCAGGCGGTGGAAGGAACCGGCGTGCGAATACTCGATACCCGAAAAACAACCCCGTTATGGCGGGATATTGAAAAATATGCGGTGCGAATGGGTGGAGGAGTGAATCATCGAATGGGGCTCTATGATATGGTGCTCATTAAGGAAAATCACATCCGATGGGCCGGGGGTATTGCCCAGGCGGTGAACAGGTCCGTGGAGTCTCTCCGGAAGTATCAACCGGACACCGCAATCGAAGTGGAGATACGAAATCTGAAGGAATTGGATGAAGTCCTGGCATTCGAAGTGGATCGGGTGCTGCTGGATAACATGACCCCGGAGGAAGTCAGGTCCGCCGTACACAAAACAGCCGGGAAAGTAGAAGTGGAGGTTTCAGGAGGAATAACCCTGGAGAATCTCCGGGCATACGCCGAAGCCGGCGTGGATTATATCTCAGTGGGAGCTCTCACGCATTCTGCACGGGCGTTTGATCTCTCACTGCTGTTTCAGTCCTGAAATGATGTTGAACGATCCGGTATGGATATTCGGATGTCGTCCGAAAACGAGGGTCAGTTCAGAGACAGATATGCCTGGGACACGATACGATCACCTTTATTCACGACGATAGGATAGATATTCCCTTCTCCGTGGACCGAATATTTTTTCCAATCCAGTTGGCTGGTATTGATGAGATAGTTCCTGTCTTCTCCGATATTGTAACTGACGGGCGGAACGAACCCTTTGAGGTTGACCCGAAAATCCGAACCGTGGCTGCCTTCAAATAGCACATTGACTAGTTTGAGCTGATCCCCACGATTCACTTCCAGCGTTTGATTGTGGAGAATTGCCTCCTTGTGTCCGTTGACCTCGAAGATGTACGTCATCATCTCGTACTGGACCTGATCGACGGCGATACTTACCTGGCCGATGGAGGCGTTATCCTTTCTGGTAGTAATTGTTGTGGAGTTGTGCACCCGGAGCGGGGTTTGGAAATCATTGTCATTCCCGACGCCATGGATATCACAGCTGAGGCCCCGGGGATAATTGGACTCGATGTGATGAACGGTGACCACATCGCCGGAATTCACATGGAGGGTTTGCCCCGGCCGGGCCATTTGCATGGGGCCGTCATTAATTGAAATAAGCATATAAATTAGTTTGGGAGATTCATATAAAATAGCGGGGTGCTCCGGTTCGATATTGATCAGTTTGAGGAATTCATTGATGGCATAGTTGTGATAACGGATTTTCATTTCCAGGCTGGGTAAGTTTTTCGATGTTTCGATACCAAATGCCGGAATACCGTAAGTAGTAAGAGCAAAACAGGTGGCGGACTGGCGCTGTTCCGGATGATCCGTGTCCGGAGCGAGGGTGCGGGTATTCATGAAATGATAGGTATGCTCCTGAACGGTGACCTTCTTATTCATCTGTTCTATTATTGAGCCGGCCATCTCCCCAAGATGAAGGGTATCGCCCTCGAACACATACGTGCTGGCGTCTGCGATAATCGATTGCCCGTAACGATCCGGATTATGCATATCATCGACCCAGGTCGGTCGGAAATAGCCCCAGCCGTCATGCAAATTGAGAAACAGATCGGCTTCCGCCATCAACTGCTTGATAATTTCCACTATCCGGTCGTCGATATCCTTGGGAGTGTCATTGTCGAACTTTCGGTTCATGTCGCCATTCACACCCCGCTTGTTGCGGATGATCGATTGGAAGTTGGCGCGGGGGACGACAATCAGGTTTCCTCGCTCCAGGACCAGATTCGGGTAGAGATCCGCGGACAGGAACCCGCCTGGTTCATCTCCCTGGATACCTCCCAGAATAAATGCGGTGTTGCCGTCAAATCGTCCATACAATCGATACACATTCAATTCATTGGGAGTATTCTCGAAATACACCTTATGCTCCCGATAGGGGCGGGTTTCGTTCTGGTTCGCCGCCAGACATACCGGAAGCAGCAATCCTAAAACAAGCACTGTGAAAAGTTTATTCCTCACCGGAAAGGGCCCGCCATGTTTCCTCAAAAATTTGCATATTACCGGGTTTTCCCCGAACCATCAAGGTCTTCCTGCCGTAATCACTATAGTCATCCGAGCTATATGCCTGATTAAACGATACTTCCCAGACCAGTTTCTCCACCGAACGATACGTGAGATTCGATACGTTCACCTGAATATCATTGCTCTGTGCAAATATATCCTGCTTGTACTCATACCATCCCCGGTGATCATACTCCTCCGTCTGGAAATCGGGGTGATAGAGGGCAATATAAGAATCAATATCCTTGGATTCCCAAGCCCGTTGCCAGGAATTGACAAAGTCAGTGAGAAACTGCTTGGTGTATTGTGTTTTCTGAAGCGGCGAGTATTCTTCATTCACGATGCGCCAATCACTATCTCTGGAAACGAGCGTCAATCGCTTCTTTCCTTTACTAAAGAAATTCGGGCAGATATACGACTGTGTGAACGACAGATGCGCCTCATTCTTAGAATACAGGAGAACAATATCGGCCACCTGGACAGATTTCCAATCGTACACGCTTTCAAGATAGGTCTTTTTCTCTTTAAATTCCCGGTAATTCAAGCTGCCGTCATTATATAACTGCGAATAGTAATTGAAGTATGTCAGGGTATCGCCATTTTCCCAGGCCTGTGCCCAGGTCTCCAGCCTGCGTTTCCAAAAATCTCCCAGCAGATTATACTCCTGTTCACCGAAGGTGCGCAGGCTGTCATTGATGATGATCGGGGTTTTATCCCGAGACACGTACGTTAATAAATTCAAGACGTTTCCATTCTCCAGGGAAACACATCCTTCGGTCTGGAAGTCCTGTATTTTTTCATCCCGACCATGTATCCAGATATTGGATCCGGTTTTGTTCAATAACAGATCCACCATATTCGGATAATTCAGCACCAGAGCGAGAGGACCATACTTTGAAGGCAGACGCTCTCCGGAAATGGAACTGACGATATAGTAGATCCCTTCGGGCGTTTTGAGATCACCTTCTTTTTGTTTATCTCCATTGATCCTGCCCGTGGTTACACGATAGCTCTTCACCATCTGGAGCTCACCGGGACCCGGGCTTCTCACCACATACAACTGCTGGCGTGCCTTATCTACAAGAATGACATTCTCAGTCGAATCCGCAGAGATATTAATGACAGCACTAAAGTGTGGCGGGGTAGCCGAGAATAATACAGGAGTACTACAAACTGCGACGAGAGTAATCAGGAATCGTTTCATGACAATTTGACTTATTAACTATGGTTACCTTTCTGTTACAGATACCTGTATTTGAAAGTGTGTAAAAAATAATATGATGTAAACAGTATGGAAAGACAAAAATTACATTTTTTCATTTTATTTGATCCGTCCATACTCTTGCGCATGAGGATACGCAAATCGATCCTGCCTGAATCTTTCAATCCTGAACAAACAGCCAGCGACCAAGGAGTATATATCGGCGAAACTGACGATTTCTCCACATACTTTTTCGGGATAAGCCGGGAAAGAAATTCATGGCATACGCACGGATTCAAGTTCGAATAGTTGCATTTCAAACCATACCGGAATAAATTTACACAACCTATGACTACTGCCAAATTCAACTCGATACTGTTCGATTTCGACGGCACTCTCTCTACAATTGACGGGATAGAGTTTTTGGCGGAATTGAAGGGGGTTTCCGAAAAAGTCAAGTCCCTGGCCATTCGAAATAAAAATACGTATTCGGTCTCTGCTGATTTATACCGTCGGCGATTGGAGTGTTCTCAACCGCACCTCCGGGATATAGACCAACTCATTGCGGCGTACAAACGGGCCCTTCTCCCTGGCGTGAAACAAACATTTCATTGGTTACATGGCCTGAACAAGGATATCTACATTATCAGTGGTGGAATAAAGAATGCTTTAATCCCCGTGGGCGAATTATTGGGTGTGAGTGCGGAGCGCATTTTCGCAGTGGAACTCGAGTTCGATGGGCAGGGCAATATGATCGGCTTTGACTCCACATCCCCGCGGACAGACGTCGGAGGAAAAAAGCAATTGATCGCTTCTCTGCGATTACAACGCCCCAGTGTATTGATTGGTGACGGGACCAATGATGTTGCCGCCCGAGATAGCGTGGATCAGTGCATCGGGTTTGGTGGCGTCGAATACCGTCCGCTAATTGAAGAGCACTGTGAATGGTACGTCCGCGATCAGGATATCATTACTGTGTTACCCGCCATCCTGACACAGGAAGAACTCTCAGAAGTGAGGAAGAACTGGATAAATCAATTGTCACAGAAAAATGCGAAAACGCAGGAGGTATTATTCTGATGAAGAATGTTCCGACTCTTTTTATTCCCGGGCCCGTTTCGGTTCATCCGGACCTCAGGGAAGCCATGTCAAAACAAATGATTGGCCACCGAACGCCGGAATTCTCAGATCTGTACTGGGATGTTTTCCGTGGAGTACAGCAGGTGTTGAATACTGAAAACAGAATATTGTTGAGCACAAGTACCGGCACCGGTTTAATGGAAGCGGCGGTTCGAAATACCGTGAAGAAGCGGTGTTTGAATCTGGTGTGTGGCGCATTCAGCAAACGATGGCATGACATTACCAGAGGCTGCGGTTTGCCAACGGATATCTTTGAGGTGGAATGGGGGCATGCCATTCATCCGGAGCAGGTGGAAACGGTCCTCGGACAGGCCGAATACGACGTAGTATGTGTCACGCACAATGAAACATCCACCGGAGTTATGAATCCTTTGAAGGAGATCGCCCGCGTGATCGAAGATAATTCCGACGCCCTCATCCTGGTGGATGCGGTCAGTTCGATGGCTGGCATCGACATCCCCGTGGATGAGTGGGGAGTGGATGTCTGTCTGGCCAGTGTGCAGAAAGCCTGGGGACTTCCGCCGGGTTTTGCCGTTGCCAGCGTCTCCCCGGAAGCGATGGAGGCGTCGAACGGTCAGCAGAATAAGGGATACTATTTCGATTTCGAGGTATTTGAAAAATATTACCAGAGAGGACAAACGCCCACCACAGCCAGCGTCCCCCATCTCTATGGGTTACAGCGGCAACTTCAGCGGATGAATGATGAGGGGCTGGCCAATCGATATCAACGCCACAAATCGATGGCCGAACGAACGCGCAGCTGGGCGTTGAATCATGGCTTCGGGCTCTTTTCCGAAGATCCTTATCATTCGCAAACCCTCACCTGTATTGATAACACCCCGGACATCGATATCGGTCAGCTCACCGGCAAGCTGCTGGAACGGGGGTATCGGATTTCCAATGGATATGGAGCGCTGAAGGGAAAAACGTTTCGGATAGCTCATATGGGTGATACCCAACCTGATGCGTTGGAAGAACTTTTAACCACAATCGATGAAATCTTGAAAGAATTGCAGTGAAATTGAACAGCATATCAGATGAAAGTGAAGGGGTAAGTGATGTATAAGGTAATTATTACGGATGCAGTGGATGAGCGTGGTATAGAGCTGCTCAAGGGAACCGGTGAGATCGAGGTGATCTATAAGCCAAACAGTTCAGTGGAAGATTATATCGAAGATCTCGGATCCATTCATGGCTGGATCATCCGCAGCGGGACCAAGGTGAGCAAAGAACTGCTGGAAAAAGCGGACCACCTGCGAGTGATCGGCCGGGCGGGTGTCGGCGTCGATAACGTGCATCTGGAGGCCGCGACATTGCGGGGTGTTATCGTGATGAACACGCCCACCGGCAACACCAACGCCGCCGTCGAACAGACCATGACATTAATGTTAGCGGCGGCCCGGAATGTCGTACCGGCAAACGCCTCGCTGCGTGATGGTCGCTGGGATCGCAATAAATTCGTGGGCCATGAACTGCGGGGGAAAACTCTGGGTATCATCGGGTTGGGCCGCATCGGCCAGGAAGTGGCCAAACGAGCGAAGAGCTTCGAACTGGAAGCCATCGGTTACGACCCGTACGTCTCCGAAGAGCAGTTTGAATCCGTGGACGTACGACCGGTTGAACTGGATGAGATCTATGACATCGCTGATATTATCACTGTGCATGTGCCAAAGAGCGAGCAGACCAGAGGGATGATCGGGAAGGACCAGATTGCGAAAATGAAGGATGGCGTGCTGCTGGTGAATTGTTCCCGTGGCGGTATCTATGATGAAAATGCCGTGGCCGAAGGACTGGAATCCGGTAAAGTGGGGGCGATTGGTTTTGATGTATTTGAGTCGGAACCGCTGGCGAAGGACCATCCGTTCCTGAGGTATTCGAATGCCGTTCTCACTCCCCATCTCGGCGCCTCGACCTTCGAAGCGAAACAGAATGTGGCTGTTCAGATTGCCTCCCAGCTGCGGGACTTCCTGCTGGATGAAAAAGTGAGTAATGCGGTGAATATTCCCTTCGCGGATTACGGGAAGGTGAAGAGCATGGAGCCGTATCTGGACCTGGGTGAACGGCTGGGACTACTGCAGGTCTCGCTGTCGGAAGGGCCCATTAAGAAAGTGACCGTGAAAGTCAGCGGTGAATTTACGGAAGATATTAAACCCTTGACCCTGGCAGTGTTGAAAGGGCTCCTGACCCCGATTGTCGGGGAGAAAGTGAATTTAATGAACGCCGCACTGCTGGCGAAACAGCGGCAGATCAAAATAGAAGAAGCCCATGGATACGAGGATTCCGGGTATACCACGCTGGTGGAGGTGACGGTGGATAGTGAGAAAAATGGGGACCGGATGGTCGCCGGATCGTTGTTCGGACGCGATGATCCCCGGATTGTCCGGATTGACGAATTCCACATGGATGCCATGCCGGTGGGGCATGTCCTGATGATTCGGAACAATGATGTGCCGGGGGTTATCGGTACTATCGGGCAGTTCCTGGGTTCCAGAGATGTCAATATTGCCGAATATCGCCTTGGTCGACAAAAACATGGAAATACTGCCCTGGCCATGCTTAATCTGGACACGGCTATCAGTCAGGAAGATATTGCTGCTCTCGAAGATCAGCCCGATATCATTCAGGTGCAGCAGGTGAGTTTTCCACAGGATATCAAGGGGTAAGAGGTCATGCAGTTCGAACCGGTGATCGGGTTAGAAGTCCACGCTCAGCTGGCCGCGGATACCAAACTCTTCTGTGGCTGCCATTACGAATATGGTGGAGAACCGAACAGCCAGACGTGTCCGGTATGCCTCGGAATGCCGGGGGTGCTGCCGGTTCTGAACCGACGCGCCGTGGAATATGCGGTGAAAATGGGTTTGGCGACCAATTGCACTATCCGGCCTTTCTCCAGATTTGCCCGGAAAAACTACTTCTATCCGGATTTGCCCAAAGGCTACCAGATCTCGCAGTACGACGAACCGCTGTGCTATGCCGGCAGTATCACACTTGCGCTGGAGGACGGGACGCAAAAATCGGTCGGCATCACCCGCATTCACCTGGAGGAAGACGCCGGCAAATCCATCCACACCGAACGTGAGGGCACGCTGGTCGATTTTAATCGCTGCGGAGTGCCGCTGATTGAGATCGTGAGTGAACCGGATATCCGATCACCAGAGGAGGCGCGCGCGTACCTCAATAAACTTAAGCAGATCCTGGAATACCTGGAGATCTCTGATTGTAACATGGAGAAGGGCAGTTTGCGCTGCGACGCCAATATTTCGCTGCGACCGGTGGGGGAGGAACCCTTCGGCGTGAAAACCGAAATGAAAAACATGAATTCTTTCCGGGGAGTAGAGCGCGCACTTCAGTTTGAAATCAACCGGCAAACCGAAGTACTGCAGTCCGGGGGGACCATCACGCAGGACACCTTGCTCTGGAACGAGACTGAGAACCGCGCAGAACGAATGCGTACCAAGGAAGAGGCCGAAGATTACCGGTATTTCCCGGAACCGGACCTGCTGCCCCTGGAGGTTTCGGAGCAGTGGCGCGAGCAGATCCGGGAATCGCTGCCGGAACTCCCGCATTCGAAACAGAAACGGTTTATCGAGCAATACCAGATTCGCGAATATGACGCCGAAGTGATCACCAGCGCTAAAGCCCTGTCTCAATATTATGAGGATGTGGTCCAACAGATCGGCAATCCCAGGCTGGCGGCGAACTGGATTATGGGCGAAGTCTTGCGGGTACTGAAAGAGCAAGATATGACCATACAGGAGTTTCCCATCAATCCGGACCGGTTTTCCGGCTTATTGAAGCGGGTTGAGGATAAAACGGTGACACAGAACGCGGCAAAACAAGTGTTCTTTGCAATGGTGGACGGCCCGAAAACCGCGGATGAAATTATCGAGGACCAGGGCTTAAAGCAGGTCACGGATACTGCGCGCCTGGAATCGATTGTGGAAAAAGTTATTAAAGATAATCCGGAAGAGTACGAAAAGTATAAGAGTGGGAATCCCCAGCTTTCGAAGTTTTTCATGGGGCAGGTTATGCGGGAGACTCGCGGGAAAGCGAATCCCCGGAAGGTGAATGCAATTCTTGATGAGAAACTGGGACCCGCTGAATAACTATCGCTGCTGACCTTCTAAGTATTTGAGAAAGGCCGCCGGGTATACCTCATCGGGTACCGGCCCGCTCCGAAACCGGTCGAAATTGCTTGTAACTTCGTATGAATTCTCTAATATTGTAAATGTATCAGAGGTTGATGCTGGAACAAAACCAATGTAAGTAGTTCATACAGTAAGATTGATTATTAACCGGTTACAAGCAAGGAGGACTAAGATGGCCAGTAAGTTATGGGACGATGTACGGAAGAGTTTGCAGGACCTGGGGAACATCGCTGCTGAAAAAGGGAAAATATTTTCCAAAGCTGCCGCGGATAAAGCGGAAGAACTGACCCGCTCCGGGAAACTCAAATTAGATATACTGCAGGTGAACCGTGAAATAGATCATCTCTTCTCTCAGCTGGGCGGCAAAGTCTATCATCTGGAGTCCGAAAGTGCTCTGGATACTATCCCGGAGGATGATGAGATTCAAAAGATCTTTGAAAAGATCAAAAAGCTGGAAGCCAGAAAGAAGGATCTGGAGGAAAAAGTAGAGAGTATCCCGGAGGAAAAAGCGGAGGCGGAAAAGGCGACGACAGCGGCTGAAGAACCGAAGGAACCTACAGAAGAAGAGAAATAGGTAAATCGGGAGATAGTCCTGCAATTTTACAGGAACACGACATCCTGGGTTATTGTTAGTATTCTGCTGGTATTCTGCCCGTTAGATCAACCGTTCGGTGAGGAGGTGCCGGAGGATTCCACGCTCACACTCATCGCGGGCGGGGACGTTATGCTGTCCAATTGGGTTATGGAGTATATGGACGAGGGAGGCATAGAGTATCCCTTTGCGAACATCCGATCATTACTGGAAGGCGCGGATGTCCGGTTTTGTAACCTGGAGATGCCAATCGGCACTTCCAGTGAGCAACACAGGGCAGAAAAAAAGTATACGTTTTCGCTGCCGCCCAGGTACCGGGAGGCGGTGAAATACGGTCTGTTCGATATCGTCAGTCTGGCCAACAACCATATGCTTGATTACGGCGCACCGCTGGCAGACTCCACGCTCGCCTACCTGCAGGCGCTGGATATCCGGTCGGTGGGATACGGCGGGAACCGGGGGTCGGCGTCAGATCCTGTCATACTTGACCGCGGGTTACGAGTGGGGTTTTTCGCCTACTCCATGACTTTTCCCATCGAATTCTGGGCCACCGATTCCACGGCAGGCACAGCCTACCCGGATATGACCAATTTCCCTGCAAAAATTCGGGCGATTGAACCGGCTGTCGATTTTACCGTAGTATCATTTCATTGGGGCGCCGAGAATAGTGACAGTACCAAACAATACCAGCAAGATTTCGCCCGTCGTGCCATCGATGCCGGGGCGGATTTAATCCTCGGACATCATCCCCACATCTGGCAGGGCCTGGAAGTGTATAAAAACCGGCTCATCGCCTATTCATTGGGCAATTTATGTTTCGGCTCATACAGCCCGACCGCACTCCGGAGCGGCCTGCTGGAGATGGTCATCGGCCCGGACACCATCTATTCCGCAACAATTCATCCCCTCAACGTGAAGAACGTTGAGGTCAGATTTCAACCGCGCAGAATGAAGCGCGCTGCGGCCCTCGCCTTCCTGCAAGATTTACAGCGGTATTCAACACGGCTCGACTCAACCGGCACCCTGAGGATATCCGATCAGGGCCGAATTCTATTCCAATAAATAGCGGCAAAGGCGATTATGACTGCTCATAAAGACGAATACTCCAGTCGTGTATTAGATCAATACTTCGAGGAAATCAGTAAAGAGCGGCTTTTGAAACCAGAAGAAGAAATCAAACTCACCCTGCGGGCCCGGGAGAATGATCAGCAGGCGCTGGACAAATTGCTGCGCTCAAACCTGCGTTTCGTCGTAAGTGTGGCGAAAAAGTATCAAAACCACGGGCTGTCACTCGAAGATCTGATCAGCGAAGGGAACATCGGATTGATCAAGGCAGCCAAACGCTTTGATGAAACCCGGGGGTTCAAATTCATCTCCTATGCCGTCTGGTGGATACGGCAGTCGATTTTGCAGGCCATCTCACAGCAATCCAGGTTGGTCCGCCTCCCGCTGAATAAGGTCGATGCGTTAACCAAGATGCGGAAAATCTATCAGGAGCTGGAGAAAGAATACGATCGGGAACCCACCACCGAAGAAGTGGCCGAAGCCATGGAAGTGACCAAAAGTGAAATTGAAGAGACGATCATGGCGGCCGGGCGGGAAATCTCGGTGGACGTGCCCCATGGCGATGACGATGAAGCCAGTCTGCTCGAAATTTTACCGGAAACCGACGGAGTGAACCCGGAAGACGAACTGAAAGAGGAGTCTCTCCACCATGAAATAGAGCGCGCGCTCTCCTCACTGGAAGACCGGGAAGCCGACATTATCCGGCTGTATTTCGGCATCGATACCGATCAACCAAAAACCCTGGAACAGATTGGACAGGAGTATAACCTGACGCGGGAACGGATCAGACAGATAAAAGAAAAAGCGCTCCGGAAGCTGCGCCATGCCAGCCGGACGAAGATACTGAAAAAATATCTTGGCGAATAATCTTTCATTTACTTATATTTGATTGACTTTATACATGCACTTTCTTCGATACGGCAAGCCGATGAGGATCGATTGCCAGAGAACCATACCAAAAAGAGCCAACTGCTTAATCTGAGATCAAGAGGGTAGACACGGTGAAACTACTATTTCTGCAGGATGATTCCGGGATCAAAGAATTCTCGTTCACCAAGCGGAAGGTACTGCTCACATTGATTGTCGCTCTGGTTCTCGGAGGTGGATTTTTTTATCTCGCGCTCGATGCGGTTACCGGTACCATTTACCAGGTGAAACTGACGCACGTGAAGGAAAACAATGCACGCCTGGTCTCTCTGCTGAATACCCTGCAAACACGCATCGATACCCTGGAGAATCATATCATGTATCTCCAGAATCAGGATGAAGCCATCCGGGCGTATGCCGGGCTCAGGGATGTGGATGAAGATGTCAGAAATCTGGGCATTGGTGGTACCCGCTACGATAAAACCTCCGATCTGGATTACCTGATTCCGGATGATCAGGTCAAAGTCTCCAGTGTCCTGTTTGATGTGGATCAGATCGCCCGGAAGGTGAAACTGCAGCGATTGATCAGTGAAGAGTTATACCAGTCCATCCGGATCCACTCCGAAGAGATTGGATCGACACCTTCGGTTATTCCGATAAACAGCGGCTACCTGACCGACGGGTTCGGCTGGCGCCGCGATCCGTTTAACCGCCAGCGGCGTTTCCATTACGGGCAGGATATTTCCGCCCGCAGAGGAACCCCGGTTCATGCCACGGCTGACGGGGTCGTCCGCTATGCCAAACGGCGTGGAGGATTCGGACTGGTGGTGGCGCTGGATCACGGTTACGGATATGAAACCCTGTATGCGCATCTCTCCAGCATGGAAGTGGAACCCGGTGATACTATAGAGCGCGGACAAAAGATCGGTGAAGTAGGAAATACCGGACGGTCCACCGCGCCTCATTTGCATTACGAAGTCCATGTAGATAACATACCCATGAATCCCAGAGATTACTTTTTCCTCTCCTATCTCGATTGAAACCTCCTGAACAACCGAAACTTATTAGCCGCCCCGGTGTCTGCCGGGGCCTTTTTGTCTGGAGACAAATCGCTTGACATAGATGGAGGGGCGGAATAATTTAAAGTTCGTGAGAAGTGCTAATATTAAAGAGGTTCACGTATATATCAATGTCGGAAAAAAGAAAATATTTCATAGAAACTTACGGTTGCCAGATGAACGAATATGATTCCGAGCTGGTGGCCGGCATCCTGGAAGAAAAAGATTACGCACCCGTTGATGATTATCATGAAGCGGATGCGATCTTCGTCAACACCTGCGCAATCCGGGAAGGCGCTGAACACAGGGTTCTTTCACGACTGGGCCAGTATAAACAACGCAAAGACGAAGCCGAAAATACCATTATCGGTGTGCTGGGCTGCATGGCGCAGAACCTGAAGGACAAGATCCTGACCGAACAGCCGTACGTGGATTTTGTGGTCGGCCCTGATGCCTATCGCAACCTCTCGCAAATGCTGGATCAATACCACAAAGATGAGGAGACCTTCATCAACACCCGCCTGAGCAGGCACGAGGTATACGAAGGGATGTTTCCCGCCCGCAAAGAGGGCATCAATGCCTGGATAGCCATCATGCGGGGCTGTGACAAGTTTTGTACGTTCTGCA
>Ga0102944_1001706_pt1 | contig 14011 bp, 10 predicted proteins | sample SalPonD_shore_MG_FD_78172 | JGI IMG/M metagenome (GOLD analysis project Ga0102944, IMG submission 78172) | Salt pond soil microbial communities from South San Francisco under conditions of wetland restoration - Salt Pond MetaG... | ecosystem: Environmental > Aquatic > Marine > Intertidal zone >...
AAATTTAAAAACAGGAATGGGATAAAAAATTATGATAGAATTACAGCGATCTATTGTTTTAATTCATTGTCATTCATGCATATTATGGATATTTTAATAACGAGGCATTATGGTTCATAATGCCTGAATCCATTGCTATTTTAAATATTCTTTAAAATAGAGAATGGGATAAAATTCAATACCACATGATCCATCTTATTAATGAGAGGACAGAGAATTTATTACAAATATTATCAGATTTATAGAAAAATAGGACGTACTATTAAACCACGATGAAGCAACTGTTATTTTGATTAACTCATCCTTATAAATATAAAGAGAATATAATTACTCAATATTATTATCTCGTGTTACAAATAAAGAAAAGGTTATAGCAAACTATTCAATTCAATATAAATTAAAGTTCCTTGAAAGGGTTTTATATTAGGAGTATTAACAATGAAAATTAGATTAGAAGATGCCATTCACTATCATACAGACGGGAAAAAAGGGAAAATTGAAGTTGTACCTACCAAGCCGTGTGTTACGCAACGAGACTTGTCCCTGGCATATACACCGGGTGTCGCTGAAATTTGCAGGCTCATAGACAAAGAACCAAATTCGGTCTTTGATTATACCGCGAAAGGGAACCTGGTAGCTGTTCTTTCCAATGGGTCAGCTGTATTAGGACTTGGAAATATTGGCCCGCTTGCCGGAAAACCGGTGATGGAAGGAAAAGGCGTATTATTCAAAAGATTCGCGGATATCGATGTATTTGATATCGAAATTAACGCGAAAACAGCTGAGGAGATCATCACTGTTGCCAAAGCCCTTGAGCCAACATTTGGCGGCATTAACTTGGAAGATATTAAAGCACCGGATTGTTTTATCGTTGAGGAAACGCTTAAAAAATCCATGAATATCCCTGTATTTCATGATGATCAGCATGGAACAGCGATCATCAGTGCGGCGGCATTGATCAATGCCATTGAAGTGTCCGGAAAAGATATTTCCAAAGTCAAACTGGTTGTTAACGGTGCCGGGGCGGCAGCCGTTGCCTGTACCAAGTTGTATATAAGCCTTGGAATGAAACCTGAAAATGTACTCATGTGCGACTCCAAAGGGGTTATTTACAAGGGACGGACGGAACATATGAATAAATATAAAGAAGAATTTGCCCATAAAACAGATGCCAGAACCCTGGCCGATGCATTAGAAGGAGCGGATATCTTTGTCGGCCTTTCCGTAGCAGATGTCGTATCAAAAGATATGCTTCGTTCGATGGCTGAGAACCCAATCGTATTCGCCCTGGCTAATCCCGATCCTGAAATCTCATACGAGGATGCAACCGATGCGCGGGATGATGTTATCATGGCTACCGGCCGAAGTGATTATCCCAACCAGGTAAATAATGTATTAGGTTTTCCATTCATCTTTCGCGGCGCCCTGGATGTCCGGGCCAAAACAATCAACGAAGATATGAAAATCGCTGCCGTTAAAGCACTCGCCGACCTGGCAAAAGAGCAGGTTCCGGATTCGGTGCGAAGAGCTTATGGAGGAGTGAATCTTGAGTTTGGCAGAGATTACATTATTCCCAAACCCTTTGATACAAGGGTGATTACAAGAGTAGCCCCTGCTGTAGCTAAAGCGGCTATCGAGACAGGTGAGGCAAGAGAAACGATTGATGACTGGGAAAAATATGTCTTCCAGCTTGAAGAGCGGATGGGTATCACACGTGAGATTGTGAGAACAGCCATCATCAAGTCTCAACACAGTGGAAAAAGAATCGTGTTCCCGGAAGGAGAAGAAGCCAAAATCCTTCGGGCCGCTCAACATATTATTGATGAGGATCTCGCAAAACCCGTTTTACTTGGCGACCGGTCAACTATTCAGCAAAAAGCTGACTCATTAAACATAGAACTGGGTGGAATAGAAATCATTGATCCGGCTAATTTCGATCAAAAGGATGAATATATTGAAGCGTTATATAATCTTCGTCAGCGCAAAGGTATAACGCTGCGTGATGCCAAACGGTTCATGAAACGGCCGAATTACCTCGGTGCTATGATGGTTCATATGAACGACGCGGATGGCCTCGTATCAGGCCTGACCCAATCCTATCCCAGCACGATCAGGCCGTCCCTCCAGGTTATCGGCATGGCCGAAGGCAGAAAGAGGGTTGCCGGGATTTATCTTGTCATGACGAAGCGCAAGACCTATTTCTTCGCGGATGCAACGGTAAATGTCAACCCGAATGCCGAAGAACTTGCCGAAATCGCACTTATGACCTCAGAGGTTGTGAAACGTTTTAATATAAAACCCAAAATAGCGATGCTGTCATTCAGCAATTTTGGAGATACCAGGATACCCGAATCCAATAAGGTCCGTGAAGCTGTTGAAATAGCACAGAACCTAAATCCGGATTTGATCATCGACGGAGAAGTCCAGGCCGATGTGGCCCTTTCACCGGACGTACTCGGAGAAATGTATCCGTTCTCTTCACTAAGAAAAGGGGTAAATACATTAATTTTCCCGGATCTTAACTCGGGAAATATTGCTTATAAACTAATGAAAAAGATAGGCGATGCCTCCATACTCGGACCAATCCTGATGGGAATGAAAAAACCCGTACATGTCCTGCAGCAAGGGTGTGATGTCGATTCGATCATCAACATGACAGCCGTCTGTGCTGTTGAGGCCATTGACCGGGAGAAAAACGGGTAATGGATTGCCCCGAAACTACTTTATAACTAAAATTTTTGAATGAAGAGAGCCGGGAAACCGGCTTTTTTTCTATTATTTGGTCACGATATATTCGATTTCAATCAATAGACGGTTGAAGCCGGGAAAAGACAAAAAGCATATTTTGCTAAAATAATAAATTTAGGTGCTTCGCTCATTTTCGCTTTACTTACCCACCTTAATCCTCCCTATTCTAAGGAGGACATTTGTTCCTATTCTTTTAAACGATAATAGCTTGATTTACTTGATTGTGCCCCTCATGTCGTAAGTTTTCACCTTGGTGACAGGTGAGAGAGTGTTCAATATTCTAATAATCGTCAATGGATTCTAATAAAGATAATCTGTATCTAAATAATCCTGGAAGTTGAATACATGCTAATAGGTATTAATTAACTAATAAATATGTAAATCGACTTTTTATAAGATAAGTTTCAGAAACCATATATGGAGTTCAAATGAAAAGCAAGATTTTTTTATTATTTACTACACTAATGTTACTATTTGTTAGTAATTCCTATTCTCAATCTCAATATTTTAATCTAAAGAATCTGAATAGTTTAAGTGTTAATGTTCAGGATAATACTCATTTACTTTCAAATACAACCACTCAAAAAATATTATCTAACATTAAATTAAAATTAATGAGTGCTGGTATAAAAATTGGTTCATTGGAAAAATCAGAAGCGCATATGGTTATTAAAGTTGACTATATTCGTAGCAATTTTGCATCACAAAGAATGTTCGTACAATTAGATATTTACGAACATGTTTCTACAAATAGAAAAGGCGATGTAAAAACCAGTGCTATTACCTATAATGATTATTCTTTATTCAGATCTACTGAACCGAATACTGGAATCTATAATGATATTATGAATCATCTCTTTGTAAATTTTATTAATAAATATATAAATCAGATGAGTAGTTAAATAATCATAGTAACTAATTCTTATACCGTCCGGATTGGAAACCTGCGGTAAGGATTTTTGAAGGAAGGGGAGCCGTGAAAACGGCTCCTCCCCTTTTATAAAGGCATGAGCCGACCGTTTCCTTAAAAAACCGGTAGAGTTTCCCATAAGCGAACGAAGTGAGCTTGTGTCCTATCTTTAAAGCTTATCCAAATACCCAAATTCTAATCATTTTTGGTATAAATTTTAAATTAATAAGATAAATTACCCATAAATAATAAATGTTTTGTATCATGATATGAGTAATTAAAGGGTAGTTACGAGAAGGTAAAAAGAACTTTTAAACGCTAATTTTTGGGATTATATATATAATGATAAAATAACCCATTGTTAACATTTATTTGTAATATGATTTTGCCTGTCTTTTACTAAGAAATTAGATGAGATTTAGAGAGGGCTTGTTATTAGTCCCATAACTCACCGTATAAAATTATGATAATAATATGGGTGAATGGTTTATTGATATTAGTAAATGGAGTAATCAATTTTATGACTATTCTAAAAATTTGATTTGTAATTATGGAGTTATTACCTACGATAATTTATCTAATGAATTTAAGTTAGCAGATAATGAATCGGATATTGTAAGTGATTTAGTTTTTAAACCAGTGGATGCACATCTTCATTGGCTAGGAATTGAAACTGGTTTAGAAATATTTATTAAATCAGTGCTAATTAAATACAAGGTATTGCCTATAAAAAACAGAAACATTTTAAAAAAATATCCAATTATAAATGTATTTAATTCTATTAAAGAATCTGAAGAATATTTTAATGATGACATAGCTATGGTTTATAGATGTTGCAGGTGGAAGGTTATCGCAAAGAATAATGTATGGATAAGCAATCAGTTAAAAAAAGAAAAAATAGAATATCTTTATGATATAAAAACACCAACTCTCGGATGGTTGTACAATCATGGAATTGATAAATTATATGAATTGAATTTAATTGATAAAAAAAATTTACATTTTATCTGCAGGGCAATAGAGACATTTACGGATATTCGTAGAAATGTTGATACTCACGTATTTTTAGGTCGTACTGTTGGTTCAATACAAAATGATAGAGAAAATGTATATATACCATTATTAAATAAGTTAAATGAATTATATTTAAAACAATATGAATAAAAAAGTTTTTTATAGTAATGCTTTTTACTATTAATATCGCAAAATATATATATAAGTATTCATTGGGTCATTAGCGGTTCCATTTTTTCCATAACAGTACAATGATTATATTTGGTTAAATTTAATTTTAATATCATCCTTGTAAATGGGTTCGTTAGCAGAAGATCTCTCCAATCCAAAATCTTCATTAAATGAGTTTTCAGATCTCTGTATTCGTGTTTTACAGCATATTCCAGATGTTATTTCTGAAAAAGTACCAGTCAGAGACGGTTATGTAATAAATGTATCTAACATTGCAGGGCAAAAGAAGTTTGTCAGGCCAATCAATACAAATCTTTTTTTTGATAATCCTGATAATTTTAACCATGCGTTTATAGAATTAAATTCCCTTTTGGATGGAATTAAAAATGGCAATAGAAATTTTAACGAAGCTGATCACTTATTGATAAATCGAACTCTTTACACTATCCAACAATCCATTGGTGCGGGGTTAGATCTTTTTTTAAATCCTAATAGTGCTCGGAAACATGTTGGTAATAGGTTTGAAGAATTATTGAGAACTATTATTCATCATCTTGGTGTTGCAAATAAGAAAATCACTTTCGTAATCCCTTATGAAAGTGAAGAAGGAGAAAAGCTTTATAGATGTGAGACAGACCTAATTATTTCTCCCTCTTCTAAAGTAACTTCAACAACGAATAAACTTGCAAAAAATGAGGTTGTGCTTTCTTTTAAAACCACCTCAAAAGATAGAATGGGTAAAATTTTCCTTGATAAAATGTTGATGGAGCGCTTTTCAGGCCATCAAGTAAAAGTTGCTGGAATTTTTCTAAATGATGTCCAACGTAAAGGAGAGGGTAATATTAGCTATACATTAGTTTCTGGACTGTTCATGGTTTACACAAAATTCTTGACCAGATTAGATGGAATCTATTTTTTAGATCCACCTCCAAACGCATATCTGAATCCATATAAAGATCACATTTCCCCATTTTCAGAATTTGTAATTAACGATATTTGGGAGTTACTAAGCTAACCTCTTAATCTTAATCGTCTTTGCTTGCTTTTCTTTTCATCAGCACTTGAATTAATTCTGGATATGTGGTCAAAATTGGTTACACGTTTTTTTATCATCTCACAATAATCATTAGAAATTTCGGTTCCCAACCAATTCCGATCATAAGCTTCTGCAACAGCATATGTTGTGCCTGATCCTCCAAAGGGATCAATCACTAAATCACCTTCATTTGTAGATGCCAAGATAAATTTTTTGACTAATTCAACAGGTTTTTGAGTTGGATGATCCATTCTTTCCCAAGATCCATTTGAAAGTGTTGGAATTTCAAGAACATCTTTCGGTTTTGCTCCTTTTGGATTAGGCTCCCAAACATATTTCTTATTATTTCCATTATTATATTGTGAAGAATTAGCTTGAGTTCGTTTTGGATATTTTAAGGTATGCTCATTATATGGTATACGAACATCATCTATATTTAAAGTAAAGTTCTTGCTTTTTCTGAAATGTATTATGCTCTCATGTGATCTACCCCAATCTTTACCAAGATTAGCTTTATTTCTATAAAACCAAACAAGCCATTTTGCCCCTGAAAAAATATCACTTGCAGCCCATTTTATATCTGCTATAATTTCTGAAAATCCACATACATATAAATTACCAGTTTTCTTTAAAACTCTATTTGATTCACTAATCCATTCCATACTCCATTCGACATATTCTTTCTGACTTGAGAATGTATCCCATTCGGCCTTTTTAATATTATATGGTGGATCAGCAAATATTAAATCAACAGATTCGGATTCCAATGATCTAAGAAATTCAAAAGCATCAATATTATATAATTTACCTAATTTAGTTTCAAAGTATGGCGTTGGAAATTGATCAAATTCATTTATCTGGAACCCTGAATAGTTAGCACTTGGTTCCGAAACTGAAAATTCTTCTATCTTTTTTTTACTGTAAACCCGATAATTATTAATCGGATGTCGCTCCGACGGAAATTTTCCAGAATTATCCCAGCGCCTTAATGTTTCTTTACTTACACTCAATTTTTTCGCAGCTTCTCCAATTGTATAATACTCTTGCATAATTTTGCATGTTAGTTTAAAGGTTACACAAGATTATACAACATTAGTCATAATTAGTCAACCGCTAATCGGCATATTAGGGTAAGTTTTTCGCTAAGCCCTTGCACCATTACATCGGATTTTTCGTTTTGTCTATTAAATTATACTTCAAAAAACGTCCTTTATGCGCAGGGTCATTATATCTAAATTATACCAAATGAAATGAATCGCATAAAAACCAAATACTTACAATGGTTTATGTACCGGTGGTGATTAAAACCGAGTTTAAAAGGATTAACGAACCTATGGGATGTTAGGAAAGATTTAGAAAAAATTTATTAACCAAATTTCTGATACAAAACAAGTAATACAAAATGGAAACTATCAGTAAAAGGTTTGTACTATTATTTGTACCAATAAAGCCAATCCATTGATATATAATGAATTGGCTTTATTTTAGTGGGTGATATAGGACTCGAACCTATGACCCCCTGCTTGTAAGGCAGGTGCTCTAAACCAACTGAGCTAATCACCCGTATCGAGAGAAAATAAATATAACGAGTTTTAAAACTCATACCAAACATTTTCTGGGTGGTTTAATTATTTTTTTGTTCTATAGAACACAGACAATGCGGACAACACGGACTTCCGCGGATATAAGAATTTAAACCAAATTAAAAACAGGTTGTATTTTGGAATGGGCTTCTCTTAAATCCATCGCTGATTCATTGATGAATCTATCAATATTAAAGGTGCTGTATTTTATCGCTTTCTCTCTTTGTGCAATCATATATGATAAATCCAGAAATGCCCGGTCCAGAAATGCCCAATACATCCATTTGTAATGATATTCATACGTTTCCCATGGCTGCAGTTTGGCTAACTCATTTAAACTGGCATTCAGATGTGGATGATTAGCACTCCTGAAATAAGCTGCCAAATCGGAATGAATGGTACCTATCCCTGCCCACTCCCAGTCAACAACCTTCAAAATATACCGCCCGTTTTTATATTTGAAAAGAATGTTTGATTCATTGAAATCTCCATGAATAAGGCCGGTTCTTCTCTCCTGGGAGGCAATTTCAAGATACACATCTGAAATACTTTTCAGTTTTTGATAAGACAAATTATACTTTGTTTCCCAGCTATGATCCCATAATGCACTTATGTAGCCTATTAAATTCTGAGAATAGGCCATATCATATTTGGGAAAAAGATTTTTATCTAAATTTGAATTATTAAGAGCCTGGTTTAATGATAAAAGATGGAATACAATAGACTCGCCCAGTGCCATTCTCGCTTTATAATTTCTTGTTGTTAAGTCTTCAGTGATATAACGATAGACATCATCCTTATCATGATTTGACCAGAGTGTAGTGGGCAGAAAATCGTTAATACTTTCGTTGTTAACATTTCCTATGACAAATTCAACGGGACCAAGGGTAACGGGATATCCTTTTAAAGCCGGGAAATCATCATAATTATAGCTGCAATGCCTGTAAATTAACTGCTTCCTCTGATTATTTCTCAAGGTGATAAACAGGCGATAGGTACCTGTCCTTTTCCATCCTGATAACTTTTGAAATTTTGTCGAATGTACCTCACTTTGAAAATGATGCTTGCAAACTTTATTTATTAACCTTTGATCAATATTACCCGGCAGCCCTTTTCTTATCTTTATTACTTTATTTACCCTGTATCGCCTGTATCTGTTTTTTGAGTAAATAAGAACTTTGTACAAAAATTCATTTAATGAATACGTTATTTCCATATGTGAGTGATATTTTTATTACGTTCCCTCTCCCGATTCCTGATGTTGATATTTCTTCCCCTGAGTATTCTTTATCACATTATCAGTTACTATCAGTCGTAAAAGCAGATATCATACCCATTTCTATCTGCAGTTAATGATCATACACATTTAATTATGTTTTGATCACTCTCTGTCTTACTCAATTAACTGAAATCTTATTTTTGCATTTTATTTATTTGACGATTCTAATTACCACTCTTCTCCCTTGAAACTAAATTACTTATAGAAGGCTTTGTAAGACCAAGATTTTTGAACAAGATCAAAGCCAGAGGATTTTAAAATTCCGATAACGCAGATATTGGGCAAAAAGACGGTTTTGCAAAGCCTTCTTATACTGATTGTTTATATCGTCATAGAGCCTTGATTTACATATTATTATGAATCATCTTACTATATAAATTAGTTCAAACTATTTATCTGACATATAACCCTCCTTTACCATGACTGATAACGGAAATAATCAACAAAATATCGTTCTCGTTGACGGATGCCGTATCCCATTTATGAGAGCGGGAACCCACTATAAAAACTTATTGGCCTACGATCTCGGGCGGATGGCTTTACAAGGACTGCTCAGCAGAAACGACTTGCCTCCCGAAAAAGTCGACCGCTTGATATTCGGAAATGTCATCCAGGAGGTGAAGACAAGTAATGTTGCCCGTGAATCGGCCCTGGGAGCCGGTATCCCAAACAGCGTACCTGCCTATACGGTGACCATGGCGTGTATATCCGCCAACCAAGCCATAACGAGTGGAATCGAACAGATCAAAAACGGTCAGGCTGAAATTGTGATTGCCGGCGGGACCGAGACGATGTCGGATGTTCCGATCCGTTTCCGGAAAAATTTTCGCAGAAAACTTCTGGAGGCGCAGAAATACCGGTCGCCAGCCGATTACCTGAAATTTTTCAAGGGATTACATCCCTCCGACCTGTTGCCCGAAGCACCTAGTATCTCGGAATATTCCACGGGAGAGACCATGGGGGAAAGTGCGGATAAACTGGCGGCAAAATTCGGAGTCACACGCAAAGAGCAGGACGCTTATGCCCTGCGTTCTCATCTAAGGGCCGCCAAAGCCACCAAAGACGGCTTGCTTGAACCGGAGATTGTCCCGGCCGTCATTCCTCCCAAATTTAATGTCTTTACCGAAGACAACGGGATCCGAAGCGACACCACGATAGAAAAACTTTCTAAGTTAAAACCGGCATTCATCAAGCCTCATGGTACGATTACCGCCGGTACGTCATCTTTTTTGACGGATGGGGCTTCTGCCGTGCTGATCATGACGGAGCATAAAGCTAAAGAAATGGGATATAAACCGATCGCCTACCTGAGGAATTATACCTATGTGGCACAGGATCCGGGCGAGGAGTTACTTCTGGGACCTGCCTATGCCACACCAAAAGTTTTGGACGCCGCCGGTCTTACGTTGAAAGATATTGATGTCATCGAGTTTCATGAAGCGTTCGCCGGACAAATACTGGCGAACCTGTATGCTCTGAAATCCACAACATTCGCTAAAAATAATTTGAACCGTAATAAAGCTGTTGGTGATATCGACCTGGATAAATTCAACTTATTGGGAGGATCGCTTTCTTTGGGGCATCCATTTGGAGCTACAGGAGGACGACTGGTGACCACGGCAGCCAACAGGCTTGTCCGTGAAGACGGAACATTGGCTCTTGTGGCTGCTTGTGCGGCTGGCGGACAAGGCCATGCCATGATTATTGAACGCTATTCTTAACTATTTTTATCATAATAATTCCTGAGCTATGAGTTATCTGACGATTGAAAAACAAGAGGGTATTGCCATTATCTGGATGGATCAACCGGATGAAAAAGTTAACGTCCTGAATACAGGCTTGATCGAGGAATTCAAACCCATCCTGGATTCTATTGAAAAAGACGGTGAAATTAAGGCCATCGTGATGGCTAGTAAAAAACCGGATACATTTATCGCCGGTGCCGATCTGGACATGCTAAAAAAAATGAAAACCCCGGATGAAGTAAAGCAGTTTAACAAGGAAGGTAACGAGATCCTTGACAAGATCAGTACTTTTCCCAAACCTGTGGTTGCCGCTATCAACGGTGCGGCTCTCGGGGGTGGACTCGAAGTGGCTTTGGCGGCACAATATCGAATTGCTACGGATGACTCCAAAACCAAATTCGCGTTGCCCGAAGTTCAGCTCGGTTTGTTGCCCGGCGGCGGTGGTACACAAAGGCTTCCACGACTTATCGGTTTGCAAAAAGCGTTGGATATAGTCCTCACGGGGAAAAATATCTATCCCCGCAAAGCAAAGAGAATCGGATTGATTGATGAACTAATCAATAAAAATGCTCTTTTAGCAACAGCTGTGGAAGTGGCGGGGAAACTTGCTGATGGTGATTTGAAACCTAAAAGAAATAATCTGAGCCTGACGGAGAAACTGCTTGAAAAGAATTACTTTGGCCGAAGTATCATCTATTCGAAAGCCAAAGAACGGGTATTAAAACAGACCCAGGGGAACTATCCGGCACCGTTAAAGATACTTGAGTGTATTCAGACAGGATTAGAGAAAGGTTTCAAAGCCGGCAGACAGGCGGAGCTGAACAATTTCACGGATCTTGTTTTTACGCCGGAATCAAGGAATCTTGTCAACCTTTTCTTCCAGATGCAGGAGGCCAAAAAGAATCCCCAGGCTGATAAGGTTAAGGAAGTGCGGGAGGCAGGCGTACTTGGTGCCGGACTCATGGGTTCGGGCATAGCTGATGTCACGGCTGTGAATGCTAAAATACGGGTAAATATTAAGGACCGGGATCTCGAGACAGCCTCCGGAGGAATAAAAAATATCTGGAAAGATCTTGATAAAAAGGTCAGTCGCCACCAAATCACACAGTTTGAACGAGATCAGCTTATGAGCCGGATCACACCCGTAAAAGACTATGATGATTTGGCACACGCCGATATGATTATTGAAGCTGTATTTGAGGATCTCGCCATTAAGCAGGATGTGCTGGCAAAAACGGAAGCGGTTATACCGGAAGATTGTATTTTTGCTTCCAACACATCATCATTGCCAATCACAAAAATTGCTTCGAAATCCCAAAAACCGGAGCGCATTCTGGGAATGCATTATTTCTCACCTGTTCCCAAGATGCCATTGCTGGAAATCATCAAGACAAAGAAAACGGCCGGCTGGGCGGTAGCGACTGCATATGATGTTGGAATAAAGCAGGGCAAAACCGTCATTGTGGTCAATGATGGTCCCGGTTTCTATACCACAAGGATCCTTGCTCCGTATATGAATGAAGCCATCATGTTACTGGAGGAAAAAGCGTCCATCAAAGATATTGACAAGGCGATGGTGAAATTCGGTTTTCCGGTTGGTCCTGTTAAGCTCATGGATGAAGTGGGTATCGACGTTGGGGCTCACGTCACCGAAGTCCTTAAAGAAATGTTCGAAAAGCGGGGTGTTAAGTCTAATGATACGGCTCAGCGTTTGTTGGATGCCGGGTACAAAGGCCGAAAGAATAAGAAAGGCTTTTACGACTATTCAGATACTGACAAGAAGAGCCGTAAAGTCAATGAAGAGATTTACGATCATTTTGGCGGCCTGTCGCGCATAAAAATGGATATGATGGACATCCAGGATCGCCTGAGCCTGATTATGATCAACGAAGCAGCTCACTGCCTGCAGGAAGGGATCTTAACCTCACCACGCGATGGTGACCTCGGGGCCATTCTGGGACTCGGTTTTCCACCATTTTTAGGTGGGCCATTCCATTATGTAGATGCCATCGGCGTCCAAAAGATCGTTGACCGTTTAAAAACCTTAGAAGATAAATATGGTCCACAGTTCAAACCGGCACAAATTCTTGTGGATAATGCAGAGACGAATAAGAAATTTTATAAGGAATAGATTATAGAACGCGGACAACGCGGATTTGACGGATTATCGCAGATAATTTAAAAGTTATTGAGTTATTAGGATATTGAGTGTATTAAGGAAGTGAGTACAGAATGTAGAATTCAGAAATCAGAATAATTATTTTTGGTGGGCTCCACTTAAAAAAGTGGCGTCCACCTGGTAAAGCTTCTTGCCGGATTAGATGGACGCCACCTTGAAGGTGGAGCCCATCTGTCCTATCGTTTAAATCCTTGAAAATAATCTCGGCCGAATCGTCCCATCCGGATTCTAATTGAAAGAAAAATGCTATTAATGACCCGATAAGTCAGAATTGAGATTTGTTGGATTAACGGATTTGAAGATTACAATTTTTAACCCACTATTGATACAACACCAACCGATCCGCGTTCATCCTTTCATCCTTTTAATCTGCGATTATAACAAATACAGTAAACACATTGGTATCTGTCTTTTCGGCCGAAATGGAGAAATCTAACAACGCCTGGAAACCTTATAGCAATTGTAAACTAATGAAGGTCATAAGCGGCAGGGATGTGCCATGGCATGTTCCTACGGGTATAAACGTAAATCCGTCTTCCGTTCTCCGTCCTGCGGTCTCCCGTATTCCGCATTAATTCACGTAAATCTGAGGTGTTAAACTAATCATGTCTGGCTTGTGGGGATCGCGTTCGCTGCCATATCAGGACAAAAAAGCCTACGAAACCGATCGCTTCGAGAATACGTCCGATGAATGGTAAGATGTTGGATGAAAATGCCAGGTCCCCAAAAATGGTCATCCATATCCCAATATTTAATAATATGATCATCGACCAGTTAAACAATGCATTACCCCTTTTGGGCATCTCAAAAAAACGCGGGAAACTCCAATACGCGACACCCATCACTAAATGCATGACCCAGCCGAAAACGATTATTTCGATATGTACAGGTAATAGCCTCCAAATTTGAGGATCGATATTCGTTGCTTTATTGACCAGCAGCAAGGCACCCAGTGTGAAACCAAGTACAAGATAGATCAGTGATAACCGGATCACTTTAACACTCAATTCGGGCATCTCACGCTCTCTTTCTGTTTTTCTTATTTCTGCCTTTCACCCGGCTCCAGGTATTAACAGCGAATAACAAACCGGCTAACCACTGCAATATAGCTGATATTACCAAAGCGGTCATCACCAACATTGATCTGTGGCCGGAGCCATTTATCGGTTCAAAAATTACCCGCATAATTAGACCTGCATTTATAAATATATATACCAACCACCCCAGTGATTCCTTACCGCGCGGCTCTTCTTTCGAATACCGGGGAAACATCCAATAAGCCACTCCAAAAATGAGCTGAGTGATCCATCCTACAGCCAAAGCATGATAGAATGACGGGAACAGAT
>Ga0102944_1001707_pt1 | contig 14011 bp, 8 predicted proteins | sample SalPonD_shore_MG_FD_78172 | JGI IMG/M metagenome (GOLD analysis project Ga0102944, IMG submission 78172) | Salt pond soil microbial communities from South San Francisco under conditions of wetland restoration - Salt Pond MetaG... | ecosystem: Environmental > Aquatic > Marine > Intertidal zone >...
GATTCATCAATATTACTATATATGGTGGTCATTTCGATAGGGATTCTCTCAAGATTCATGGTTTTAAAAGAATTTTCAATATCCTCTTTATTTTTATATTCAGAATTAAAGTGCCATATTTCATAATCATTGATGTTATAATCATTTCTTAAATCAATATTTAATCCTATAAAAGCTATTATTGATGAATATGAGGCTTCTCCCTCTTTTATTCTATTGAGATATTTTTTTGGAAAAATGCCTGGAGGACATAAATTAGTCACCAAATTAGTAATATCACAATCTGACAAAAATACTTTAGCTTTATAGATTGATTCTTTATTTCCAGATAAAGCTTTAAGCCCGATAATTTCATTCTTTTCATATATTAGGGTAGTTACTTCGCTATTATAATTAATTTTCCCTCCTTGGTTAATATAATTATTAATTAAGACTCTTGTCAATTCTCCAGCACCTCCCTTAGGATAATATGCTCCTTCTAATCTATAATTCAATTCTGCCATTAAGAATGTTAAAGCACTCATCTCTTCTCTAAATAACCCAAAACTAATAGAAAGAGCAGTCATAACTTCCTTACACGCATCATCTGAAATATATTTATCTATGACCTTCGATATAGGTTTAAATAATAAGTTTAAAAATTTTAAAAAGGTCCTAAAATGACGTAAAATAAAAATAAATCTTCCAAATTTATTCTTGATGGAATAATTCATTAACCAGATTATAATTTTTTTCGAATTTTCATAAAATTTGCTAATATTATCAGCTTCATCAGGAAAATTTTCTTTTAATTTTTCAATATGATCAACGAGTGATACAGGAACTTTTATATCGATGCCATTTTTAATATCAATCCAATGAAATACATTATTTAATTTAATAAATTCAATTTGTTTTTCTACCCCCATCTCACGTAGAATCTGAAAAACCATACCATTTTTACCACATCCATTAATAAAATGTATGTTCGTATCGAAGCGAAAATCTTTTCTTTTAAAATTGACGCAATATCCTCCTGCCCTATTATTTTTTTCTAATATGCACACATTTAAGCCTCTTTTTACAAGCAAATTGCCAGCAGTTAAGCCTCCAATTCCCGCTCCAATTATAACTACATCGTAAAATAAATTATCATCCATCTTATTGTATTATTTCCTCAATTGAATTTATACTCTATAGGTTACAATTATTATTAAATTCTAGTTTGCTCTTTAAAAAAATCTCTTATATTAGATTTATATTTAGTATAATAAAGATTCTTTTTAGTTCTTTTCTTATAACTAATTATGGCTAATAAATATAAATCAAAGATAATTCGGCTTGCTCATGGTGCGGGGGGGATATTACAAGAAAAATTAATTAATTTTATTACCAGAAATATCCCTATAAAAAATATCAATCATGGAATTGGAGTAGAGGAGTTAGATGATGGAGCTACAATTCCACTTGATAAGTACGATAAAGAAATTGTGGTGACCGCAGACGGACATACAGTATTTCCACTCTTTTTTCCTGGAGGTGATTTAGGTACTCTTAGCATCTGCGGTACTGTTAATGATCTTTTAATGATGGGCGCTCATCCCTTAGGGTTAACCTCTTGCTTTATTATAGAGGAAGGATTTACATTTGATAGTCTTGAAAAAGTTGTAGACTCATTTAATTCAACAGCTAAAACGGCTAATATTGCTATAATTGGGGGGGATACTAAGGTTATGCCGAAAGGAACTTTAAATAATATAATAATTACCACTTCAGGAATAGGGATTAAAAGTAAAAGCATAAGAATAGTGGATAATGGGCTTAAAAAGGGTGATAAAATATTAATTACAGGAACTATAGGTGATCATGGAACTGCTTTATTGGCTAAACGAGAGGGATTAAATATATCAACAGATCTAAAATCCGATCTTGGTTTGCTTATTGAGGTTATTAATTCGATTAAACCACATATTAAAGAAAATCATATCCATGCTATGAAAGATCCAACTCGCGGAGGAATTTCGGGAGCCTTAAATCAATGGGCAACTAAATCTAATGTGGGAATTTTTTTAGATGAGGAGAAAATCCCGATAAAAAAGCAAGTTAATGCTATTTGCGATATGTTAGGATTAGATCCATATAATATGGCTTGTGAAGGGAGAGCACTTCTTTCTGTTGACCCCACATATTCAGAAGATATATTACAAAAGATTCGTTCCACTTTTATGGGGAAAGATGCTCAAATTATTGGCGAAGTAAGTGCCAAAAATCCTAAAAGAGTTCTCTTAGAAACAGTTATTGGAGGTACCAGATTCGTTGATAATCCATTAGGAGAACCAATTCCAAGAATTTGTTAGGAAAGCTTTTCCCTTTTCTATATTTTTAAAAAGATGATGTCTTTTTTAGATATTTAAAATTTTACTTAAGTAATCTTAAGATCCCCTCTTTAAATATCTTGATTTTCAAAAACAATCCTTAAATATTTACATTTTTTTCCATTAATCATATTAGTATCATAATAATATCTAAAAACAAGATTTCTGTAAAAATTAAAAGTAACCCAATAAAAATGGCATTTCCGGGTATATCGCTTTTACGAAATAAAGAATTTACAAGAAAAATCGTAACCAAAATAAAAAAATTAACTGAAGACATAAATCGACCCATAAAATTAATGCATGTTTGTGGAACTCACGAGCATACAATTTCTAAGTTTGGGCTTAGATCTCTTTTACCAAAAGAAATTGAAATCATATCTGGTCCAGGATGTCCCGTATGCGTATGTCCAGCAGCAGATATAGATAAGGCTATAGAACTTGGGAGAAAAGATGATACTATAATCACCACATTTGGAGATATGATTCGAGTTCCCGCCACTAATCTCTCTTTAGCTGAATTAAAAGCAGAAGGCGCTGATATTCGTATTGTATATGGTCCAAATGATGCAGTAAAAATTGCTAAAGAAAATCCTAATAAAGAAATTATTTTTTTTGCCATAGGTTTTGAAACTACCGTTCCTTTAATAGGATATGAGCTGAAAAACCAACCTCCTTCCAATTTTTCTGTTATATGTGCTCATAAATTAATTCCCGCTGCATTAGAACTTTTAATTAGTATAGACCAGTTAAACATTGATGGATTTATCTCTCCCGGACATGTTGCTACTATTATTGGATTGCAACCTTTCAGATTGTTTTCTGACGCGTATAAAGTTCCAAATGTCGTTGCTGGATTTGAACCTAATGATGTTCTTCTGGCGATTTTAATGCTTTTAAGACAGATAAAAAATAAAGATTCTAAAACAATCAATGAATATTCACGAGTAGTAAAGTCAAATGGAAATATCAGAGCTCAAAAGATTATTTCTGAAGTATTTGAACAAATTTCAGCTCAATGGAGAGGAATTGGAAGAATATATGATGGTGGCTTAATAATAAAAGAACAATATGCTCAATTTGATGCGGATAAAAAATTCGATATCAAGATTAGCAATGCCCAAGATATACCCCCAGGTTGTTCCTGCCATTTAGTTATGACCGGAAAGATTTATCCCTATGAATGTAAATTATTTAGAAAGCAATGCACTCCAATCAATCCGGTAGGGCCTTGTATGGTGTCCCAAGAAGGAACATGTTCCATCTATTATAAATATTATAGAGAATAAACTCTCTTAGGTTTATTAGCTTAGGAATCTTTTTTATTGAGTAACTCCAATAATTTACTACGGTCAAAATATACTTCATTTCTTATAATTTTTTGATCATCATTGATTTCTACAATATCCATTCCAAACTCAACTAAATTATCATTATAAATAGGGATATTTGCTTTCCATTTCAAGATAAACCCTTTTTCAGTTTCATAGAATTCTTCTAATTCCCATTTCCAGTTTGGATTAGCGGCTAATAATTTCTCAAAATAACGATAAAGTTCATTTTTTCCTTTTAAACCTTCTGGATTAGCCGGATCTTGATAATAACAATTCTTACTATAGAATTCTATAAGTTTCTCTGGTGTATTCCCTGTCCATGTTTTAAGCCATTTTATACAAAATTCAAGATTCGTATTATAATCCATTTTGGATTCCAAGATTAGGAATAATTGGGTTAATTAAAAGAATGATTTTTTAATATTAAAAAGTGATAATAATAAAATTCAACTTAAGAGTATTCTATAAATACAATATTTAATTAATTATAAACATTTTTACTCAACACGAGTATAAAATAAGTGAAAATGAACTCAAAAATTTATCACTTTTTAGCATTTGATATTGGAGCGAGCTCGGGGAGGGCTATAGTAGGAACTCTTAATCAAAAAAAATTATCTGTAGAGGAGATTTACCGTTTTCCTAATTATGGAATAAAATTGCATAACTCATATTATTGGAATTTATTAGAGATCTATTTTCAAATTATCAAAGCTATAAAAAAATATGTAAAATTATATGGAAATCATGTAGATGGGATAGGAATTGATACTTGGGGAGTTGATTATGTTTTATTAGATAGAAATAATGAATTAGTAGGGTTAAGTTACCATTATCGCGATAATCGAACAAAAGGAATGCTTGAATATATTTTTAAACGTGTGTCTAAAGAAGAGATTTTTGCTAATACAGGTATTCAATTTATGGAAATAAATACCTCTACACAATTATTCTCACTTGTTTACAATAATTCCCCTAAATTAAAGATATCAAGAACCTTTTTGATGATCCCAGATTATTTGAATTTTTTATTAACTGGGAAAAAATGTTCAGAATACACCATAGCCTCAACCACCCAGTTAATTAATCCTAAAACAATGGATTGGTCTAAGATTATTATTAATAAGTTAGGTATAGATAGAAATTTATTCCAAAATCTGTGTAAACCAGGAACTATCATAGGAAAAATTTATAAAGATATTGCTCGAGAAGTTAAACTTAAAAATAAAACTAAAATTATTGCTCCTGCCTGTCACGATTCAGCAAGTGCAATTGCAGCAGTTCCTGTTAGTATGTTAAAGTATAAGCGAGGAGAATGGGCATATTTAAGCTCAGGCACTTGGAGCCTTTTAGGTGTAGAAATAGATCATCCAATAATTAATAAAAAATCCTTAGAATACAATTTTACAAATGAGGGAGGTTTTGAAAACAGTATAAGGTTTCTTAAAAATATAACGGGATTATGGATAATTCAAGAATGCAAGAAACTTTGGCAAAGTAGTAGTTCAAATCTAAACTGGGAAAAAATAATGTTAAAAGCCTCAAAAGCGAAACCATTTCAGTGCTTTATAAATCCTGATAATGGTATTTTTCATAATCCTTCAAATATGATAAAAGCAATTCATGAATATTGTGAAAAAACTAATCAATACATTCCAATAACAATCGGCGAGATAGCAAGAGTAATTTTCGAAAGTCTTGCATTAAGATATAAGCAAATAATAGAAGATTTAGAGGAGATTACTGAAAAAAATATAAAAGCACTCTATATAATAGGGGGTGGTGCTTCAAATAATTTATTGAATCAATTTACTGCAAATTCCCTTAATATCCCTGTATTAACTGGTCCTATTGAAGCAACCGCGATAGGTAATATCTTAATTCAAGCTAATGCTATTGGTATTGTTAAAGATCTCAATGAAATAAGAGAAATCGTAAGAAATTCATTTTCAATAAAAAAGTTTTATCCTAAGGAGCAAAAAAAGTGGAATTATCATTATGAAAAATATCAAAAAATTATTAAAAAAGAAATTTAGAACTTCTCCCACATATTACTCTTAGGTTATGTTATTATTAACTTCCTCACAATCTTGATCAAAACAGGACCAATTAAACCAGAGGGCATAAATTGCTTTTTATATTTATGGTTTATCCAATCATCCCCTCCCTTTTTTCCATAACCAATTAATCTATTTCTTAAAGTTGGGGTAACTTCTATCTGAACTTCATTTTCTCCAATTTTCACCGCTGAGGTAATATCTTGCTGATAAGGATACGTTAGTAGAGGTGGAAATTCTTTTCCATTCGCTTTAATAATCCCAGCATCATGGATACGTTCTATTGAAATTAAAACTCTATTGTCTTCTTGAAGTTGTTCTTTAGGTATATTAAAATTAAATGAATATATAGCTTTACTTGAACAATATTTTAATTCTGGGATAGTTCTCCAATCTTTTAATTCCTGTATTTCTGTATTGAATTTTTGGTAATTTCCTAAATGATCTCGGAGATTTGTCTCAAATCTAAAATTTTTTATCTCAATGGAATATAAATCATTTTCTCCAATATTTATTGATTTTTTATTTCCGTTATTTAGTTTTATGGTATAACTTCCTGGAATACCGATATAACTTATTAAATTATTTTTATCTCTCTCGATTTTTAATTCAGATTCAACAACATAAGGCTCTTCAGTACCATCTTTAAGATCTATCAAGAAAGCTTCATAAGGATGGAAAAATATATCCATTTCAACATAATCTTCATCTCTCCTATACTGAGTTGCTTGGATTATATTTCCTGACCAAGAATTTAAAATGAAAGGAATTTTTTTAGGATGAAAAAATTTTATTTTAACTCTTTTAGCAGAATTTTGAGAATTTCTAAGAAAATAAAAATCATGAATGTCTGATTGTTTGTGAATATAATAAATTGAATCTTGTGGTTTCTCAAACTGAATTCCGGGTTTAATTCCAAAACTTTCTAAAATATGATCAGAAATCTTGCTGCCATCTTTTATTAAGAAAATATTGTTATTATCACCTAAATTTTTCATGATATTACTTATTTCTTCATCATTCTTTTCATAATTTAAGAAACCTGGTTGTTTTACAGGTATTGAATTAATAAATATTACTGGTATCCCATTATTGGTGATCTCTTTAAGTTTTTTTGCCATAGCTATTGAAATTTTTTTTAAATTTGGAATAATTAATATTTCCACTTCTGCTGATCCAATTATTAATTTATTCTGTACCACTTTACTATTTAGGATAGCTTCTTCATTAACATGAATATAATAATATCCATTTGAATTTAAATCGTCAGTTAATCGGAGAAATGAGGAGGTCCATCGTTCATTATAATCTAATTTATCTGGTCCCTTCACATGTGCATTGTTTGCTCCTCTCGCAGTATTAGCGTCATATTTATCTAAATATCCTCCAACTAATTCCTCTCTTTTTAAGACATTGTCACAATAGTTAAATAGAGGATAAAATAATGCAATATTGCTAATTATCTTACCTATTCGTAATACATATTGACACCTTGAGATATATTTATTTAATATTGGAAAGAACTCCCAGAAGGGATTATTTCTACTAAAATTCGAAGAATAATTCGCTGGTGATGGTAAGTATGGAGTGGAAAATCCGCAAAATCCAGGATAAGGAAATTGAGGATTTTGATAAGGAAATCCATGGTAGATCATCTGATTAACTCCACATGCAAACAATTTATCAGCTGCAACTTTCCACTTTAATGGCGTAGTCATATAATCTCTTTGATTCCAAACCATTGATTCTGCAGTAATAATTTTTTTATTGTAAATAGCACCAGCAGAACTAGCTAATCTTAAAAAGTCATTAATTCCACCAGCATATAATTGTTCCGTTTCAGGTATATGAGAAATTCCAGAAATTTTCAAAGTATCCGCTCTTATTCCATACCCTTGAATTCTATTTTTTAGATTATTTTTTTCAGCCCATTCTGTCATGATTTGCACAAGATTTTCACAAAATAGTTCTGAAATGGTTAATTCATAATCAAATCGAATTTTATCCCCAATTTCATCTTTTAAATCAAATACTGGAATCATTTCATCCCTTATACGTCGATATTTATTATCCCTACTCGGAACAAAGCAAATAGGTAAATATGGTTTGAGATCGTACCCTCTTCTTGTTTTAAATTCTAAAATCAAACTATCGGTCCATAGCCAATTAGATGACAATTCCAAACTATCCGTAAAGAAAGCTCTTAAAGTTTTACCAAAGTGGTGTCCAAAATATTTTTTCGCTTCTCCTAAATGTGATTTAAGATGATTTTTTATAGGTTCAGAGGCTAGATGATCAATAACTAAGCTAATTTTATTAACTTCTGATTTACAATCTGCTAAAGGACCGATTCCTGAAGGTCTGCTAAAAAATGAAAAAATTTGCCATGTTCCTTGAGGAACGTTCCAGTTCAAAATATTATCCTTATTAACCTTATCTGTTAAATCAATGAGAGAATTTTTATCTAAATAGCTTCTCTCTATTTTTTTAAATTTAATTTTTCCTGGACTTTCTAATGGTTTAGCAGCAGTTACAGCAACCAACTTCCGATCTTCGCTAAAATCTTGTATTGGTGATAATCCTTGAGGTGGGGGTTCTATGACTTCGGGGAGCTTTCCAGAATAATTTAATGGGCCCTCAATAGTTTCTTGTCCAATCATCAATGTTTTCATAGAATCTGGTTTTTTTATATGAGCACCACCTGTTGGCCAAGAGGAACTAATTGTTAAATCTATAATCATACCTCTTTTCTCTGCTTCATCTAATACAGATTTAACCATTTGATAATAATATGGCTGCATATATCTATGCGATCGCTTTGCTCGTTCCATATCTGTTTTTTCCAAATCAAAAGGAGAGCCAATCATAAAAACCTGTATTTCTGCTCCAAGAAAACCAACCTTATCTAATTCTTGAACTTCTTTTACTAACTCATTTTCATCAACATCTAAACCCGTCCACCACCATCTAACCATAGGTCTTGAGAATTTTGGAGGATTTCTAAACTCTTCAACTTTAAAATTTCTATCTTCCAACATTTTTTATCTCCACTAATTTTTCTAAATAAATTTATATCATAAATTTATAAAATCTTTTTTCAACATATCTAAAATCAGATTGATATCAGTTTTAGTTTTTGGTTGAAAATTGTCGCTTTCCATATAATGGATTATTGAGCGTAGAAACTGTTGGGCAACTGGTCTCTGATCTATATCAGTTTTCAAATCTATGGCACATACTAAAATTTTTCCTTTACCTACACTTGCCTCAAAAACAAGACCAAGTTTTCGATTAGTATTCCAATCATCAATAACTTGTACAATTGGTCGTAAGTCTGAACCAAAAGAATCAAGCTGCAAAAATTTTGATTTTGTAATTAAATCCCACCATTGCCAATTACTATGGAATTCTGTTGGAAACAATTCTAGACATGGATGATTTGGATCACACAAAATTCCCAAGGTATGTGGTGGTTGTCGGTTTGTCCACTGAGTATTCCAAAAAATAGATGTAAAACCCGCTGGTATCTCATTATCTATCATTCCAGGAGGTGGTAAAAACAAAACCTGCTTTCCGGACTTTAAAGTGGATAAATTATCTGGATTAAGCGAATCAATAACAAGTATCGATTTAGGAATTGAAACTTTAGATTTTGAGGGAAATACCCATATATTCCAATGATTACGGAAGTTGGTCCCTCTTAGAAAAATGATCAATTTCAGTTGAACTGGTACCTTAACCTGATTTAATTCCAATTCAATTGAGCCAAGTTTAATGTTATTTCCGATAGAGATATTTATTTGTTCAAATGTTCCAGTCGCTATTGGATGGCCACTAGAGGATTCAATGATCCATTCTGGGGAAGTTTGTTTGATTGTTTTAGGTCCGTAATGAGCGATTTCAGCTTCCGCTTTAAAAATTTCCTCGTTCGTCCATATTATTTTTTCCATACGTACCAGCGGTACAGTCTCACTACAGAATTGATGATATTCCTCTGGTTTAATGTAACCTTTCTCTTCCCAGAAAGCGTCAAGAACGCCTACAAGAGCAGTACCCTGACCGGGAAAATCATGTAGATCTAGAAGTTGGAAACCCGCGAAACCAGGTGTGCGTAATGCCGCTTCAATTTCTTCTTTATATAATATTGCTTGTAATTTTCCTGAAGCAATAAGAAAATCTTCTGCTTGATCTAACATTTGGTGTTCTTTCAAAGAATCACGAAAGATTTCGAAGTTTTTTGCCTGTAAAATCCCTTTATACTTTTTGATTTCTTTGAAATTTGGATATACACACCATTGACCGATTTCATGTGAAATCACTGGTACAGAATAAGATTTGATTATTTCTCTATAATCATAGTTAGTGGAAAATGGTATTGAATTAAACCGACTTCTCAGTCCATCACCCCATTGATGACTACGTGGTTTGGGAATCAGGTGATATTCGTTTTCAGGAATAACTGGCCAACCAGCTCCGCCTGTATAGACTCGACGATTATCCTTTGTTTTCCAATATTTGATAAGATTCCCTAGATAGTTTTTCATTTTTTTTCTCCCTGCTGGTTCATTTCCATAAGCTAACAAACAAAAAGAAGGATGATTACCATACTCTTTCAGAATTCGATCACTTTCATCATAAATAAATTGATCAACAGGTTGGTCAGCTCCGAGCGAGGGACCAGCATTCGCCCAAGATGCACACTCTATTTGAAAATAAATACCTACCCGGTCTGCTGCTATAAAAGCGGCTTTTGGAGGACACCAGGAGTGAAATCTGATATGATTCAAACCATGTGCCTTAACAATTTTAAATATTCTTATCCATGAATCTACATCAGTTGGGGGATATCCTGTTAATGGAAAAATAGCACATTCTGATGTACCTCGTAGAAATGTTTTTCGACCATTGACCGTAAAATGAGTACGTTCAGTCTCGAATACACGCATTCCAAATTCGATAGTTTTACTGCTGTGATAATTAAAACCATTATAACTTGCATCTAATGAAACATACAACTTGTATAAATTCGGCTTAAATTCATCCCATAATTCTAGTTTACCTTCTATAGGATATTCTACTTCAAGAAATTTTTCCATATTTATTATTTCGAAGCCTATACCTTTCAATTTGCTTTTTCCAGAGATTTCTAGGTTAAGTTCTCCCTGAACTTTACAACCAGTTTTATTCCCTAGCACGAGTTGAATTATTACGGAACAATTATGGATGTCTGGATAAATTTGGATATCTTCGATTGAGACAAAACTCTTAGCTCTAAGTTCTATTTTGCCTATTATACCATTCCAATTTGTTTGAGTATGGTCACTAATAGAATGAGAGTTTGGTCCTATGTTAATAATCACGTTATTAATTACTCGAATCGTAATTACATGTTTACCAGGTGTTAAAAATTCAGTTAATTCATATTCATGAGGCGTAGATAAGCTATTTTGTAAACCAACACTTTTAGTATCAACCCATACACGCGTTTCCCAATGGCACCGTTCCAGAAATAATATGATTTGTTTCCCTTGCCAATAGTCAGGAATATGTATTTCCTTCTGGTACCATGCAGCTCCTTTGTAATGTTTCATAGGTGTTAGCCAAAACGGAAGCTTAACATTACCTGGTAGACGATATTTTTCATATTTTGCATCAGTAAACCATGAGCGATCTACAGTCACACCTGTCCATTCTGTTTCAGTAGTAACCTCGTCACCAAAACCATTTTCAGTAACAGATCCTGGTAATTGTATTAAATTAGGCAAAATTTTACTTTCCCAATTATGCTGGATTCCAATATCCTCTGGATCAAGTTCAAAACGCCATTGACCTCGTAGATCAATTATCATATCTTTTTTTTCCGTTTGAATCCCCAAACTTGTTTTAATTCATTTAAATTCTTAAAAATCTAAAAAAGGTAAAGAAGAAGTCTTTAAAATTTTAACCAAGCATTTGAAGACTCAAGAATTTTTCTATAGATATTTATGTTTTGAGTGTTTTTTCTTATTTTTATCAAAATATCTTCAAATTTGATCTAAACAGATACTATATTAATTATTACATCTTGCTGTTCTAATAATTTTATAAAATCGGTTGGAGCTTGATCATCAGTAATCAAAATATCAATCTGAGTAATCTCTAACAACGTAGACAAAGATCTTTTGTTAAATTTACTCGAATCAATTAAACATATCGTCTTTTTTGCATTATTAAATGCAATCTTTTTCATTTCCATCTCCATAGGATGAGGATCTTTTTCTTATTATAAATGACTTAAAGAATTCAAATCCCTCGAAAATTATAGACAAAATTATGATTATTTTAATAATAATGTTAGTTTATTAAAATCTAATTTAACAAAAAATAGCATAAAATATCAAATTTTAAATCATCAATAAAAAAGCAAAATTAGAGAGCAATAATTCTAATATTGAATAAAATTTATTATATTTTTTAAATATCAATTTTAATATAATAGATTTTTTTTTAAAAAATGTTTGGATAATATATTTGAATTCTATTAAAAGCTCATAAAATGAGAAATATCATGAATATTGGTCAAATAAATAAGTCATATGAAATCGCAGAGGAAATATATAGCCAATTTGGTATTAATATTAATGATGTAATTGAGCAATTAGAAAATATAAGTCTTTCAATCAATTGTTGGCAAGGGGATGATGTGAGAGGTTTTGAAGTACCAAATTTAAAATCAGTTAGAGGGGATATTTTAGCTACGGGAAATTATATTGGAAAAGCGACAAATATTACAGAACTTCAAGCAGATCTCAAAATGGCAATTTCACTAATACCCGGCTCTCATAGAATCAATTTACATGCAATTTATGGCGATTTTGAACAAAAATCTATAGATCGGGATGAAATTGAGATAAAACATTTCCAAAAATGGATAGAATGGGCAAAAAGGGAAAATTTAAAATTAGATTTCAACTCTACTTTATTTTCTCATCCGAAGGCGGATTCTGGATTTACTTTAAGCTCCAAATCTCCTGAAATCCGTGAATTTTGGATTACACATGTACAGAATTGCCGTGAAATTAGTGCCAAAATTGGAAAGCAGTTAAATGATAAAGTGATTCATAATATCTGGATACCTGATGGTATGAAAGATATTCCTGTTGATCGATTAGGTCATAGAAAGTTATTAAATGATTCATTAGATGAAATTTTCACGCAAAAATTAAATTTAACCTTCATTCAAGATTCATTAGAAGGTAAATTATTTGGGATCGGCACCGAAGCTTTTGTTGTTGGGAGTTATGATTTTTATTTAAGCTACGCTTTAAAGAATGATATAATGATAACTCTTGATTCGGGACATTTTCATCCAACTGAATCCATTGCAGATAAAATTTCAGCAATTCTACCTTTTGTTAAGGGAATTTTGCTTCATATCAGTAGAGGAATACATTGGGATAGTGATCATATTCCAATCTTGAATGACGAATTAATTCAAATCGCTGAAGAAGTGATTCGAGTGAGAGAAATGAATAAAATTTTCTTAGCCTTAGATTTCTTTGACGCGTCTATAAATAGGATAGCAGCTTGGGTTATAGGGGCTCGATCAACCTTAAAAAGCTTTTTATATTCTCTACTCCAACCTTGGGAACTTTTACTTGAATATGAAGAACAAAATAAGCATTTTCAACGATTAGCCCTATTAGAGGAACTTAAAACCCTTCCATTTGGCTCAATATGGGATTATTATTGCTACAAACATAATGTTCCTATTGGAACAGAATGGTTTTCTCATATTGAAGATTATGAAAAAAATATACTCAAGAAAAGGTAATATCTACGAAAAGATTGAATGAAAAATTTCTCGAAGTAAATCTTTTATACCCAAAACTCATAGATGTAACTTTTTCTAATGTAAAATTAGAAAAACATATTGGTGGGAGATAAATAGGATTAAAATTTTTTGAATATTTATTCCTTTTTTCAAAAATTTTTTATTGATTTTCTGAATTATTATTCATTTCATTTAGAATCATCATTCATTTCGACCATTTTTCTTATCAATTTCTTAAATAAAATAGTAATTTTTTAATAATCCCATTAATATTTTATAACAATCCTATTATGCTATTTTTTTAGGATATGGGAAAATCAAAAAATTTCAAACAAATATAATAAAAAACAAAAAGAGGATAAAAAAGATGCCAGTTAAAGTTGCTTTTATGCAATTATCTGATTGTTGGGGGTGTCATCAGTCCTTATTAAATGCTCACTTAGGATTGCTTGA
>Ga0102944_1001708_pt1 | contig 14009 bp, 12 predicted proteins | sample SalPonD_shore_MG_FD_78172 | JGI IMG/M metagenome (GOLD analysis project Ga0102944, IMG submission 78172) | Salt pond soil microbial communities from South San Francisco under conditions of wetland restoration - Salt Pond MetaG... | ecosystem: Environmental > Aquatic > Marine > Intertidal zone >...
CCGGCTGGAATCTTTGGAAGACTTCGGGGAAGACTCCCTGGAAAAAGCCCTGCGGGATCTGGCGGACGCAGAAGGGGTGAAAGCCGGCCGGCTGATTCATCCGACCCGTCTCGCCCTCACCGGGCAGGGCGTAAGCCCCGGTATTTTTGAAGTGATGGCGCTGCTGGGACGCGAAACCAATCTGAAACGGCTGCGGAAAGCCATCGAAGTCCTCCCCGGTTGAGGGAGCGCGGTCAATCTCACCTTGCCGTTTGTATTTGAAGCAGCCGGTGCCCATTCATATCTGCTTACTCTCAAGTCTCATTCAGTTGCCTTAATAATGATGAGATGTTCATCGGGCGCGTAGCGAGATAAAAAAAAGCGGCTCGTTTCCGAGCCGCTTTTTCGTGCAAAGGAATGATCGAAAGTGTGGATTAACGCCCTCGGCGTCGTCTTTTCGAATTGGACCGGCGAGCCCGCCGCCGCTGGCGGCGAATAGCCTTGGCGCGCTTCATCCGTTTCTCATCGCTGGGCTTCATGTAATAGGAATGCTGCTTGATTTCCTTGAAGACCCCGGCTTTCTGAAACTTCTTCTGAAAGCGCTTCATCGCTCGTTCCAAGGGCTCATCCTTTTTAACGGTCACTTCGATCATAAATGCATCACCTCCTCATGGTGTTCTCAAAAGGTTGTTTAACCGAGATATTGTCGTAAGCCTTTACTCCGCGATTTATGCCGCAACCGCCGCAGGGCTTTCTCTTTGATCTGCCGGATGCGTTCGCGGGTTAAGCCGAACTCGTCCCCGATTTCATTCAGAGTGAGCGCATAGTCCCGTCCGATGCCGAAATACATTTCCAGCACGGTCCGTTCCCGGGCGCTCAGACTGGATAGCGCGTCCATGACTTCCTGTTTTAAGGATTCACTCATGAGATCCTCATCCGGATCATCGCCCTGCTGGTCTTCAATCACATCCATGAGTGAATTGGATTCTCCATCCCGAAACGGCTTATCCAGCGAATAGTGACGCCGGGATATTTGAATCGCATCGGAAACCTCTTCCGGCTTCATGTCCAGCTCTTTGGCGATCTCCCCCGGGCGGGGCTTCCGCTTGAGCGAGTGCTGGAGTTTTTCCGAAGCTTTGGAGATTTTGGTAATATTCCCGACCCGGTTGAGCGGCAGCCGGATGATCCGGGAATGCTCTGCCAGGGCTTGCAGGATCGATTGCCGGATCCACCATACCGCGTAGGAGATGAATTTAAATCCCCGGGTTTCATCAAAACGGTGAGCCGCTTTGATCAAGCCCAGATTGCCTTCGTTGATGAGGTCCGATAACGGCAGACCCTGTCCCTGGTAATCTTTGGCCACACTCACCACGAACCGGAGGTTGGCAGTAGTCAGTTTTTCCAGCGCTTCCTGTGACCCCTCTTTGACTCGTTTTGCTACCGCAATCTCTTCTTCAGGAGAAAGAGGTTCATATTTTCCGATCTCTTCCAGGTACTTGCTGAGAGAACGATTTGTCCTGTCGCGCACTCCTGAATCCTTTCTTGCCATAGGCGTCCGATCCCCTTATCCGTTAATTTGTGACCATTTAATAATTATATGGTTCATTGCCGGCAAAGTCAAGGTTTTGAAAGTTCCCGTTCTTATCACGATCCTGGACCGACCATTCCATCTGTTCATTGTCGGCGCTGTTAATAATGAGAGGTTTTCAATTGTGATGTTACGATACCGTGAGACACTTCAATTCCTTGTGGCCGCCTTGTTCTCTTAATAATTCAACTTTCCTACGAGTAATGAAGACATTAGTTTCATGGCTACCGCGAAAATATTCCTGATGCCGAACAGCCGTATTGATAGACAGCCGGTCCACGCAGGCAAATTGCACTGTCTGGCGAGGCGACCGCCTCCGGGGGGACACTCCAACAATCGCATAATGAAGTAGTTAAGCACGCTGATACGAGATACGTCATATTATATATATCGTAACAAATTAAATATAACTTTACAAGATTTTTTTTCTACAACCATCCTTAATCGAATAGGTAGGCGTAAGGTATTGTATATTATAGACTAACGTCGTGGATTGCCCTGGGGGCTGATTGCAAAGGACGGCTCGTTTGGTTCCCGGAGATGCAATTTAGGCTTGACAATCATTTGGACGTTAACTACGTTTGGGCTCAAATGGCTGGTAATGCAACATATCACAACAATTCAGAGGATTTGCGGGCGCAGTCCGTGCCCGTGCGCATGAGTAAGATCCTCGTTGGCCAGTTGATTGCATTTTTCAGCCTGTATATTCCTGCAATAATTCTTCGTACCACTCGTGAAGATCTACGAATTAGCACTTTGATTCTAGGTCTACTAATTATTGTAGGGATTATCTCTGGGCTACGAATTAGAAGCTAAATATCCAGCCCAGAGGTCAATTCCTACAAGATGAGGGCATCCGTCCTCACATTCCCAATGTACAAGGTAAGTTTGAATTGACTTCCGGGTCAGGTGTGAGATGTCGTGCAATCTGGAGGAAACGAAATGAAGCATGTGAGAGAGCATAAATCGCGGGTTTCGGCATGGGGGGATTGCCCCGGGAAGTTGACCGTGGCCGGGGACGCCCATCCGAGTTTTTCATTTTACCATGTGGTGTATCCCGTGGATGAGGTGCTATCGGACCGGCTTTACAGGCTATGGACGCTCCGATTGTGAATGTGGGTGGCCAGGCCTTGCACAATTAACGAAAGAAATCATTGCGTAACAGGAGGAGAGAATGACTCAGGATGTTGCAGCCATAAAAAAGAAGTCCAACGGAACAGCCCTCAGGGAAGAAGAGCAAGCTCAGCGCCGCGAATCTATGCGGGGTAAGGAGATGACCGGATCCGAGATATTTGTGGAAACGTTGATTGACGTGGGTGTGGATACCGTCTTCGGATATCCGGGCGGAGCCGTGCTCAATATTTATGACACGTTATTCGACCGCCCGGAACTGAATCACATTTTAATTCGCCATGAACAGGGTGGGGCGCATGCTGCGGACGGGTATGCCCGGTCCACCGGAAAGCCGGGTGTGGTATTGGTGACCTCGGGTCCGGGCGGCACCAACACGGTGACCGGTATCGCCACCGCAAATATGGATTCTATCCCCATGGTGGTGTTTACCGGACAGGTGGCTTCGGGTATGATTGGGAATGACGCCTTTCAGGAGGCGGATATTATCGGGATTACCCGGCCCATTACCAAGCATAGTTACCTGGTGAAAGATGTCAACCAGCTGGAATCGGTCATCCGGGAGGCCTTTCATATCGCCACCACCGGCAAACCCGGCCCGGTACTGGTGGATTTACCCAAGGATATGGTGAGCACGACCGGGATCTACAGTGGCAAACAGGAAGTGCGTCTGCCCGGATACAAGCCGGTGACCCGGGGACACCAGAGCCAGATTGCCAAGGCGGCGGAGTTGCTGAGCAACGCCAAACGCCCGCTGATTTATGCGGGAGGCGGGATCATTCTGGGGAACGCGGCCCAGGAACTGACCGAACTGGCCGAGAAAGCCAACATCCCCGTGACCACGACCCTGATGGGGTTGGGCGGATTTCCGGAAAGTAAGCCCCAGGCCTTGGGGATGTTGGGGATGCACGGCACCTGGTATTCGAACATGGCGATCACCGAGTGCGATGTCTTGCTGGCAGTGGGCGCCCGGTTCGACGATCGGGTGACGGGCCGGCTGGACGGCTTTTCACCCAAATCCAAGAAAATTCATATCGATATCGATCCCTCCTCCATTTCCAAGAACGTGGAAGTGGACATCCCCATCGTCGGCAATGTAAAACAGGTGCTGCCGGAAATCACCAAGAGGGTCAAACCGCCGGAAACCGCCGAGTGGTGGGATACCATCCATCGCTGGCAAGAGGAACATCCCCTGCGGGTGCCCGAATCGGACGATCAGATTATGCCGCAGTTCCTGATCAAGAAGATTTCGGAAGTCACCGAGGGAGAAGCTATTATGGTGGCGGACGTGGGCCAGCACCAGATGTGGCTTGCCCAGCATTATACCTTCAACAATCCGCGGTCTATGCTGACTTCGGGAGGATTGGGTACCATGGGCTACGGCTTCCCGGCCGCCATGGGTGCCCAGATCGGGAACCCGGATCGGACCGTCTTCTGCGTCTCCGGAGACGGTGGTTTTCAGATGACGGCTTTCGAACTGGCCACTGCGGTAACGTATAAGGTGCCGGTGAAGGTCGTCATTATGAACAACGGATATCTGGGGATGGTGCGGCAGTGGCAGCAGCTGTTTTTCGAACGACGATACTCGCACACCTTACTGAAGCACTCCAATCCGGATTTCGTCAAGCTGGCTGAGAGTTATGGTGCAGTCGGGATGCGGGTGACCAAACCGGAGGAACTGGAGCCGGCCCTGAAGAAAGCCATGGAGATCAATGATCGGCCCGTGATTATGGATGTGGTGGTGCCGGAAGAGGAGAACTGCTTCCCGATGGTCCCGGCGGGTGCCGCGCTGTATGAGATGGTTGAAGAAGAGTAAACGAAAGGTAGAGGGGTAGATGACAGCGGATAAGGAATCGCGGAAACATACCATATCGGTGTTGATGAGCAACAGCTTCAATTCATTGTCGCGGATTGTGGGGCTGTTCAGCGGCCGGGGATTCGATATCGACAGTATCAGCTTCGGCACCGGACAGGAACCGGGACTGGCCCGGGTGACCATCACGACCCATGGAGATGAACAGATCATCGAACAGATCGCCAAACAGCTCCACAAGATCGTGGATGTCCTGAAGGTGCACGATATGACCTACGAAGCCTACGTCGAGCGGGAACTGGCGCTGGTGAAGGTGAACGCCACTAAATCCACCCGGTCGGAGATCATGCAGATGGTCAACGTGTTCCGGGCGAAGATTATCGACATCAGCAAGGATTCGCTCACGGTGGAAGTGACCGGGAGCGAGGACAAGGTCAATGCGGCCATGGGGATGTTGCGGCAGTTCGGTATCGTGGAAGTGGCCCGCACCGGAACGGTGGCGTTAAAGCGTGAATGGCAGGGAGAGGCATAGCCCCCGACCCGGAGCCAATGAATGAAAACATGACGGATAACTCATAAGGAAGCGGAGATAAGCGAGCATGAAATCCTATTACGATGCAGATGCCGATTTAAGCGCATTAGACGGGAAGACCGTAGCGGTTTTGGGGTATGGCAGCCAGGGCCATGCGCATGCGCTGAATTTGAAAGAGAGCGGAGTCGATGTGGTCGTGGGCCTGCGGAAGAGCAGCCGTTCCTGGGAAACTGCCGAAAAGGCAGGGCTGAAAGTCGCGACCACAGCAGACGCATCGAAACAGGGTGACATTATTATGGTGTTGATCCCGGATCAGAACCAGGTCGAGGCTTACGAACAGGATATTCGCCCCAATTTGAAGCGCGGCAATGCGCTGGTGTTTGCCCACGGGTTTAATATTCATTTTCACCAGATACAGCCTCCCGAAGACGTCGATGTATTCATGGTGGCGCCCAAGGGGCCGGGCCATCTGGTCCGTCGGGTCTACACCGAAGGCGGAGGTGTCCCCTGTTTACTGGCGGTGCACCAGGACCATTCGGGCAAGGCCGAAGCGCTGGCGCTGGCATATGCGAAGGGGATTGGCGGCACCCGGGCCGGGGTGATCGAGACGACATTTAAGGAAGAGACGGAGACCGATCTGTTCGGCGAACAGGCCGTGCTGTGCGGTGGCGTGTCCGAACTGGTCAAATCCGGCTTCGAAACATTAGTGAACGCCGGCTATCAGCCGGAAATCGCCTATTTCGAATGTTTGCATGAACTGAAACTCATCGTGGATCTGTTTTACGAAGGGGGCATCCTGGGGATGTATTATTCGGTGAGTGACACGGCGGAATACGGGGGCATGACCCGGGGACCGGCCGTGGTGAACGACGACACCAAGAAACGTATGCAGGGTTTGTTGGAAGATATTCAAACCGGGGAATTCGCCCGGGACTGGATCCTGGAGAATAAGGCGGGGCGCCCGGTCCTGGAAGCGAAACGGGAACAGCATGCCGCACTCCAGATCGAGCAGGTTGGCAAGAAATTACGTGACATGATGGAATGGATAAATCAATAAGTTAGAGGGTCATACAACCATGGGTTTAAAGACAATAGAAATCTTCGATACCACGCTCCGGGACGGCACACAGGGTGAGAAGGTAGCCTTTTCGTCGGACGATAAGGTCCGGATCGCCGAGCGTCTGGATGAGTTTGGAATTCATTATATCGAAGGCGGCTGGCCGGGATCAAATCCCAAGGATATGGAGTTTTTTGAGCGGGTGAAGGGGAAGGACTTCCGGCATGCCAAAATCGTGGCGTTCGGCAGCACCCAGCGGGTGGGGCATCCGGCGGAGGAAGACAAAAACCTCCGGCTGCTGGTCGCCGCCGAAACGCCGGTGACCTGTATCTTTGGAAAATCCTGGCTGCTCCATGTGAAAGAGGCCTTGCGCATCTCCTCCCAAGAGAACCTTGATATTATCCGGGATTCGGTGGCGTTTTTAAAATCCCATGGGAAAGAAGTGATTTATGATGCCGAACATTTTTTTGACGGCTACAAGGCCGACCCCGAATACGCGGTGCAGACACTGCAGGCGGCGGAGGCCGCCGGGGCGGACCGGCTGGTCTTGTGCGATACCAATGGAGGCAGCCTTCCCTCCGAAGTCGCCCGGATTGTGAAGGAAGTGAAAGCGCAGATCAATACCACCCTGGGAATCCATGCCCATAACGATTCGGAACTGGCCGTAGCCAATTCGCTGGCAGCGGTGGATGCCGGGTGCGAGCACGTCCAGGGAACTATTAACGGGTACGGGGAGCGAACCGGCAACGCCAACTTATGCTCGATCATCCCCAACCTGCAGCTGAAGGGGGAATACCGGTGTGTTTCAGACGCCCAGTTACCGCGGCTGACCGCGCTGTCGCATTTTGTGAGCGAAGTGGCGAATCTGACCCATCCCGGGAACCTGCCTTTTGTCGGCAAGAGCGCTTTCGCCCATAAGGGCGGGATTCACGTGAGCGCTGTCATGAAAAATGTGAAGACCTACGAACACATCGAGCCCGAGGCCATCGGCAACCAGCGCCGGGTGCTGGTGTCGGATCTCTCCGGCAAGAGCAACGTGCTCTACAAAGCCGAGGAACTGAATCTGGATCTGAACGGCAACAAGGAGAAGATCGGCGAGATCGTCACCCGGTTGAAGGAGATGGAAAACGAGGGATACCAGTTCGAGGCGGCCGAAGCGTCCTTTGAGCTGCTGGTGAAAAAGATGACCCAGGAATGGCAGGACTACTTTAATCTGGAGGGTTTTCGGGTGATGATTGAGAAGAACAGCTCGGAAGAACCCCGGGCGGAAGCCTCCATCCGGATGAAGGTGAACGGAGTCACCGAACACACGGCAGCGGAGGGGAACGGCCCGGTGAACGCGCTGGATGAAGCGTTGCGAAAGGCGCTGGACCGGTTCTATCCGGAAATTGGCAAGATGCACCTGGCGGATTACAAGGTGCGGGTGCTGAACGAAAAAGCCGCCACCGGCGCCAAGGTCCGGGTGCTCATCGAATCCACCTGCAACGGCGACACCTGGGGCACCGTCGGAGTGTCCGAGAATATCATCGAGGCCAGCTGGCAGGCACTCATCGATAGTTTTTCATATTATCTGGCGAAAACCGCCGATAAAACTAAGGAAGAAGAATGTCATGCAACAGCACCAGTGGAACAGCTATCCTGAACGAGCCGGCGCGAAGAGACCGCCGTTGAACAAATACCGATATAAGGTAATTCGGGTCACTGTACAAGACTGAAAGAAAGCACAGGGAGATACAAGCGATGGAAAACCGAGTAATGATTTTCGATACCACCTTACGGGATGGGGAACAATCGCCTGGATACAGTATGAATCTGAATGATAAAATCCAGATGGCTGAGCAGCTAGAGCGATTGCGCGTGGATGTGATCGAAGCCGGTTTTCCAATTGCATCCGACGGGGATTTTCAGGCGGTGCGGGAAGTCTCCAAACTGGTGAAGGACTGCCGGGTGGCCGGTTTGTGCCGGACCCGGATCCCGGATATCGACCGGGCCTGGGAAGCCCTGCGCCACGCGGAACAGCCCCGCATCCATACCTTTATCGCTACCTCGGATATCCATCTGGAACACAAGCTCCGGATGACCCGGGAACAGGTGAAGGACGCAGCGGTCCGGGCGGTCCGGCACGCACGTTCCCTGTGCCCGGAAGTGGAGTTCTCGGCCGAGGATTCCTCCCGCAGCGATCGGGCGTTTTTATACGAAGTGATCGAAGCGGTGATTGCCGAAGGCGCCCGGGTGATTAACATCCCGGATACCGTGGGTTATGCCGTGCCCTGGGAGTTCGGCGAACTGATTCGGGGGATCCGGGAAAATGTCCCCAATATCGAGGAAGCGATTTTGAGCGTCCACTGCCATAACGATTTGGGGGTGGCCGTGGCCAACTCGCTGGTGGCGGTGCGCAACGGCGCCCAGCAGATCGAGTGTACCATCAACGGCATCGGCGAACGGGCCGGGAATGCCTCGCTGGAAGAAATCGTCATGGCGATTAAAACCCGGGAGGAAGAGATTGGGTACACCACCCGGGTGGAGACCGAAGAGATCTATCCCGCCAGCCAGCTGCTGGCCCGGATCACCGGAAAAGGCGTCCAGCCCAACAAGGCGATCGTGGGGGCCAACGCCTTCGCCCACGAAGCGGGCATCCATCAGCACGGCGTGTTGAAAAACCCCATGACCTACGAGATCATGACGCCGCATTCGGTGGGGATTGAGAAGAACAGGATCGTGCTGGGCAAGCATTCGGGACGCTACGCGTTAAAAGTACGCCTGGAAGAGCTGGGCATCCGGCCTTCCAAGGACGAACTGAACGTCATCTACGAGGAGTTCATCCGCCTGGCGGACGAAAAGAAGGTGGTGAACGACGACGATCTGTTGCGTCTGGCGGGCGTGCAGAACCCGGGCACCAACGGTTCCAACGGCCTTGACGGCGAGTCACCGGAAATCTCGGGGCAGGAGCAGCGGAAATATATCGGCACCTATTAATTTTGCGGAACAGAGGAGCGAAACAGTAGTGAGCAGGGGAGCGAAGACGGAAACCACATGACGACGAAAAAGATTACAATACTACCAGGCGACGGCATCGGGGTGGAAGTCACCGGCGCCGCCATGCAGGTGATGCGGGCCGCCGGGGAACAGTTCGGAGTGGAGTTTGAAACGGAAGAATTTCTGGTCGGCGGAGCCAGCATCGACGAGTACGGCGTGCCAATCCGGGACGACGTCCTGGATGCCTGCCAGGGATCGGACGCGGTATTTCTGGGCGCCGTGGGCGGCCCGAAATGGGACGGCGTGGCGAAGGACAAACGGCCGGAAAAGGCCCTTCTCCGGCTCCGGAAAGACCTGGGATTGTTTACCAACTTGCGGCCGGTCAAGGCGTATGCGCCGTTGTTAACCGCCTCCACCCTCAAAACGGAAATCGTGGAAAACATCGATATCCTGGTGGTCCGGGAACTGACCGGCGGGATTTATTTCGGGCAGCCCCGCCTGACCGAGCCGGTCGACGGCGGCGAACGGGCGGTGGATACCATGGAGTATCAGACCTCGGAGATCGAACGGATCGCCAGAGTGGCGTTCGATGCCGCCTTGAGGCGGCGGAACAAGGTGACCTCCGTGGACAAGGCTAATATCCTGGCGACCTCCCAGCTGTGGCGGAAAACCGTCAGCCGGCTGGCCGAAGCCCAGCCGGATCTGACCGTGGAGCACATGCTGGTGGATAATTGTGCCATGCAGCTGGTGCGCTACCCAAAACAGTTCGACGTGATATTGACCGAGAACATGTTCGGTGATATTCTGAGCGACGAGGCCGCCATGCTGACCGGATCCCTGGGGTTATTGCCCTCTGCCAGCCTGGGAGACGGCACGGCCATGTACGAGCCGGTCCACGGCTCGGCGCCGGATATCGCGGGCCAGGATATCGCCAACCCCCTGGCAGCCATCGCCTCCGTGGCGCTGATGTTTCGGTACTCCTTCCGGATGGAGGACGCGGCCGGCAACATCGAGGCAGCCATTGACGGGGTACTGCAGGACGGATTCCGCACCTCGGATCTGCGCCAGAACGGGGAAATGACCCTGGGCACCGCGGAAATGGGGACCAAAATTGTGGAGAGACTTCAGGCAACAACAGTGAAACAGGATCGAGGAGAATAGTCAATGTTTGAGACGTACGAGACCAAGACGAAAGGCAACGGGGCCCTGACGTCCGATGTGAAAATCACCCGCAGCAACGGTTCAAGACTGGAGCAGACCAACCTGGAAGATCCCGGGTTTGGCATCAATTTTACCGATCACATGTTGTCTATGGTATATGGGGACGGCGAATGGAAAATCCCGGAAGTGGTACCTTATGATACCCTCGAAGTTTCTCCTGCCATGCTCACGCTGCACTACGGGCAGGCCATTTTTGAAGGCATGAAGGCCTTCCGGGGTGCCGACGGCGCCATCAACATTTTCCGGCCGGAGGCTCACCACCGGCGCTTCACCCAGTCCTGCCGCCGGATTTGCATTCCGGAAATTGATTACAGCCACTTTCTCTCGGGCATCACGACCCTGATCGACCTGGATCGGGCGTGGGTACCGGACACCAAGGGTAACGCCTTGTATATTCGGCCGTTTGTATTTGCCACGGATAACCTCCTGTCGGTGAAGGTCTCCAAAACCTACCGGTTCCTGACCATCACCTCCCCGGTGGGGGCGTATTACAAGGAAGGGTTTAACCCGGTGAGCCTGGTGACCTCGGACGAATACGTCCGGGCGGTCCGGGGCGGTGTGGGGAATATCAAGGCGCCGGGCAATTACGCCGCCAGCCTCCTGCCGGCCAAGAAGGCCGAAGATCAGGGCTTCACCCAGGTGCTGTGGCTGGACGCCCTGGAACGGAAATACGTGGAAGAAGTGGGCACCATGAACATCATGTTCCTGATCGACGGTGTGCTGGTGACCCCGGCTCTGGAAGGCGCCATTCTGCCCGGTGTGACCCGGGATTCGGTAATCCGGATTGCCAAAGACTGGGGGATTCCGGTGGAGGAACGCCGGATCGCCATCGACGAGGTGTTCGAAGCGTCCGAGGCCGGCACCCTGGAGGAAGTGTTCGGCACGGGAACCGCAGCGGTGATTTCCCCGGTGGGAAGCATCCGGCATCAGGATCGGTCCATTTCCATCAATGGAGAAGGCATCGGCCCGCTGGCCAAGAAATTGTTCGATGAAATCACCGGGATTCAGTACGGTGAAAAAGAAGATCGGTTTGGATGGCTCCATAAACTCTCCTAAATTATCCGGTTGGAGAATACGCGGGGGAAGAGTCAGAGGCCTGTCGCAACCGTTGGGGAACGGACAGCCGTTCCGGCCAGGTTGGCGGGAGGCGGGTGACTCGTCGGTGTGTCCGGTTCCGGGACCACCGGAGACGGAGTGGTTGGGAAGACGAACGGAAGAGCATAAAGGATAATTATGGGAGATAAAAAAGTGATTCTGGCCTACAGTGGTGGGCTGGACACCTCGGTACTGCTCAAATGGCTGACCAACCGGGGTTTTGAAGTCATCTGTTTTGTGGGGAACGTGGGACAGCGGGAGGATTTTGAGGCCGTCCGGGAGAAGGCGATTCGTACCGGCGCCTCCGAAGTCTACGTCGAAGATTTACGCCGAGAATTCGTTACCGATTACATCTTTCCCGCCCTTCGGGGCAACGCGCTCTACGAAGGGCGCTATCTGCTGGGGACCTCTCTGGCCCGGCCGTTATTGGCACAGAAGCAAATTGAAATCGCGGAGAAGGAACGGGCCGGGTATGTCGCTCACGGCGCTACCGGCAAGGGCAACGACCAGGTCCGGTTCGAACTGACCTATTACGCTCTGGCCCCCAACATCAAGGTCATCGCCCCCTGGAAGGACCCCGCTTTCCTGTCCGATTTCTCGGGACGGTCCGACCTCATCGATTATGCCAAAGAACATGGGATCCCGGTGACCGCCACGACCTCCAAGCCGTACAGCGAGGACGAAAACCTGATGCACATCAGCCACGAAGCCGGGGAACTGGAAGACCCGCTGTTTGCACCGCCGGAATCGGTGTTCAGCAAAACCACATCTCCCAGAGAAGCCCCGGACGAGGCGACGGTCGTGGAACTGCAATTCCGAAACGGCCTCCCGCGGAAACTGGTCAATCAGAACGACGGCTCGGAAATCACGGACCCCCTGGATCTCTTTATCGCGTTAAACCGGCTGGCCGGGGAAAACGGGATCGGCCGGGTGGATATGGTGGAAAACCGCTACATCGGCATCAAGTCCCGGGGCATTTACGAAACCCCCGGCGCCACCATCCTCTGGGCGGCGCACCGGGACCTGGAAGGCGTGGCCATGGATAAAGAGGTCATGCACCTCCGGGATATGCTCATTCCCAAGTTTTCCGAACTCATTTACAACGGCTTCTGGTTCTCGCCAGAGATGGATTTCATCATGGCGGCCTTTAACAAGAGCCAGGAAGCCATCGACGGGAAAGTGGTGGTGGAACTCTACAAGGGGAACGTGAACGTCATCGGCCGGGAATCCCCCACATCGCTCTACGACCAGGATCTCTCCAGCATGGAGGTGGAGGGTGGTTTCGACGCCACCGACGCCACCGGGTTCATTAATATCAATGCCATCCGGCTGAAGGCCCACAACATTGTGCTCCACGACGGCAAGCCCTACGACTGGCGGAAATCGAAGGAAGAAGAAACGGAAGAAGCCTAGATGAAACTGTGGAGTCCCAAGGGCGGCGTCGATAAGCGGATCGAGGAATACACGGTCGGCAACGACTACCTGCTGGACCGGGACCTCCTGCCGTACGACTGCCGGGCCTCCATGGCGCATGCCGAGATGCTGGGGAGCATCGGGGTGCTGACCGAAGACGAAGTCAGCCGGCTGACGGAAGAACTGCAGCATATCATCCAACTGGCGGAGGCCGGGGAATTCGAAATCACCCCCCGGCAGGAGGACTGCCACACCGCCATCGAAAATCATCTCACCGAGCAACTGGGAGATCTGGGCAAGAAAATCCATACCGCCCGGTCCCGGAACGACCAGGTAGCCACGGCGCTCCGGCTCTACTATAAAGACCGGTTGAAAGAGCTCACAACACTCGGAGAGCAGCTGGCCGCATCTCTGGAATCTCTGGTTGCAAAACACGGGGCCGTGGAATTTCCCGGCTACACCCACACCCGGAAGGCCATGCCGTCGTCCGTGGCGCTCTGGGGAAACGCTTTTATCCAATCCATGCAGGATAATCTCCGGCTGGTGAACGCCGTCCGGGAGATCATCGACCAATCGCCGCTGGGCACCGGGGCCGGGTACGGCGTGCCGCTCTCCGTGGACCGGGATCAGACCGCGAAGAGCCTCGGGTTTGCCAAAGTACAGGAAAATCCCATCTACGTGCAGAACAGCCGCGGGAAGTTCGAAGGGCTGTTGTTGAACGCCTGTGTTCAGATGATGTACGACCTCAACAAGATGGCCGGCGATCTGATCCTGTTCAGCCTGCCGTCGCTGGGCTATTTCCGGCTGCCGGCGGAGATCTGTACCGGCAGTTCCATCATGCCCCAGAAGCAGAATCCGGACGTCCTGGAACTGGTGCGGGCCCGGTACCACGAAGTGCTCGGCTACGAACTCCAGGTGAAATCCATCCCGGCGAATCTCATCTCCGGCTATCACCGGGACCTGCAGCTGACCAAGGAACCGGTCTTCCGGGGGCTGGACACCGCCCTGCGCAGCCTGGACGTCATGACGGTGGTGGTGGACAAGCTGGAGGTGAGCGAGGAAAATTGCCGCAAAGGATTGACCGAGGAAGTCTACGCCACCCAGCGGGTGTACGACCTGGTCAAGGAAGGGATGCCCTTCCGGGAGGCCTACCGGCAGGTTTCGAAGGATTACAGATGAAAAGAATTGGAACCACTAATTTCAC
>Ga0102944_1001709_pt1 | contig 13995 bp, 13 predicted proteins | sample SalPonD_shore_MG_FD_78172 | JGI IMG/M metagenome (GOLD analysis project Ga0102944, IMG submission 78172) | Salt pond soil microbial communities from South San Francisco under conditions of wetland restoration - Salt Pond MetaG... | ecosystem: Environmental > Aquatic > Marine > Intertidal zone >...
ACAAGATCGTGTTCCTGCGGAAAATTGTCCCGGGCGGCTGCGATCACAGCTACGGGATTCACGTCGCCAAGCTGGCAGGCATCCCGGAGATGGTGATCCAGCGCGCCAATGAAATCCTCCATCATCTGGAAGAACATGAAGCCGCCGGAGTGGATACGGAAAAGCGGTTCACACCACCCGCACCGACCACCCAGCTCGACCTGTTCACCGAGCAGGAACAGAAGCTCCGGAAAGAATTGGAAAAGATTGATATCAATACCCTGACCCCGTTGGAAGCCCTGGCCAAACTGGATGAATTGAAGAAAGAAGTCGGATTATGACCCGGCTAGGATGCCGATACGCGAAGACATGAAACACCGAAATACACCGAAGTACACTGATGTTCGAAATGGAATGTAGATTTTTACCCACCGCCTGCTGCGACTAGTACGAACTCCCCTGTTTCTGATCCGACCAATGGATTGACTCCGAAGTGCTGACAAGTTCTTACAAGTACTGTGGCAGGTAATATCAAGACAGAAACAACCAGATAGCCGACTCTAGTTAGCACTTGCTTGCCACCACTTGTAGGCACTTGTGAGCACTTGAAAGCACTTGCCCACCGCCAACTGCCAACTGATCACACCATATGATGTTTTCTATTCGTCTGTTTAAACATCCTCCGGAGCAGCGGGATTATTTTGTCCGGGGTTTGACCATCACCGATTCTTCAAACTGATACCGCACCTGCCCGGGACCGGCATCCCGGGGTTTGGTCACATATTTTCGCTTGGTATACACCACCGGTACCAGGGAGGAATGTTTGGCCTGGCTGTATCCGGCCGCCAGAGACGCAGCAAATTTTAGCGTGGCCGGGGGAGGCTTCCGGAGGTTCTTGTTGTCCGGCATGGCAATCACGTGCGACCCGGGGACATGTTCGGCATGAAACCAGAAATCTTCCTTGTGGGCCAGATGAAAGGTGAGTTCATCATTGTCTTTCGCCGCCCGGCCCACCAGTATACGCCAGCCGTCCGGTGACACATACTCGATATAGGGTTTCCGCTCCAGAGGTTCCTCCGCCTGGGATGTCCGGGTGGTGATTCCTTGCTTCTTCAACTGGCTATTGAATTCCTCCAGGGTCTCCAGTTCCGAAGCATTCTCGATGCTCTCCAGGAGCTCGGAGTATGCCAGAATATCCTGTTCCGTCTGTTGAATCTGCTCCTGCAGTTTGCCCTGTCCCCGGCTGGATTTTTTGGCTTTCTCATAATATTTCTGGGCATTCTCAATGACGGACAAATTCGGCTGGAGTGGAATGGTGATCTGTTCCTGGGTGTCAATGATATCCTGCAGTTCAATTTTATCGCGCTCCCGCGGCGCTTGCTGTCCCTGGGCCATCAGGAGATCAGCGAATTTCCGGTATACTGCGGGATCTTTCCAGTCCCGCAGGTCCGCTTCCTGTTTCTCTTTTCGCCGCTGGGCCCGCTCGATTCTGCTGCCGACCGCGCGTTTCAGTGTCGTCTGCAGACTCCGGAACCGCTTGCCGCGATAGAATTCCCCGATAAATCCCGGGTAGGCTTCTTCGATAGGGAGATGACTATCCCACTGGATATTTTCCCGGTGATGGAGAGGAACCAGACTGAACACAGGAGTCGGAAGTGAGGAAATATATGCATCAGTGGCTTCCAGATCTTTCATGATGTCGATGATCGCTTGGGAGAGCGCTGTCACGTGCTCCGGAGTAAGATCCGAAACGGCGGCATTTTCATTGAGGTTCGCCCGACTGAGGGATTCTCTGGCCAGTAGACTGGTCCAATGTGGCAGCAGCGATGCGAGTGCATTCCGGGCCGATTTGCGGGAATATTCTCCTAGGGCAGCCTCGAACTGGTCCGGGAAATTGTCCGGCAACGGGTAGGGAAATCCGGTGAATTCCCGGAATTCGATTCGCTCAGAATGGCCGCGGTCCTTGAACGAGGCGAGGATGTGATATGATTCATCCACAAAATAGACGTTGGGAACACGTCCGTAAAATTCGAACAGCAACCGGGAACCGCCGGTGAATTGCCAGGACAAGACCCGATCGCTGGGGATCATCCTGATGGATTGGATGTCAGCGCCCCGGACTTCCTCCAGGACCGGGACCTTGCGCCGTGGAATGTTGAGTTCCGATTGCAGGACACAATAGGGGAGTTCACTGCTTCCGGCGTAGTCGACCCGGTAGCGATCGCGTCCGGTCAGCAGGATAAAGGTGCACAGATTTTTTTCATAGGTAAAAATCCGGGTGATCCTGGCATTCAGAAGTCGAGGAGAAAGCCTCTCCCAATAATTTCGCAGGGTGAACCAATGACTATGCATACAGAAAGGTAGAACGCAACAGGCAAAGATCCAATGGGAGGCTCGATTGCAGAGAATGTGAACGGGCAGTTGGCTTACTACGGACCCGGAATGGTATCCCTCGATAATTCTATCAGCGGTAACAATCGAGGGCTCATTATTTATATTCGGTTATATACTGACCGGCAATTTGATCGCAAACGGAGTTGACAACCAGTGAAGATGTTGATATCTTGAAAAGCTATAAATCAAATGGGAGAAGACAGTGCTGTATAGCATGACAGGGTACGGCCGGTACGAGCAGGAGTTCGAGGAATACTCCGCATCAGTGGAAGTGCGTTCGGTGAACGGCCGGTATCTTGACATCAATTTGCGCATCCCGGATGTGTTATCCCCGTTCGAAGGAGAGCTCCGGAGAACGATTAGTGAGTATTTTGAGCGCGGGCAAATTTCGGTAAAAATTTCCCTCAACGGAGCCGAGGAGAAGTATTCGCAGCTGGCGGTGAATATGAATTTGCTCCACCATTATCGCCGCCTTATTGAAGAAATTCGCCGGGAGTTGAATCTCTCGAACGAACCCACGCTGAGTGATTTCCTTGATTTACCCGATCTGTTCACGGTTGAACAGAACATGCCGGATGGCTCATTCATACTGGAGCATGTGAATACGATCTTGCGTCAGGCACTCCGGGATATCCGGCAGATGCAGGAACGGGAAGGGAAATCACTGCAGGCGGATTTGATCGAAAGATTGCAATGGCTTCAGGAGGCAGTGCAAACAATTGAAAAGCGAGCCAGAGAAAACGCCCGGACAGTGAAAAAGAACCTGGAGATGCGCATCAGTGAGTTGCTCGAAGACACCCAGATAGATGAAAGCCGTCTGGCACAGGAGGCTGCGTATCTGGTAGATAAGGTGGACATCACAGAGGAAACGGTTCGTTTAAAAAGTCACATCGATCAGTTCAGGGTCTTGCTGGAAACCGACGGCGGCATCGGGAAAAAACTGAACTTTCTGCTGCAGGAGATGAATCGCGAAGTCAACACGATCGGCGCCAAGGCAAACAATGCCGAGATCTCCCACGTGGTGGTAGACTGCAAAAACGAGATCGAGAAATTGAGGGAGCAAGTACAAAACGTTGAATAGAGCGGGGTTACTGGTTTGCATTTCCTCACCTTCAGGTGGGGGGAAGACAACGATCTGTAAGGAGCTCCTGAACCATCATAAGGAGTATACCTTTTCGATTTCCTGCACCACCAGACCACCCCGGGAGAGCGAACAGGACGGGAAGGATTATTATTTTCTCTCCCGTCCGGAATTCGAACAGAAGATCGCCGCGGGGGAACTCGCAGAATATGAAAAAGTACACGGGCATTATTACGGGACGCTCAGATCTGAGGTGAAGAGGGCTTTGGAACAAGGAGAAGTGCTGCTGGTTGATATTGATGTGAAAGGCGCGATGTCGCTGAAACAATTGTATGGAAGACAATGTTTCACTATTTTTCTGGCTCCGCCGGATGTGCAAGCACTCAAGGAGCGGTTGCGGAATCGTGGGACGGAATCTGAAAAGAGTATGGCACGCCGGCTCAAACGATTGGACATGGAAATGTCCTATGGGAAGCAATTTGATTGCACAGTGGTGAATGAAGAGTTGGACACTACCGTGAGCGCGGTAGAAAAAATAATTGAACAGAAACGCCAAGCATTAACGGAGGAAATGATTCATGGCGCTGGAGACAATTCCTTTCTCAGAACTTGAGAAGCAAACACCGGATGTATTTGAAGCAATTGTGGTTATTTCCAAACGCGCCAGGCAGGTGAATGCCGAACGCCTGGCGAAGATGGAATTGCCTGCTTTTATGGAAGATGTGGAAGAAGACGGCGGCCTGGACCGGGAAGACCTGGAAGATATTGACTTCGATTCCATTGAAAAAGCGACTACATTTTCGATTCGTGAGATGTTAGATGACGACCTGACATTCCGGTATAAAGGTGAATCAGTGGACGAAGAGGAACCACAGGTTGAAGGCGACTCAGGCGATTCTTAGTGACTGGTTCACTGATTCTTCCTTTCTCCTCGGAATCGCCGGTTCGCAACAATTTTATAAAGCATCAGAATTTCTCGACTATCTGAACTCATTCCCCGGAATCCGGGTGTTCGTCTATTTGACGGACGAGGCGCAGACTTATATTCCACCCCGTAGTTTAGAACGACTGGAGGCGCTGGAGATTACCTCTGCCGGGGATTTCGGCACCGGGGAGGTCAGTTCCCGGGATGTGACCGGTCTGATATTACTGGAGCTTGACGGATCACCCGATTCACGGCTTCGCAGGAGATTCGCCCGGGTACTTCCCAAACTCCCTGCTGTTTCGCTCACATCCGAATCCGAGAGCCAGAGCTCAGAGAATCCAATTGTTTTAAACTTTTCCGAAGGGTGGAGCCGAATTTTTGAAGCGCTGGCGCGGACCTTTGCCCGACGGAAACCCTGGCAGAAGAAAAAGATACTTGTTACAGCCGGACGCACGGAAGAACCGATTGATCCGATCCGGATTATCACGAACAGAAGCAGCGGGAAGATGGGATTTGCATTGGCCCGGCAGGCCGCCCTGCGGGGAGCGGATGTCCGATTGATCACCGGGCCGACGCCGTTAACAACACCCTACGGGGTAACTCGCATTGATGTGAACACCGCGGACGAAATGCTCGAAGCTGCGAACGAGTGGTTCCCGGAGACTGATGTCGTGTTCGCTGCGGCTGCTGTGGAGGATTTGAAACCGGTGCGGGTTTCTCAGGAAAAAATCAAAAAAACGGCTCGAATTACAGTTGAGTGCACGGTCGCCCCAGACGTACTGCAATCTCTGGCCGAACAAAAATCCCGGCAATTTCTGGTCGGCTTCAGCATTGAGACTGAAAACATCATTGCCAATTCCCGGGAAAAATTACACAAGAAATCTCTGGATGCCATCGTGGTAAATAATCCCAAAGAAACCGGGGCGGCTTTTCAATATGACACCAACAAAGTCACTTTGATCACTGACGCAGGGACGGTTCACGACTATCCGTTGATGTCCAAAGATCTGCTGGCCGGCGAATTACTGGATTTTGTACTCCGGGAGATGGATGGCTCTCAGGACTGAATCGGGTGTAGAGATGCTCGAACGATATTTGCAACAGCAGCATGAGCTGCTCCCGGCGGATTTTTACATTCTTAGGCGGATAAAATCCACCTTTGACCGCTTGGCGCCCCCATATGAGCCGCCCGAATCCGGGTCGCTGGAAGCGTATGAGCAACAAATCTGTGATTGTATGCGCTGTCCGCTGGGAAAGAGCCGGACGCATTTCGTGTTCGGTGCCGGCCACCCGGATGCCGATCTCTTCTTCGTCGGGGAAGCCCCGGGTTATCAGGAGGATATGCAGGGTGAGCCGTTTGTGGGCAGAGCAGGACAGCTTCTGGATGACATTCTGAAGGCGATCCATTTACAGCGGGAGGAAGTGTATATCGCCAATGTATTGAAATGCCGTCCTCCGGAGAATCGGGATCCCCGTCCGGAAGAAATTCAGGAATGCGAACCGTACCTCATCCGGCAGATTCGACTGGTTGCCCCGAAGGTGATTATCGCCCTGGGCAGAGTCGCCGGGAACACGTTGCTCAGGCAATCATCGCCCTTGCGGGAACTCCGTGGAAAAACCTGGAATTATGAGGATACGGATCTCATCGTCACCTATCATCCGGCTGCATTACTGCGCAATGACCGGTTGAAAAGACCCACCTGGGAAGATTTTCAAAAAATCCAGGAGAAGTACTTAACCTGAGGTGCGCGGGCTGAAAATATCATGACCAAAACCTCATCAGACGGCGAGCATTTACGCGATTGTTCACAATGAGGTTGAACCCGCAGACTCTCAACTGGCGAAAGGCATAAACCTGATACCGCAAGCAGGACCGCAGGATGAACTGATAAAATTGGTTGGTGCATTCTGTTTCAGACTCGTTATATTACTGTGATATAGTGGAACAAAAAATATCCATCAACTAGATGCCTGATCCACAAAACACGGGAAGAGTTCCCCCGCAATCCATTGAAGCGGAGCGTGCGGTGCTGGGGGCGATGATGCTGGAGGTCGAAGCCGCCGGCCGGGCGCTTGAAATCCTGCAAGAAACGAACTTTTATCGGGAAGCGCACCGGAAGCTCTTTCGGGTGATGAGCATATTGTTTGAACGCGGCGAACCGATTGATCAGATTACAGTGGCGCAGGAATTATCCAACCGGGGCGAGCTGGAGGAGATTGGCGGCGCCTATGAGATCAGCAAATTGCTGGACGATATCCCCTCCGCCGCAAATCTGGAATACTACGCCAAAATCGTACTGGAAAAATCGGTGGCCAGACAAATTATTAATGTGGCGACCAACGCAGTCTCCAGTGCGTATGATCAGAGCGAAGACGTGTACGAACTCCTGGACCGAACGGAGAATGAGATCTTCCGTCTGTCGGATCGCCGGCTCAAGGGCGGATTTCAGCCCATCGATCCGATTATGAGCAAAACCATGGAGACCATTGAATCCTTCCATTCCATGAAGAGCGGGGTGACCGGCATTCCCACAGGATTCAGCGATCTCGATGATATGACCTCCGGCCTCCAGAAGGCAGATCTGGTTATTATCGCCGGACGGCCTTCCATGGGAAAGACAGCCTTCGCATTGAATATTGCCCGAAACGCGGCCGTCGATCACGAGGTGCCTGTGGGGATTTTCAGCCTGGAGATGGCCAGTCATCAGTTAGCAATGCGCCTGTTGTGCAGCGAGGCCCGGGTAAGCTCGCACTTGCTGCGAACGGGCAAACTCCCAAAAGCCCTGTACAGCAACCTGTCCCGCGTGGTAGGGAAGCTCGCCTCCGCGCCCATCTATATCGATGACACTCCGTCTATCCAGATTCTGGAACTTCGGGCAAAGGCTCGACGTCTAAAAGCTGAACAAAATGTTGGTTTAATTGTCGTGGATTATTTACAATTGATGCGTGGGCCAAGATCTTCCGAGAGCCGGCAGCAGGAAATATCCGAGATCTCGCGTGCACTCAAGGCGCTATCGAAAGAGCTGGATATACCGGTAGTGGCCTTATCCCAGCTCTCCCGGGCAGTGGAATCCCGGGGAGGGGAAAAGCGGCCTATGCTCTCGGATCTCCGGGAATCCGGTGCCATCGAACAGGATGCTGATGTAGTGATGTTCGTCTATCGGGCCGAACATTATGATCGGAGCGATCCAGAATTGGAGAACAAAGCCGAAATTATCATAGGGAAACAGCGGAACGGTCCGGTGGGCAAAGTGCATCTGACGTTCATAAAGGATTATGCGAAATTTGAAGATCAAGCATTATATGACGATGAATCCCGGTACGCCGGGGCTAACACACCATTTTAATTATGGCTAAAGTCGGATTACTTAAAAAAATTGTCTCAGAGGAAGAACCGGGTTCCTACGATCACCAGTTTCAGGAACTGGTGACAGAGATCCAGAGTTATAATGGCAACGGCCAGGCCAATGTCGATCAGCTGTGGGAGACCTATCAGTTCGCAAAGAAAGCCCACGAAGGCCAGCTCAGAAAATCGGGCGATCCTTACTTTGATCATTGTTTCGAAGTGGCCCGCATCCTGGCAAACCTCAAGATGGACTCCACCACTATTATTGCCGGATTACTTCATGATGTGGTGGAAGACACCGGGGTCACCATGGAAGACGTCCGGGAGAAGTTTGGCGAAGAGGTGGCCCAGCTGGTCGACGGGGTCACTAAATTGGGGGATATTAAGTTCAAGAGCCGGCAGGAGAAACAGGCCGGGAATTTCCGCAAGATGTTATTGTCGGTGGCCGAGGATATTCGGGTAATAATTATCAAGTTTGCCGACCGGCTGCACAATATGCGTACCCTGGAGTATTTACCCCCGATAAAACAACGCCGCATTGCCATTGAAACCAGAGATGTGTATGCGCCCCTGGCCCACAGATTGGGAATCGCACGGATGAAGTGGGAGATGGAAGATCTGGTGCTGAAAACGCTGGATCGTGATGCCTACTACTCCATTATGAATGGCATTGCCGAAAAGCGGAACGAGCGAGAAAAATACATTGAAACCTTCGCCGAACCGATCCGGGAGCAGCTGAAAGTCTACAATATCACGGCCAAGATTGTCGGACGGCCGAAGCACTTCTACAGCATCTATGGGAAAATGAAACGGCGGAATAAGCCGCTGGATGAAATTTACGATCTCCTGGCTATCCGGATTATCGTCGATAAAACCGAAGAATGTTATACCGTGCTGGGGATTATCCATCAGCTATTTACTCCGGTCCAGGATCGGTTCAAAGATTTCATCGCCACTCCGAAAATCAACGGATACCAATCGATTCACACCACTGTCATCGGTCCGGACGGCAAAATGGTGGAAATCCAGATTCGCACCCATGATATGAATAAAATGGCCGAGGAGGGCGTGGCGGCACACTGGCGGTACAAAGAAGGGGGCGGGCGGAACGATGATGATCTGGATAAACAGGTCCGCTGGCTGCGCGATCTGGTCGAGATTCTGCAGAATGATTCCGATAATCCCAAGGAATTCATGAACAACCTGAAGATCGACCTGTACAAAGATGAGATCTTTGTGTTCACACCGAAGGGCGATCTGAAGCAGTTGCCGAAGGGATCCACGCCAATCGACTTCGCATTCGAAGTACATACCGAGGTTGGTTTACACTGTATCGGCGCGAAAGTTAATGGGAAAATTGTCCCCCTGAATACCGAATTGAAGAGCGGGGATACGGTAGAAATTATCACCAGCGATACCCAGAGTCCGAGCTATTCCTGGTTGAAGTTTGTGAAAACCACCAAAGCAATTTCATCCATTAAGCGCTGGATTCGGCGGAATCAATTTGAGCAGAGCATCAACCTGGGGAAAGAAATTCTCGAGAAGGAACTGCGGAAGCTGAACACTTCGTTGAACTTGAAAAAGGTTAGAGCCTCCTTTCAGGAACTGGGATTTGACAATAAGGATAAATTACTTGCCGCCCTGGGGAACGGGGAAACGACTGTCCAGGAGATTGCACAAAAGCTCACACCGGATTCGGAGGTCAGAAAGAAGGAGGAGAAGGAGCGGGATGAACGGTTCTTCTCACTGGCCCGGAAGAAGGCCAAGGGTGTAACCGTCCAGGGGATCAGTAATATGATGATCAAGTTCAGCAATTGCTGCAGTCCGATCCCCGGGGATCCTATCATCGGATTTGTCACCCGGGGCCGCGGCGTGACCATCCATCGGAGCGATTGCAAAAATATCCCGGCATTAATGAAAGATGAAGATCGCACCATTGAAGTGGATTGGGATGTGGGGAAAGATCAAAACTTTATGGTGCGTTTGAAAATTCTGGCTGAAGAACGCAAAGGCTTTTTGCAAAATCTCACCGAACATCTCTCGAATACCAATACGAATATCCTCTCGGTGGATTTGAAGGTTGAAGGAGCGTTGATTACCTGCATTCTGGTGGTGGAGGTCGAGAATTTGCGGCACCTGAATAAAATTTTGCATCAGATGCGCAAGATTGAGAATTTGATTAGTATCGAGCGAGAATGATCGCCTCACGGCAATGAATTTTTCCTGCTAAAAATTAGATATGTTTCAGGGAAAATATGCAGATGTATGTCATTAGATGCAAAATTGCATGATCTAAATTTAATATTCTTCTTGATTTAGCTTGTATTCCCCTATAAATTCGTATCGCTTGTGCTTCCAAACTTTTTCAGAGGAGATACATTATGGCAGTGACTTACACCAAGAAGGATGTTGCACGCCGCACGGCAGAGGCCGTCGGGGAAAAAATTTATCTTACTGAAACACTAGTGGACGGATTTTTTGATACCCTCCGCGAAATGATGAGTGAGGATGAAGACAGGATCCGAATTGAGATCAGAAATTTTGGAGTCTTTGAGGTCAAACCTACCAAAGCAAAACCCAGGGCGAGGAATCCACGGACCAATGAAGAAATTTACGTTCCACCCCGCAAGAAGACCCATTTCAAGCCCGGAAAACTCCTCCGGGAAGTTTTGAAGAAACCGCTGGATTCCTGGGATAATCCCGGAAAAATTGAGGATTAACTGACAATCAATCATATGACGCCACTCGGTTTGTACAGAGCGGCGCTTTTTCTTGTATGGCCCATCCCGGAAGAATTGTAGCTCTCGACTTCGGTACACGAAAGATCGGTGTCGCTATTTCGGACGCCCTGCAGATAACGGCCGCTCCGTTGAAGACCATCCGGTATCGGTCCCGGGAGACGTTGTTCGAAGAGCTCCGGTCACTCATCCGTGACCGTGAAGTGATCGAAGTGGTGGTTGGTGTGCCCTATACCATGAGGGGAGGGGAGAGTCACACCACTCGTGAGGTGAAGGAGTTCATCGCCTGGTTAGCCGAGAACCTGGACATTCCGGTGCAGACGATTGACGAGCGGCTCTCATCTCAGCAAGCCAAACAGACGCTGCAGGAAATGGGTGTCCGCACCGGACACGAGAAAGACCGGGTGGATGCCATGGCTGCCTCTCACTTACTCAGACTGTATTTGGATAGTCGTGGTGATGTCGGCGGTGATCGTCGCTGAGATTCCGATAAAGGCGCCGGCCCGGATAACCCTCCGGCGCGGACGTCTCCGGTCACTTCATCTCGAACTTCTCCAGGGAAACCCCGAACGAAGACGTGACCCTGTCAGAGCAGACCGGCCTCTATGCTTGGTAGATTATGATCATCATATTAAATTATGTACGTTGAGATTGTTTTCGAACGGTTGAAAGGCGCAGAATTTTCTGATGAACAACCTCCTTTTTTCTCCATGGGATAGAGAACGGAGGTTACTCGATTATCCGGCCAGAGACCGGGGGATATTCCCGGGTTGCTGTGGGCTTCTGGCATTCTGGACGGTTTTCCTATGACTGAGGACAGGATGAGGCTGACTCTCGCTCACAAATCGGAGATCCCGGCACACCGGTGGCATCCTCTGGCCGCAGCCGTTTCCGGAGTGTTCCTCATCATCGGACTCGCCCAGTCCGATTCGCTGTTGGTCATTGCCGGGCTTCTGTTGTTCACTGGCGTCGGATTCATTCTTCTGGGGGTCAGAAATGCGCATATTTTCCGGCTATTCAGATATTTTCTGTGGATGCTGCCGGTAACATTTTTCATGCATCTCCTTTTCACCGAGCATGGGATCACCTTCTTACGTAATATGGGTGAGGGCAGTATCAGCCTGACGCTGGTAAGCGAGGCCGCTCTGTTCACCCTCAAGATCTTTGGTTTTCTCTACATCATGGGCGGGTGCTTCCAACTCATTCGCACCGATCGTGTTCTGGACAGTCTCTCGCAGCTCGCCCGGGTACTCCAGAGGCGGCAAATACCCGTCAGCGGCGTGGTACAAATTGTTCATCTGGCCATTCGGTTCTTTCCACTGCTGCAACAGGAGGCACAGCATCTGCAGGACGTTCGCAAAGGCCTGGGAATTGCGGAACGGCAAACGCTAACAGGGCGGATTCGTTCTCAGGTGCGGTCCCTGACGCCGCTGTTTATCGGCACCCTGCATCGGGGAGAGGTGCTGGCCCAGACCATGCAGCTGCGCGGATTTCGCCCGGAGAGCATCCGCACAGTATATCAACCTCCGGTCTGGCGCAGCTGCGACACCCTGTTGGTCTGCGCCGCATTCTCCATCACAGCACTGCTGATTGTCTTATGAGCCGATATGCGCTGCTTATCGAATTTGACGGGACCAACTACAGCGGATGGCAGATTCAGAAAGGGGTGCAGACTGTACAGGGCACACTGGAGACAGCCATTTACGAACTCACAGAGGAACGCACGCGGGTGGTTGGATCCGGCCGGACAGATGCGGGAGTACATGCGTTCGGGCAGGTGGCACACTTTGATATCGAGAGTAAACGCTTTCCCAGCGATGTGTACATGCGGGGGTTGAATACCTATCTACCGGAAGATATCCTGGTGAAAAATTGCACAGAAATCTCCAAGGGGTTCCATGCCCGATACGATGCCCGGCAGCGCACGTACATTTATGATATCACGCTGGAACCGGTGGCCATCCACAGAAAATATCAATGGTATGTTCCGGCGGCCATTCAGCGAGACCACCTTCTCGTCGCCGCCAAACAGGTGCCCGGCAGGCGGGATTTTACTTCATTTATGCACGCCCGGTCGGACACCCGGAACACCATCTGTGAGATTCTGGAGTCGGAATGGCTCATGGAAAGGCACACACTACGCTACCGGATCACCGGGGACCGGTTTCTGCACAATATGGTGCGGTGTTTGGTTGGGACGATGATTGAGGTGGCCCGGGGGAGGTATTCCATGGATGATTTCGGCCTGTTCCTCACACAGCCATCCAGAGATGCGCCGGTGTATCGGGCGCCGGCACACGGCCTCTTTCTGGAACAGGTGCAGTATGCACAGGAAATATTTCACAGAGAAACGACCCTGGAAAGTGAGTAGAAGAAGCGTATGCGGAAATACGTCATTGTCATTGGGATATTCCTCTGGGGCAGCCTGTGCGCCGCCCAGTCGTCCTCAGCGGCGCTGCAGAATCAGATCAGTCAGGGGAGAAATACCGCGATTACCCGGGCCATTGCGAAGGTCAGCCCGGCTGTGGTGGGGGTGAATGTGACCCAAATCCGGAGCTATACGACCAGCCCGTTCCGGGATCCCTGGTTATATTGGTTTTTTGGAGAGTCGTATGAACAGCGCGTCGAAAACCTGGGGTCCGGATTTCTGGTGAGCGCAGATGGCTATATTCTCACCAATGCGCATGTGGTCGAAAATGCCACTGAAATTGTCATTACTATGCCCGGCGGTGAGAAACATCCGGGGCGGCTCATCGGCCTTGATAACGTCACGGATCTCGCCCTGTTGAAAATTGACGTGAAGGGTGTCCGCTATGCACAGTTAGGAAACTCGGGTGAGGTGATTATCGGCGAATGGGTCGTGGCGCTGGGCAATCCGTTCGGCCTGTTCGACATCTCCTATCAACCATCAGCAACCCTCGGGATCGTCAGCGGGTTGCACATGGATTTTGGCCAGCAGCGGGGAGACGCACGCTATCAGGATATGATCCAGACTGATGCCTCCATCAATTCGGGTAACAGTGGGGGCCCCCTGGTGAATGCAGAGGGCGAAGTCATCGGGATTAATACGTTCATTTTCACGGGCAGTAACTATAGCCAGGGCTCTATCGGGATCGGGTTTGCGATTCCGATCAACCGTGCGAAACAGATTATGGAGGATCTGAAAACGCAGGGGAGAATTGACTGGAGTTTCTACACCGGGCTCAGGGTACAGCAAATCGATAACGATATTGCTCAAGCCTTTCAATTGCCGGTAAATTATGGTATTATTGTTACCGGAATTAAACAGGGGAGTCCGGCTGCGAAAGCCGGCATCCAGATGGGAGACATTATCACCCAGGCGAAAGGGCAATCTGTCCGAACCGGACGGGATATACTCAATGCTATCCAAAATAGTTATTTACATGCTGGCGACGTTCTCACGCTGCGAATTTGGCGTGACGGGCAGCAGCGAACGGTCAAATTAACCTTAGAAACAGTTCGATAGAGAGTATGATAGAACGATACAATACGCCTGAAATGAGTCGGATCT
>Ga0102944_1001710_pt1 | contig 13988 bp, 9 predicted proteins | sample SalPonD_shore_MG_FD_78172 | JGI IMG/M metagenome (GOLD analysis project Ga0102944, IMG submission 78172) | Salt pond soil microbial communities from South San Francisco under conditions of wetland restoration - Salt Pond MetaG... | ecosystem: Environmental > Aquatic > Marine > Intertidal zone >...
CATGGCCTGGCACAGCGCCGGCACCTACCGCATCGGCGATGGCCGCGGTGGCGCCGGCACCGGTAACCAGCGCTTCGCGCCCATCAACAGCTGGCCGGACAACGGCAACCTGGACAAGGCACGGCGCCTGCTCTGGCCCATCAAGAAGAAATACGGCAACAAGCTCAGCTGGGCGGATTTGATTGCCTACGCGGGCACCATCGCCTATGAATCGATGGGGCTGAAGACGTTTGGCTTTGCATTTGGCCGTGAAGACATCTGGCATCCGGAAAAGGACACCTACTGGGGTTCAGAGAAGGAATGGCTTGCCCCAAGCGACAATCCCAACAGCCGCTATTCCGGTGAGCGGGATCTGGAAAACCCGCTGGCCGCCGTGATGATGGGCCTGATTTACGTCAATCCGGAAGGTGTGGACGGCAAGCCGGACCCGCTCAAGACGGCCCATGATGTCCGGGTTACCTTTGCCCGCATGGCCATGAACGACGAGGAAACCGTCGCCCTCACCGCCGGTGGCCACACGGTGGGCAAATGCCACGGCAACGGGGATGCATCGCTGCTCGGTCGGGAACCGGAGGCCGCGGATGTAGAGGAGCAGGGTCTGGGCTGGAACAACAAGACCAGACGCGGCGTAGGCCGCGACACGGTCTCCAGCGGCATTGAAGGCGCGTGGACCACCCACCCAACACAGTGGGATAACGGCTACTTTACCCAGCTTTTAAACCACGACTGGGAACTGAAGAAGAGCCCGGCCGGCGCCTGGCAGTGGGAGCCGGTGGACATCAAGGAAGAAGACAGACCCGTCGATGTAGAAGACCCTGCTATCCGCCGCAACCCCATCATGACTGATGCGGACATGGCCATGAAAATGGATCCTGAGTACCGCAAGATATCCGAGCGGTTCTACCGTGACCCGCAATACTTTTCTGAAGTGTTTGCCCGGGCGTGGTTCAAACTGACACACCGCGATATGGGGCCGAAGGCACGGTACATCGGACCCGATGTGCCGTCCGAAGACCTGATCTGGCAGGACCCGGTTCCCGCAGGGCCTGCCGACTATGACGTCCAGGCCGTCAAGGAAAGGATTGCAGCCAGCGGGCTCAGCGTCAGCGACATGGTCACCACCGCCTGGGACAGTGCCAGAACCTTCCGTGGTTCGGACAAGCGGGGCGGCGCCAACGGGGCGCGTATCCGCCTGGCCCCTCAGAGACAGTGGGAAGGCAACGAGCCTGAGCGTCTGGCCAGGGTGCTGGCTGTGCTCGAACGCATTGCAGCTGAAAGCGGTGCAAGTGTGGCCGATGTCATTGTCCTCGCAGGGGGCGTTGGTATAGAGCAGGCTGCAAAGGCTGCCGGCTTTGACGTTACCGTTCCGTTCTCGCCGGGCCGCGGTGATGCGACGGAGGAAATGACTGATGAGGAGTCCTTTGAAATGCTGGAACCGTTACATGACGGTTATCGCAACTGGCTCAAGAAGGACTATGTGGTCAGCGCTGAAGAATTGCTGCTTGATCGCACACAGTTAATGGGGCTGACCGCCCATGAGATGACGGTGCTCCTTGGCGGCATGCGCGTACTTGGCACCAATCACGGCGGCACTAAACATGGTGTATTCACAGATCGCGAAGGCGCACTCACCAATGACTTCTTCGTGAACCTGACCGATATGAATTATGCGTGGAAGCCGGCCGGAAACGGCCTGTATGAAATCAGGGTGCGGAAAACGGACAAGCTCAAGTGGACGGCAACACGGGTTGATCTTGTCTTTGGATCGAACTCCATTCTTCGCGCCTATGCGGAAGTGTATGCACAGGATGACAACAAGGAAAAGTTTGTGCGGGACTTCATCGCCGCATGGACGAAGGTCATGAACGCTGACCGCTTCGACCTCGCCTGACGCCTACCGCGTATCTCGCGTCTCGGGTATAGTGTAGGCAATGGCAGATGTCACCTTCTTCGATATCCATTGCCACGCTATGAACCTGGGACACCCCAATCTCCTCGCGCTCATTGCCCGCATGGACCATGATAGGAACAGGCTCTCCGACATGCTCTTTGGCCCCTACTCCTCGTTCTTTCTTCATCATCCGCGGAAGAAGTTCCGCAATCTGCTTTCGGTCATGGAAAACGATACGGGCAGCATCTTTGAGTTGATTGAGGACGATTTGAACGGCGCGTTTCTCCGCGATGAGCGGAAACCGCTCTTTCGCGGCGGCGCGCTTCACGTAGGCGGTAACAGCTATTCGCGGATAGTGCTTACCCCGCTCACCGTGGATTTCGGGCTCAAGGAGATCCAGCCGCTGGGCACCTACTACAATCGGGCACCCTCAAAACCAATTGATGACCAGATCATGGAAATGCTTCAGGGGATTCAGAAGTACCATGAAGAGAGGCCTGACGGGGCAATAGAAATCTACCCGTTTCTAGGGGTGAACCCGCGTAACTACTCCTTCGAAGGGCTGCAGGACCTGCTCGAAAAGTATTTTGGCCGTTACCGGCCGGTCCGCCAGGTCTTTCATAGAATGTTCTCCCATCTTAGGCAGTTCACCCTCGAGCTCGGCAACATCGGCCCCTATGCCTTTCTCGGCATCAAGCTCTATCCGCCCCTCGGCTTTGACCCGTGGCCGGCAGATCCGGATGAGCGCCGCAAGGCCGAATACCTCTACCGCTACTGCGTGGAAAAGCAGATCCCCATTACCACTCACTGCAGTGACGCGGGCTTTGTGGTCATCTCCAAGTCTCTAAGCAGATCCTACACATCGCCCCACCGGTGGGAGCATGTGCTTGCCGCCTATCCGGAGCTGAAGATTAACTTTGCCCATTTCGGCAGGCAGTACTCCCGCAAGTGGGCGTTTTTTCCAGACCATTCCTGGCGCGACAAACTCGTCGAGCTTATGCTCCGCTATCCGCGTGTGTACAGTGACATCGCCTTCAACGGGGCCCAGATGCAGTTCTACGACGACCTGTCAGAGCTATTATCCCGCTTTTCCGGTGACCAGCAGGAGAAGCTTCGCTCCCGCCTGCTCTTTGGCTCCGATTTCCTGATCAGCCTCGTTGACGAGGAATCCTACTTCAACTACCTCTCCCGCTTTTCCCACGCCCCGCTTGACTCCGAGCTCAAGCATAGCCTCTGCAGCACCAATCCATCGGGCTTTCTCTTTGAGGGAGGGTAGCGTGGCCATTGCCAGACTATTCTCCCCTCTGTAGAATCGTCTCATGACTGCCGTCGAAAAGCTGCAAATGAATGGAATTGATGTCGATTTCGACGAACTCGCAGATGTAGCACACCGGTATTCTATTAAAGAGATATCCGTATTCGGGTCATCAATCCGCTCCAATATGAAGCCTGAGAGTGATATCGACTTGCTAATCTCCTTCTCTCCATCGGCGGAGATCTCACTCTTTGATCTTATGGACCTGGAAAATGAACTGCAACAGCTATTCCATAGACATGTAGACATCGTTGAGCCCCAGGCCCTAACAAATCCTGTACGCAGAGAGAGAATCCTGTCCTCCAAAGAGTTGCTATATGCATCTTGAAGAGCGTGCCCTTGCCTATCTGGTCGACATGCTTTCCTGCTGCAACGACATTATTGAGTTCACGTCCGGTGTTACCTTCGAAACCTTCGAATACGATCGCATGCGGCGGTTGGCAACCGAGAGACAACTTGAGACCCTTGGTGAGGCGGCCAACCACGTGTCCAATTCGACGCAGAACCTACTTGAGGTAATTGCATGGCCTAAAATCGTGGGATTGCGGAACAAACTCGTCCACGACTACGGAGAAGTCCTCGCCGAGAGAGTATGGCGGATTACGAAGAAGAGCATTCCGCAACTCCAGGAACAACTGTTGTCAATATCTGAAGTTCGCAGTCAGTTGGAACCGCAATCAAATGATCCCCGATAGAAACGTGGGGCGATTGAATGACGGCAACAAGTTCGACCAGCGCGGTTTGAGATTCAAGAAGAGTTCCAGGCACACTCCGCCCCAATTCTGTACTACAATTATGATGTGGTCAGATTAGTTGCAAAAGGCGCGATTATCCTGATCCTCGCCCTCGTAACCCCCGCGCTCCAGGCTACCGGTGAAAAGGCGCTCGGGCTCAATAGCGCCGGATATGATGCCTACACAGGGGGCAATTACTCGCAGGCCCGGGAGCTCTTTGGCGCAGCGATAAAAGAAGATGATACATCTACGCCCATCACAACTACGCGTGCGTCCTGGCGCTCACCTACCGGGCCGGAGACACGGCCGCCCTGCAGGAGATCATAACGCACCTGAAAAGGACCATCGAACTGGACAAAAAGAGAATCCAGAAAATCCCTTCAGATTCAGACCTGGATGCGCTGCGCGGGGAACCTGTGTTCATAGCATTTATCACTGACGACCGCGGGATAACAGGCTCCTTTGCGGATCCGTGCAGCGGGGATCTCTATCCGTGCTACTGCTTTAGTTTCAACGCCCGCGGAGAGGTGGCGATGGGAGAGGGAAAAGAGATGGTGCCGTGTGAAGAAGTGCCGCCAAATCCAACCTATGACCGGCCGGGGCTTGCCGGAGAGCGCAGTGATGACTACCTCTGAGGGACGCTTACTGGAGACGGCACGCCGCTCACAGTACGTTCCCGGCGGCCGTTTCCCCGCTCTCACTCCGCGGCAGGTCAATAGTAAAGCGGCATCCGCGGTGGGAAAGATTCTCCACTGACATCTCCCCACCAAAAGATTCCACAATGCGGTAGCTGATGGAAAGCCCCAAACCCAGACCAAGCTGCTTCTTTGATCTGGGCTTGGTGCTGAAGAAGGGGAGAAAGATGCTGTTTGGATCCTCTGAGGCAATTCCCGGCCCGTCATCTTCCACAATAATGCGGGTTGTCTCGTTGCCGTCTACCTCTCCGCGGGTTGTGCGAATTCTCATTTCCCCGCCTTCGGGCATCGCTTCAAAGCTGTTCTTAATGAGGTTCAGAATTACCTGTTTAAACTGGTTTTCATCCCCAAGAAAGACAAGCTCACCGTCTTCACGGGAAAAGGAAACCGTGACATGCTGGTACTCGGCGTTGTATTTCAGGAGGTCCAGAATTTCTGCTATGCCGCGGTTTACCTCTACAAGCTCACCGCCGCGCTTTCCGTGGTCGGAAAAGGTGACCAGGTTACTGACAATCTTGGATATGTAGTCAATTTCCCGGCTCACTTTGTCATTGGATTCGTGAATTTCCGGCTCCGGATGCGTGTACTTCACGTAGCTGAGGTAATTGGAAATGATGCCGAGGGGATTATTAATTTCGTGGGCAACCCCCGCGGCCAGAAGCCCCACGGACGCGAGCTTCTCGGACACTATGAGCTGTTTTTGCAGCCTGTCATATTCTGTTACATCCTCAACAATTATGATGGTCCCAATAACGTTGTATCCGTCAAAAACGGGATAGGTTTTTACATTATTGACGCTCTGCTTGTCCCGAATGCGCAACTCCACGCTGTAAAAGTTCTTTCCCTGCCGCTCCCGCACACTCTCACGAATAAGCTCCAGCGCTTGCTTGTTGCCGGCCAATAGATCATCCAGCGGCGTGTTCACGTACTCCTTTTCCGCCAGGTCAAAACTTTCTGCACATCGCTCGTTGACCATCTTAATGTGCAGCTTGTTATCTACCACAATGATATTTACCGGCAGATATTGAAGGATTGCCTCGTTGTATTTCAAGAACTGATAAAACTCGGTGTCCAGCTTCACATGACTGGTCTCCGCCCCAATTTGGGTGTATGCCATCCGGATCAGATTGAGTTTGTTGATATTGTCCACGCGGTCTGTTGCCAGAAGCGTCCCCTGCTTCAGAACTGAAACCCTGTTTGCCAGCCGGTAGATATCGTCTATACGGTGTGTGATTGTAACGATGGAGCCACCCCGGTCGCGCATTTGAAGCAGCACGGGTATGATCTTTTCGTAGCTCTCATGGGAGAGCTTCTCCAGTGTCTCGTCCAGAATAAGTACTCTCGGATTAAAATAAAGGTTCTTCAAGAGTTCTATGACGGTTCGGTCCGAGAGCCCTAAAGAACGCAGCTCTATCTTTGGATCTATCGTAAACCCGTGGCGATTCAAATATTCCCGGGCGTGATCCTCCGTGCGGCTGCGGCTGTAGAAACCGAGACGGGTGCTGCTCTTGGTGGCGTAGAAGAGATTTTCTCCTACGGAAAAATGTTCGTTCAGGTAGGATTGCTGGTACACCATCCGGATTCCCGCCCTCTGGGCGTTTGTCAGGTTGTATTGAGGCAAGGTGCTACCGGAGATCCTGACTGTCCCCTGCCCGGCTCTAAGCATCCCGCTCATGATCTGCGCAAGGCTGGACTTTCCTGCTCCGTGCTCGCCCACAATTGCGTGAATTTCCCCCCGGCGAATATCAAGGTCTATATCCGTGAGCGCCTGGAACTCTGCGTAACTCATGGACACGTGGCGAAGAGAGATGATTGGAGTGGTGTCAGACGGTGATTCCATATCTCGCAATCTTTGCGTAAAGTGTTTTGCGGCTCATCTCAAGCAGTTCCGCGGTTTTCTTCTTGTTGAAACGGCACTCATGAAGCGTGCGCTCAATGAGGCTCTTTTCCGACTCCTGCCTGATGTTAAGATTCTCCCTGTTCACGCTGGATGCCTGCTTAATCATGGGCGGAAGATCCACCGTGCCCACGGAGTTCCCCGAGGTTATTGCCACGGCGTAATTAATGGTGTTCTTGAGTTCCCTGACATTGCCCGGCCAGCTGTAGCTCTGAAAGAATTGCAGCACTTCCGGGTCTATACGGCCAACACTCTTGCCGTGAGAGTCTGCAAACTCCTGGAGAAAGTAATTTGCCAGCGGTTCAATGTCTTCCTTGCGTTCCCGAAGTGATGGAACAGAGAGAATTGCGGCGTTAAGCCGGTAAAAAAGGTCCTGTCTGAACTCTCCCTTTTTGATGAGGTCACCCAAATCTTTGTTTGTGGCCGCAACAAATCGAACATCGACCTTGAACGTTTCGGCGCCTCCAATTCTTCGTATTTCGCTGTTTTGAAGAACCCGCAGGATCTTGGCCTGAATGGTCAACGGCATGTCTCCAATCTCGTCCAGGAAGAGGCTGCTGCCGGTTGCCCGCTCAAACACGCCTTTGAAGGTACTATTCGCTCCCGTATACGCCCCTTTCTCATGACCAAAAAGTTCGTTGTCTAACAGACTCTCCGGAAACGCCGCGCAATTGATTTTCACCATCTTCAGATGCGCGCGGTCGCTATTGGCGTGGATATAATCGGCCACCACCTCCTTGCCGGTACCGTTTTCTCCCACAATGAGAACCGGAATGTCTGTCTGTGCGAGTTTTGCCGCCTCATCAGCCACGTCCGCCATTCTTGTGTTTTCAACGTACATCGGAGAAGAGAGTTCTCGTATCCGCCTTTTCAACACGAGGTTTTCCTCGCTCAGCTTGTGAAGCTCCAAAGCGTTTTCCACAACTTTGAACAGGCGGTCAAAGTCCAGCGGCTTCTTTACGTAGTCAAACGCGCCAAGCTTCATGGACTCCACCGCGGTATCAATGGATCCGTAGCCGGTAACCATAATAACCGGCAACGTCTGGTCGATTGCCTTTAGCCGCGTAAGTACATCGATCCCGCTTTCTTCTCCGAGCATGATATCCAGTAGCACGGCGTCCACCGTTCTGCGCGCAACTACCTGCTCGGCGGTTTCTCCGTCAGGCGCGTACACCGCGTCCACGCCGAACTGGTAGAAGTTGGGCTTGAGACTGTCAAAGACGCCTTCGTTGTCGTCTACTACTAAAACGCACGCCTGCATGTGTCACCTTTTTCCACACTCTGTTACCCGAGGTGTGTTTCTAATGGTAACACTCACCTTACGCCCTCTATGAGAAATCCGTCAAGTAAAACTTTCTTACAGCAACAAGTGTATTCCCTAAAGGGAGTTGGGCCGGACTCCCGCCCCCGGCGCGAACGGTTGGGCAGTTGGCACGATGATTGCAGTTTATATTCCGTGGAGGTGCAGGAGTGGAAACTGACGCGCTCTTAGAAGTAAGAGGCTTGTCCAAAATTTTTCCCGGAGTAAAGGCACTCGATAACGTAGATTTTCGGCTTGACTACGGAAGTGTTCACGCGGTTTGCGGGGAGAACGGAGCCGGAAAATCTACGCTCATGAATGTACTCATGGGCATTTACCAGAGAGACGCCGGCGAGATCTTCATTCACGGAAACCCGGTCTCATTCCTCTCTCCACGCCAGGCGCTGGATGCGGGGATGTCCATAATAGAGCAGGAATTGAATCCCGTTCCGGAAATGAGCGTAGCGGAGAACATGTTCCTTGGCCGGGAAGAAACCAGAATCGGGTTCTGGATGGACTACAAGGCAGTCCGAAAGCGCGCGGCCGAGGTGCTCGAAGAAATAGGCGTGAAAATCAACCCGGCTATCAAAATGAAGGCGCTTAGTCTGGCCCAGATCCAGCTTGTGGAGATTGCCAAAGCGATCTCCTACGATTCTGAAATCATTATCATGGATGAACCGACCTCTGCCATCCCTGAGCGGGACGCGGAGCGGCTTTTTCGGCTGATTGAGGTCCTCAAGAAAAAGGGCAAGGGAATTGTGTATGTTTCCCACCGCATGAAGGAGATTTTTTCCATTTCGGATACCGTCACCGTTCTTCGTGACGGAAAGTACATCGGCACAAAACCTACCAGGGAAACCAGTCGCGATGAAGTCGTCAACATGATGATTGGACGCAAATTGGAAGCCGAGTATGTGAAATCCAATACCGTCACCGAAGAGGTAGCCCTGCAAGTGCAAAATCTCACAAAACGGGGAGTCTTTGAAAACATCTCTCTCAACGTGCATAAGGGAGAGATCCTGGGCATTTTCGGCCTCATGGGTTCCGGCCGGAGCGAGTTTTTCGAGGCACTTTTTGGGGCGGAGCCTGCCGACAGCGGAGAGATTTACCTTTTCGGAGAAGAGAAGGTACATCAGAAACCGCATGACGCAATGCGCAACGGAATTGCACTGGTAACAGAAGACCGGAAGAAGAGCGGTCTGGTTCTCAAGAGTTCTGTTCGGGACAATATCTCTCTTCCAAATCTTAAAAGTCTGAGCGACGGTCCGTTCATTAACCGCCGCCGTGAAACCGAAGCGGTGAAAAAGATCTCAGATCAGTTCAGCGTGAAAACGCCGAGCCTGTCCCAGATCGTCTCGCGCCTGAGCGGTGGCAATCAACAGAAGGTGGTACTCTCCAAGTGGTTGCTGCGCGCGCCAAAGATACTGCTTCTGGATGAACCCACCCGAGGTATTGACGTGGGGGCAAAGCGGGAAATCTACGCGTTCATGTCAAAATTTGCAGACCAGGGTAACGCGGTAATCATGATCTCATCGGAGCTTCCAGAAGTGCTTGCCATGAGTGATCGCATAGTGGTTTTCAAGGACGGTCACAAGGTGGGAGAACGGCCACGCGGCGACGTTACGCAGGAGCAGCTTATGCGAATGGCCTCGGAGGGCCTGAAGGAGGAGGAATCAAGTCGTGTTTAATTCAATCAAACAGGAGGCAATGCCGGATCACATCGGCAGCCGTCGTCAAAGAATAGGCTACATACTTGCGGAGTACGGGATCATTCTCGCGTTTATTGCGCTGGTTATCGCGCTTTCATTTGCCAGCCCGTACTTCCTTCGAATGAAGAACATTCTGAATGTGCTGCGGCAAACATCGGTTAACGCTCTGCTCGCTATCGGGATGACCTTCGTGATACTCACCGGCGGTATCGACCTTTCGGTCGGCTCCGTGCTTGCCTTTGGCGGCGTAGTGGCGGCGAGCCTTGCCAGTGACGCACTCTTTGGACCAATCGTGAATCCTTTTCTTGCTGCCGGTGCCGGACTGTTGGGAGGATTGATACTTGGGTCAGTGAACGGCGTATTTGTGGCAAAGTGGCGGATGCCCGCTTTTGTTGTGACGCTGGGCATGCTCAGTATGGCGCGCGGCTTTACATTCATTTATACGGACGGCATGCCGGTCCCGCGGATTGACGAACGGTTTCTGGTATTTGGACAGGGACGCTTCCTTGGAATTCCCCTGCCGGTCATTATCCTTGCGGTTGTCTTCAGCCTCTCCTGGGTCATTCTCTACAAAACCCGCTACGGGCGCTATATCTACGCAGTAGGCGGAAACGAAAAGAGCGCAAAAATATCCGGTGTGAATACCCGCTTCATTGTCTTCACCGTCTACGTGATAAGCGGACTGCTCTCCGCCCTGGGCGGCATCATTCTTACCGCCCGCACAACGGCGGGGCTCCCGCAGGCGGGCCAGGCATACGAGCTGGACGCTATTGCAGCCGTTGTCATAGGAGGTACCAGCCTTTCCGGCGGCCAGGGGGCGCTATCCGGAACGCTCATCGGCGCGCTGCTTATTGGTGTGATCAATAATGGACTGGATCTGCTGGGCGTTTCGTCCTATTTCCAGCAAGTAATTAAGGGTGCAATCATCATCGGTGCCGTGCTCCTTGACTCCTTCAGAAAGAGGGATTGAGAAGTACGCACATGATGGAAGGGGGTGCAACGGGAGGACAAACGTAACCGAGATGCCACATTGTGGCGGCAATTCGGCCGGAGATGGCCGGAACGGGCCGTAGGTTGAGGAGCGGTCCGCGGGCTTTCAGCCCGGTAAAAATAAACAGGAGGAACTATGAAAAAGCTATTTGTTGCTATCTTAATCGCTACTATGGTTGCTGGCGCACTTTTTGCCAGTGGCGGTCAGGAATCCAGCGGCGGACAAAAAACCTACAAGATCGGGGCCGCAGTCTATGGTCTGAAGGCCGAGTACATGCGTCTGTGGACCACTGCACTTGAACGGCATCCTGACGTGCAGTCCGGCCTCATTGACATTACCGTGTTTGACGGTCAATACGATGCGTCAGTCCAACAATCACAGTTTGAAACTATGGCAACGCAAGGTTTTGACGGCATCATCTTTGTTCCCATAGATGTTGAGGCAGGAGCAGCCGCTGTTGCTGCCGCTGCTGCGGCGGATATCCCGGTAGTCGGATCAAATACCCGTGTAAACAGTGACCAGCTTGCTTCTTATGTTGGCTCGGATGATGTTCAGTCAGGCTACATGGAAGCCAAGGCCGTGCTCGAAGGCATGGGCGGAAAGGGAAATGTTGTTATCATAGAAGGCCCCATTGGCCAATCAGCGCAAATCCAGCGCCGGGAAGGTAACATGAAGGCTCTTGATGAGTATCCCAGCGTGAAGGTGCTTGAGATGCAAACCGCCAACTGGTCACGTGCAGAAGCGCTCGACCTTATGGAAAACTGGCTCAATGCGCATCCAGGCCAGATTGACGGAGTCATTGGACAGAATGACGAGATGGCCCTTGGCGCCATTCAGGCTATTGAACAGGCAGGACTGAACGTCAAAGACTTCTCAATTGCCGGCATAGACGGTGTCACCGACGCAATGCTAGCGGTCAAAGCGGGAAAGATGGACAGCATTCTCCAGGACGCAACCGCTCAGGCGCAGGGTGCACTGGACGTTCTCATGGCCCGCATTGTCGGTTCCGATTGGGAGCCCAAGGCAGACGTGTGGAACAGCATTGATTTCAATGGCGGCCAGGAAGATATCTACAACGTTCCCTGGGTACCAATTACCCTGGACAACGTTGACAAGCTTCTTGAAACGCGCCGTGAGTTGACGCAGCGCTAACGATTTGAGGGAGCACCGGCCCCTTCGTTGCAGACAGAGCCGGCGCCTCCCCCCAAACCAGCCCCGGTGCATTCGCGCCGGGGTCTTTCATAATGACAGGAGTAAATCATGGAGTACAAGGGCTTCGATAAAAATTTCGGCCTGGAGGGGAAGGTGGCGGTTGTCACCGGAGCTGCTCAGGGCATCGGGAAAGCCGTAGCAGAACTGTATGCGGAAAAAGGCGCTGACCTGGTGCTGGTGGACCTTACTGAGAAAGTGAAAGAGACGGAGGAAACGGTAAAAGGATTTGGCCGCAAGGCTATCTCTGTCATTGCAGATCTTACCAAAACTGACCAGGTGAACAGCGCCGTGCACAAGGCAATTGCGGAATTTGGCGCTATCGATATTCTTGCTAACGTGGCCGGAGTGGTCTTCCTCGATGACGCTGAGAACCTGGCCGAAGCGGAGTGGGACAAGACAATGGCCGTCAATTTGAAAGCGGTGTTCATGATGTCTCAGGCGGTTGGCAGAGAAATGATCAAAGCCGGCGGAGGCAAGATTGTCAACATGGCTTCCCAGGCCGGCATTGTTGCACTGGACAACCACGTTGCGTACTGTGCCAGCAAGGCTGGTGTGATATCCGTTACCAAGACCCTCGCCTTTGAATGGGGTCAGTTCAATATCAACGTCAACAGCATCTCCCCTACCGTCATCCTCACCGAACTTGGGAAGAAAGCATGGGCCGGAGAGGTTGGGGAGGCGATGAAGAAGCTCATTCCGGCCGGTCGGTTTGGATATCCGGAAGAAGTGGCCGCAGTTGCGCTCTTCCTCGCCAGTGATGCCGCAAATCTCATCACCGGTGAAAATGTGGTCATAGACGGCGGTTTCACCATTAAGTAGCTTGCACGTGCATTGTGCGAGCGCGGAAGGGAGGAAATTATGCAGAGAATCATAAACGATCCGGATCAGGTGGTCGACGACTACCTGAAAGGGTATGTAAAAGCGCATCCGGACTTCATTGCCCCCACAGGTAATCCCCGGGTTCTCAAGTTCAAAGATGCACCAATAGACGGAAAGGTTGGTATTGTTACCGGCGGAGGCAGCGGTCACAAACCCGCCTTTGTGGGGTATATCGGCAAGAATTTGGTGGATGCCGTTGCCGTTGGAGAAATCTTCAGCTCACCGACTGCCGCAGCATTCTATGACGCAATCAAAGCTTCCGATAGCGGAAAGGGCGTGGCTGTTCTCTACGGTAATTACGCCGGAGATGTCATGAACGTCAAAATGGCCGCTGAAGAGGCGGAAGAAGACGGCATAGAAGTAAAGACCGTCCTCGCCAATGATGACGTGCCGAGTGCTGCAAAGGGAGACGAGGCAAAGCGCCGTGGCGTGGCAGGCGAAGTGCTTATGTGGAAGATCGGCGGGGCCAAAGCTGCCGCGGGCGGTAGCCTGGAAGAAGTCATTGCCGCTGCCCAAAAAGCGATGGACAACACCAGAAGCATCGGCATCGGTCTCACCCCGTGCACAATTCCGGCGGTGGGAAAACCGAATTTCTCCATTGAACCTGGAAAGATGGAAGTGGGTATTGGACATCATGGTGAACCCGGGATAGCGGTTAAGGACCTGAAGAGTGCCAGAGAAATGGCGGAAATGTCGCTGGACATCGTTCTACCGGACCTCCCGTTTGCCGGTGGAGACGAAGTGGTAGTACTGGTGAGCGGTCTTGGGGCAACCCCCGTGATGGAACTCTACATATACTATGACACTATTGCAGAAATTCTCGCGGGGAAGAACATATCGATCTACCGACCCTACGTTGGCAACTTCTTCACCAGCCTGGAAATGATGGGCGTGACGCTGACGGTTATGAGACTGGATGACGAACTCAAAAAGCTCATAGACATGGATGCGTATTCTATGGGCCTCAAGCAGTCAAAGGTGTAGCGCCATGGCAGAGTCTTTCAGCAATGCAAAAGGGCGAATTGTGGTAGAGAAGCTCATTGAGACGATTCACGAGAATCGTTCCTACTTGAGCGAAGTGGACGGAAAGATAGGCGACGGTGACCACGGAATCAACATGGACAAGGGATTTCAACTCACCGCAAAGCGTCTTGAAGAGAATATGAGCATGAGCGATGCGCTCAAAGCTCTCGGCCGAACCCTGGTCATGGAGATTGGCGGTTCGATGGGGCCGCTATACGGGCAGTACTTCAAGGCAATGGCCAAAGTCAGTGCAGATCATGAGACCATAGACGCAGCGGTTTTTGCAGATATGCTCGAAGCCGCGTATGAAGCGATTCGAAACCTCGGAGACGCGAAGCCGGG
>Ga0102944_1001711_pt1 | contig 13985 bp, 13 predicted proteins | sample SalPonD_shore_MG_FD_78172 | JGI IMG/M metagenome (GOLD analysis project Ga0102944, IMG submission 78172) | Salt pond soil microbial communities from South San Francisco under conditions of wetland restoration - Salt Pond MetaG... | ecosystem: Environmental > Aquatic > Marine > Intertidal zone >...
ATTGGTGTTGACTGCCTGATAATCCAGGCTGTCGTTTAGGATTACCTGGCTGTTTTGGGATACGCCCATCGTATTGAAAAAGGAAGCCTTCGCTTGTTCAAGGTCATTCTTGGCACTGATTTTTTGTGTCTGGGCATTGGACAAATCTACTTGTGCACGGATCAGATTAAAATGGGTGGCCGTACCAAACTTGACCTTATTTTTGACGTCGTTAAGACTTGCCTGGCTGAATTTCACATTCTTTTGTCGGACCTGATACTGTTTTTGCAGCATTAAAACATGGTAATACTGCTGTTCTACCTGGTATAAGGTATTTTCGGTAACGGCCTGAATCTGTTTATTGGTGAGTGCCTTATAAAGTTGTGAAGCCCGCAGTCCCAAAAGACCCCGTGCATTAATAACAGGTTGTTCAATAGAGAGGGTAACGGAATAGTTATTCAAAAACCCGGATTGAAATTGATTACCGCCAAAGTTGAAAGTATTTACCTCATTTTTGCGTGTGTAGGTCCCGCTAAGATCTGCAGTTGGCGCCAGGTTGCCATACGAGGATAAAATCTGTCCATGGGCATAACTTTTTTCCTCCACTGCTTGTTGCAGGTTGCGGTTATAAATCAGCGCCAGTTTCATCGCATCATGCAGGTTCAATTTGCCGCTGATCAGAGGTACGTTATTATCGGATGGCTTGGCATAGGAATCAGGCTGAACCCGGGAACTGTCTCTGCTCAGGCTGTCTTGATCGCCTTGATTCATTTTCCATTGATCGTAAGCCCGATTCTCGGTACGATTTATGTCGTTTTCGATGGCTTTTTGGCTGACACAGCCCCATAAAGAGATGCCAATGCCCAGGAATAATATTCTTCTGAAAGATTTTCTCATGATTTAATTCGATTTAAACCATTTAATAATATGTCAATTAAAGAGTCTACGTCTTCTTCAATATCACGCTTCTTGTTCGTAATCAGATATTGAACGGTGACCGCAATGGTGGATTCCATAAAAATGTTCGCTCCCATAACAGGGTCGATTTCACGGAAGATGCCTTGGTCTACTCCGTCTTTAATAACCTTTGCCAGGCGGTCAAGGATTTGCTGATGTTTGTCATCAGTATAATGCTCCTTATGTACATGCACCTGGTGCTGATTGTACATTAACGCCCGGAAAGTGCTGCGATACTTTTCGAGAAATTCCATGCTGAAGGTGGCATATTCTACCAATTTCTTATCAGGCCGCAGGTCGCTTTCCAATATCTCATTGATGTGCGAAAAAAGAGGATCAAGACTGGTCTGAATAGTGGAGCAGATTAGGTCTTCTTTATCTTTGAAATACAGATAGATGGTTCCCTTAGCTATGCCCGCTCTTTTGGCTACACTTGAAACAGTCAAATCCTCAACGCCTTTTTCTCCTATGAGCTCCAGGACAGCTTGGTGGATATTTTCCTTGGCAAATTCTTCCAGTAGTTGTTTGCGCTTCTTTTTAAATGATTTCTTAGCCACAAATGGGAATATTTTAGTCGCCTACAATGACTTTATTTTATTAAAATGAACGGTCGGTCAAAGTAATGACATGGTGTAAACAAATCAAATAATTTAACGAGTAAGTTTACCTTGCTACGCCTCTATTACTATTTGTCATTAATGCTTCCTTTTGCTTCCTTTACTTTCTGATAGGATGGGGGCTAATGTCATAAATTTGCAGCTTTGGGAACTAAAACAGTTACTTCGTCTGATACGCCGGATGCTCAGCTAGCGGGATTGAGAGGCGAAGCAGTTATCGTATCTCTAAAAGAGTGATTTAAAATGTCGAGTTGGAAAAGACAATATCTTTCTTTCAATGAGGAATTATTCTCGATCATAGCTATTGAGGATTTTAAGGCAGAGTGCGAACTCCAAATCTTGGATAAGAATGCAAAATTAACCCATGCGGGCCAAATTTATGCCGATCTGTTCTACCTGGAAGAAGGGCTGGTGTACTGCACGAATTTTACCGACGGTCGAACCCTTTGGTTTGAAAGAGAACATAACTTCTTTACTTGTGCTCAAAGCTTTGTTTATGAGACAAGATCAAATAAGGAAATCACTTGTCTGGAACCCAGTCGTATCTATCGGCTGCCCAAGTCTCAATTAAGAACCTTATGCAAGGAATATTTAAAGTGGGCCGCCTGGTGGATCCACCTGCTTGAGCACGAATATGTAAAGTTGCAATTTTTTCAGGAAGAGTTCTTGCATAAAAGTGCGGCCGATCGCTATAATCTTCTGCTGGATATGGTACCCGATCTTTCGGCACGAATCCCCCTTAAAAACATCGCCTCTTTTTTGGGTATCTCGCAGGTTTCTTTAAGTCGCATCAGGGCCGGCAAGCAGTAAGCCTTTTTTTAACATATGTAAAGTAATGTTTCCCTTCTTTTAGCGAATTTCCCACTGTTTTAAAAAATGGCAATAATTTGTTTATGTTAATTTAAAATAAAGGGATAGGAACAGGGAACATGCAGAATTTAAATATTCTTATTGTAGGAGCTGGAGTAGCGGGGTTAACTTGCGGCGGATTGCTGGAAAAGCACGGGGTGAATTCCGTAATAGTTGAAAGGGAAGATAAAGAAACCTTCAATACCTCAGGGTATATGTTGGGACTATTACCACTGGGAGGACGTGTACTCAATGCGTTGGATGCCCGGGATGATTATTTTGAGAACAGCGTTCAGATGGAAAGCTATGAAATTCATGACGAGCACGGGCAATTGGTCAAGAGTTACCCCCTTGATTTTATCAATGAAGAATTCGGTTCTTATAGAGGGATCACCCGTACTGCTTTGATTGATATCCTGCTGGAGAAAAATAAACAGTCGGAGATCAGATATGGGAAATCTGTGGCCAAGCTGGATCAGCTATCCGAAGGAGTGAACGTCACTTTTTCGGACGGCAGTGCGTCGGCATTTGATGTCGTTATTGTGGCAGATGGTATTCATTCGGAAACACGCAGGCAAATTCTCGAAGAAGATGAGTATGCTTATAAAGATACCGGCTGGGGCGGTTGGGTTACCTGGATGGATATGGACCCGATATCCGCCTATAAAGAATACTGGGGCACCGGTACATTTTTGGGATTATATCCCGTAGAGGATAAGATCGGGGTATTCCTGGGCGGGCCAGTTGAGGAAATAAAACAGAAAGGGCTTGAAGCATTTATCGGTGATGTTAAAGATCAAATTTCAGATCAACTCCCCTTGCCTCATCAAGCCTTGGACAGTTATAATCCGCAGGTAGATCCATTTTTCTGGGAGTTTCATGATTGCCATTCTGACGTTTGGCACAAAGGCAACACGGTCTTGCTCGGGGATGCAGCCACCGGCTTTTTGCCGACGGCGGGGGTGGGGGCTTCTATGGCCATGGATTCTGCCGCCGCTTTGGTGGATGAACTGACGCGGGTAGATAAACAGCATATCAGTTATGGACTCAAACTGTTTACTAAACGACAGAAAGAACGGGTCGAAAAGGCGCAGAAAGATTCACGGGAACTGGGTAAGATGATGTTTGTTAATTCGAATATCATATCCGGTATTCGTAATAAACTCCTTCCCTTTTATAGCTTGCAGCGGATGTTGTCGGATTTGAGTGAGGTTATGGAAGGCAGCTGATAAAAGAATAATCGGTTAAAGATTAGAAAAGATATTTAAAAATACACCTTAGGAATATATAGACACGGGTTTGCCGTCGTATCATTAGAATCTGATTGAAGTCTTGACAAAATTTAAAAAATATACAAATATTGATCTTGTTATATAAACGGCTAGCAAGAATATCAATACATTCAAGGGCGGTGATGGATGCGTAGTGATGATACATATTATGAAGGGTGGAATAATTTTAGCAGCGATGTTAACGAAAAAAAGGCTTACCACGAAAAAAGTAGATTGGAAAAGGAAAAGAGTGTAGCCAATTCGAAATCTCCATCTCAAACTTTTTCGGAACTCAATCGTATTTGGAGAATTCTCAAAGAATTAACTGTTCCCGGGGATAGGAATGCCCGCTGGATGGAGTATTATATTACGAGACGGTACCGTGGATTTTATAAGAAAGAAGAACGGGTCTATAAATTGAGTCACATTACCCAGCTTACTTTTACGAATGGGAAAAAAGAAATATATGCTTCCGGAGGATTCAAAGAAGAGGCGCTTGCCAAGATATTCGATCGTATCGACAAGCTTCCTCGTTTTCATGAGTGTTAGCAGATATCGGCTCAGGATCTTTCTTTTGGTTCCTTTAATTCCACCGGTTGTTAATTAAAATTCATCTCGGGATACTTTTGCAATCTCAACTGCGAATTAGTTTATTAGAATCCCGCAGGAAATTTTTTGTCAGGTTTCTGCGTTATAAGAACAAAGAAAAGGGAAATCTATTATGGCCGAGAAGATAAAGAAGTTCGAAGAAATGATTGAGAACCCTACAGCACATCAGCTGAAGGCTTATTATGATGCAAAAGAAAAGGCTTGTTTGGATGCAATGAAATCCTCAAAATCCAAAAACCCCCATAATAAAGGATCAAATCTCGCAGATTTTTGGGATTATGTATATGATCAATTCTATGAAATACAATGATATTATAAATCGATAATATTATTAATTGTTATTTAAGCCTACAGATTTATTTCTGTAGGCTTTTTTTTATGGATAAATTTTAAAATAATCTATTTGAAATAGACGTTATACATTATTCTATAATTTGAATTATATTATGGTATATAATTACGAAGGATTTAAAAAAAAGATAGATTCTATATGGATATTAAGTTTGTTGAACGAGATAAGATTAATACATCGAAAAAGCGATCATCCAAATTTAAGCCATTGCTGGAAGCATTGGATAAACTTGAAGTGGGCGGTGATGCAATCGAAATAAGTTACAAAGATGATAAAAATGTTAATTCCATGCGAACAGCGGTTTATCAATACAATCGTGATAAAGGCGTTAAAATAAAGAGTGGGAAGGATTCAGAAAATAAAAAAATCTATTTCTATAGAGAAAAGTAGAAATTATCATGATTATGTTTAAAAATAAATTAGCATCCTGATACAAGTTATTAATTTATTATTCGCAGAACTAATTTGTCTTTTCTTTTGTAAAATAATTACGAGTTAGACTTTTTGGAATAAATTAACATACTATGGATGCTAATACTGCGCAGCCCTCACTTACCAAATCGGATGATCGCCATTCTAAAGAACAATTAGCCAAACGGTTTAAAGAGATCCGTAATTTTAGTGAATTTTTAGCCGAACCTCTTGAAATTGAAGATTACGTGATCCAGGCTATGCAAAACACGAGTCCAACGAAATGGCACCTGGCTCACGTAAGTTGGTTCTATGAGACGTTCGTTTTGGAAAAGGCCAATCCAAACTTCGAATCGCTTCATCCCCAGTATTCCTATATTTTTAACTCGTATTATTTGCAAACCGGGGAACCCCACACCCGTTCCAAGCGAGGCCTGCTTTCGCGTCCCACTGTACAACAGGTGTACGATTATCGCAAATATGTCAACGAGCAGATTCTTAATTTTATAGAACAGGCCAACGAAAAGGACCTTGCCGAATTTGGTCCTGTTATAGAGATAGGGAATCACCATGAGCAGCAGCACCAAGAGCTTATGATTACGGATTTCAAATACATGTTTGCCCAAAATCCGCTGGCTCCGGTCTACCGTGAGCTCGATTTATCGGGCGGTTCTGAGCCCGATGCCCTGAACTGGATCCCTTTCAAGGAAGGCATCTATAAGATTGGTAACAAAGGCAATGAATATACCTATGATAACGAGCATCCGCGGCATCGTAAATTCCTGGAGTCGTTTGAACTGGCGGATCGGTTGATAACCAATGGAGAATTTATGGAGTTTATGGAGGATGATGGGTACAATCGTTCCGAGCTGTGGCTGGATGACGGTTGGGCAACGGTTAACGAGCACGATTGGGATTCCCCGCTCTATTGGCAAAGCCGCGATGGCGGATGGTATTACTACACGCTGGGCGGGCTGAAGAAAGTAAATCCCCACGAACCGGTAACGCACCTTAGCTATTATGAGGCAGATGCCTTTGCCCGGTGGGCCGGAGCGCGGCTGCCCTACGAAGCTGAATGGGAAGTAGCCGCCGGTGATAAGCCGTACAAAGGAAACTTTGTGGAACAGCAACGTTATCATCCTCGTCCGCTGGAAAAATCCGGCAATGGACTTAAACAGATGTTTGGGGATGTATGGGAGTGGACGCAAAGTGCTTATGAGCCTTATCCGGGATACAAACCTTTGCCCGGCGCCTTGGGAGAATATAATGGCAAATTTATGTGCAGCCAATATGTATTGCGCGGGGGATCCTGTGCTACTTCTGAGACGCATATTAGAAAGACATATCGCAATTTCTTTTATCCTGATGCCCGCTGGCAGTACAACGGCATCCGACTAGCCCGAACCGTTTAGTTATAACTTATGGATAACCAGATTACGGTAAGCCGGCAGGCAATGCTGGATGAAGTATTAGAGGGACTGCATCAGACGAAAAAGTATTTGCCCAGCAAATTTTTTTATGATGAGCGAGGGTCCGAGCTTTTTGAACAGATAACACGGCTGGATGAATACTATCCCACACGGACCGAAAAAAACATTCTCGAAAATAATATTGATGAAATAGCCAATTACATCGGTCCTGATGCGATGCTCGTTGAGCTGGGAAGCGGCAGCAGCCGAAAGACCCGTTTGTTGCTCAATCGCCTGTCCCTAAAGGCATACATTCCCGTTGATATTTCTGAGGAATATCTGCTGAAAGTAGTCAATCAGCTTCGCAGGGATTATCCCAGGATATCGATTATCCCGGTATTTGCCGATTATACCTCTCATTTTAAGCTGCCCACAATGGGAGGTGATTATCAGAAACAGGTTGTATTTTTCCCGGGTTCAACGATCGGGAATTTCCGTCCCGAAAGGGCCCGCTCATTTTTGGAAATCATCGCTTCCATAACCGACGACCATTCAGGTATGCTAATCGGGGTTGATCTGAAAAAAGACAAGGCAGTCCTGGAGGCGGCCTATAACGATGAGCAGGGCATAACAGCAGATTTCAATAAAAATATGTTGGTTCGTCTTAACCGCGAGCTTGAGGCCAATTTTGATGTAGAAAAATTCAGGCATCGGGCTTTTTATAATGAAGATGAAGGGCGTATCGAGATGCATCTCGTCTCAACGGAAAAGCAACAGGTACATATTGACGGTGAGGATATTTATTTAGAAGAGGAAGAATCCATCCATACCGAAAATTCGTATAAATATTCCCTGGAAGATTTCCAGGCATTGGTCAGCGACTGGTACTCTGTTAAAAAAGTCTGGACTGATGAAAAGGATTACTTTTCTTTACAGTATTTAAGTAAGAAGTGATATCCCGAATGAAATTTTTCCGTATACATACCGATGACGGTCCCCCTTCCTTTTGGAAGGCAGCTGTATTGGCCATACTTATTTTACTCGTGGTCGGATCATTCTTCCTGCAAATCACCCTCGGCGTTTGCCCTGTCCCATAAATCAGATTCCCTCGCTGCTGGATATTGGATCCGGGTTCTGCGTTTATCTCTTCTTGAGGAAGTGCCGTATGAGGGAGTGGGATTGATACGTTATAGCCCTCTCGAAACAAAGGATCTGCTCCACTGTTCAACATCATTTGCAAAAGACGTTCATAAAATGGTAGTATACCCCATATTCAAATAACCCAAACACCGCCTATGATTACACTTGAAAATGTTACCAAGGTTTTTGGCAGCACAACGGCGGTGGATGAGATTTCTTTTAAGGTTGAGAAGGGAGAAACATTCGGACTTGTCGGCACCAGCGGTTGCGGTAAGACGACCACGCTTCGTATGATCAACCGGCTGATAGAGCCGACTTCAGGTTCAATAGCCATTGATGGAAAGAAAACGACCGCGCAAAATCCTGAGGAATTGCGCCGGCAAATCGGTTACGTCATTCAAAACGTGGGACTCTTCCCTCACTATTCGGTGCAGGAAAACATTGCGACCGTCCCCGGGCTGCTCAACTGGGAAACCCAACGCATTCAGTCCCGCAGTGAGGAATTATTGCAGCTTGTGGGTTTGGATCCCGAGACCTATGCCGACCGTGAACCTTCATCTCTTAGCGGGGGGCAACAACAGCGAGTGGGATTGGCGCGAGCCTTGGCCGCAGATCCGCCGATTATCCTGATGGACGAACCCTTCGGGGCCCTGGATCCCATCACTAAGCAGCAGATACGAGAAGAAGTCGGGCAGTTGCTGGAACAAATTCACAAAACCATTGTATTGGTGACTCACGATGTTTTTGAGGCTTTTGAGATGTGCGACCGTCTTTGCCTGCTGGATCAGGGAAAAATACAACAGATCGGAACGCCCAAAGAGTTGCTATTTCAGCCTGCCAATGATTTTGTGGAATCGTTCTTCGCTTCCAATCGCTTTCAGCTTGAGCTGATGAGTATTACGCTGCATGATATTTTGAAATCAGCGGAAGAAGAAATGGAATTGTACTGGAGTCCCCCGTTGCGCGACAAAAAAGAACGGATTGATTCCCGGGAATCATTATACGTCATTCTGGAAGAGATTGAGAAAGCAAAAGAACAAAATCCCGTGATCATTCAGCGGATAAATGGACGGGTAAGAGAATCACTTGGTTTTTCCGCATTGTTAAACCGTTTTCAGCAGTACAAATTACAGATGAAATCCGGGGGGCGACATGTTTGATTTCTGGCATTTCATCATCTCCAATCAAAGCGAACTTCTCAATCAGACCGTCCAGCACATCGGGCTGACTTTTATATCATTGTTGATTGCTGTAATCATCGGTATCCCGCTGGGATTGCTTGCCACGCGATACGAGAAAATATCAAGCCCCCTTCTTGGAGCTGTCGGAGTTATCCAAACCATCCCCAGCATTGCACTGTTGGGATTTATGCTGCCATTGTTGGGAATCGGTGTCATACCGGCAATCGTTGCCCTTTTCCTGTATGCACTCCTCCCCATCGTACGGAATACCTATTCCGGCATCAGTGAAGTGGACGAGTCGGTTGTAGAAGCGGCGCGCGGGATGGGTATGACAAGCGGACAAATTTTACGGAAAGTGGAGCTGCCGCTGGCCATGCCGGTGATTTTTGCCGGGGTGCGAACGGCTACCGTTATCAATGTGGGGGTGGCGACCCTCTGTGCGCTTATCGGAGCGGGCGGACTCGGCGAATTTATTTTTCGGGGCATTGCCCTGAACAACGCAGTGATGATCATGGCCGGCGCGTTGCCCGCGGCTTTATTGGCTTTGGGATTTGATTTCGTCCTCGGTTTTTTTGAGCGTAACTTTTCTGACTTGGTAAAGCCGCTAAGCTACGGGCTGGTCGGAGTGCTTATCTTTGTATCATTTTATGCTCTTTCGTCGGTGTTTGCAAAGTCCCCATTTAAAATGGGAGTACCGTCCGAGTTTTTGGAACGAGCCGATGGATACCGGGGGCTTACCAGGCATTATGATTTGGGGGAGGTGCCTACCATAGAGATGAATGCATCCTTAATGTATAATGCCTTGAAAAATGGCAAGGTGGATGTTATTGTCGGGTATTCTACTGACGGACGCATTAAAGCTTATGATTTGAAAGTGCTCAAAGATGACAAGCATTATTTTCCGCCATACCAGTGCGCTCCCATCCTAAAACAGCGTTTTGCCACCGAACATCCCGAAGTCGTCAAAGCCATTAATAAGCTGGCGGGTTTGATTGATACCCAGACGATGACCGAACTCAACAGCAGGGTAGATTACCAACAAAAAGATGAGGCCGAAGTGGCACGGGATTTTTTGCGAAACCACGGTTTTAAAACCGATATTACCCGGCAGGGTACGCCGGACATGTTAATTGGCGGTAAACTGCAGACCGAACAGTTCATCATGGGCCAGATGTACCGCATGCTCATCGAAAATTATACCAATTTGGATGTCGGACTGAAACTCGGCCTGGCCGGAACGCAGATTGTCTTCCGTGCTCTGAATAACGATGAGATTCAAATGTATCCCGAGTATACGGGTACGGGGCTGCATGTGCTGCTGGATACCGATAAAACCGTTTCCGATAGTCTGGGCAACGACCCGCAGGCCGTATATAATTATGTGAATCATCACATGCTGAAGCAATTTGGTATCCGCTGGCTAAAACCGCTGGGTTTTGAAAATACCTACGCCCTGATCATGCGCCGCAAACAAGCGGAAAAGTTGGGCATCGATACCATCAGTGATTTGGTTGATTATCTGAAACACAATTAACGATGAAATGGGGAAAAGACTACGAGCCCCTGAGTAGCTCCCTCAAAATTTTTCTGAAGGCGTTGACCCACCCTAAATCTCTCCCTATCCCGAAATCCGAAGATAAGGAGGGACTTGATTTTAATTTTCTTTTAGATTCCTCGTTGTGCTCCCCGGAATGATCATATAAACCTGCTATGTTCAAGTCTCATTCTTATGAAATAGTCATTTTGAGTGTTAGCGAGAAATCTTTTGTGGATAGGGTAGAGTGATGGCATAGCCGTTGGGGTTTTGGGTCGGCTACTGGCAAGTCTGAAAAGTAATTTGTTTGTGTAATGTAAACACGACACAGTCATCCCAAAACCGCGGCATAAGGAGGGATATGATCATGGATCAAGGAAAAAATTCTCCTTCCTTGTTCGCCTGCCAGTTGACAGGGAAGGAGACAGAGGATGGGTCCGCAAAGGGCGAACAAAACGAAATGAATCTAATCTCCTTTTTCTTAGGAGCTCCCCCAAAATTTCCTGAATGCGTTGGACTGTTAGGTAACTCTTAGCGTGATTTATTTTTGCCGGTATGCCGTGTGGCATTCATCTTGTTGAATGGAATAGGCCGGCTGCAAAACTTTTAGCAAATGCAGGACCCATCCTAAATCCCTCCCTATCCCGAAATCCGCGGAATAAGGAGGGACTTGATTTTAATTTTCTTTGGGATTCTTCGTCGCTCCCCCGGAATGATCATATAAACCTGCTGCGTTCAAGCCTCACTCTTATGAAGCAGTCATTTCGAGTGTTAGCGAGAAATCTTTTGTGGATAGGGTAGAATGATGGCATAGCAGTCGGAGTTTTGGGCTGGCTACCGCCAAATCTGGGAAGTGATTTGTTTGTGTAATGTAAACACGACACAATTATCCCGAAACCGCGGCATAAGGAGGGACATGATCACGGATCATGGAAAAAATTAATCAAAAAGTTTTCCTTCCTTGTCCGTTTGCCGGCTGACAGGGAAGGAGTCAGAGGATGGGTCCGCTGGAATTAACCCTCGACTTTATCCAAAACCTCCCGGGCCCTTTTTCGTCCAAGATCCAACATCTCACGCACTCGCTGGTTGCTGAAGTCCAGTCCATCTCCAAGCGATGCCTTCGGATCAATGATGATCGGTTTAATATATTTGTAGGGCATCCCGTCCGATTTAGTTAATGTAAGATTTTCTGCTTCCGCCTGTTTGGCAAGGCGATTAATAGCAAGAAAACGATCGATATCTCCGTGAAAAATCTCGTCCAGCATGATATTGATCGACCGGAAGGCAATATCCAGGATATCACGGAGTTCTTTAGCGGCGGGTTCCTTGTCCACCGGCTGAGTGGGGACGATAATGACGCGATCCGGCTCGTAGGGTAACACTTCCTTAATGGGCGAAATGTTACGCAATCCGCCATCCACATCAGTGCTGTCGTCAATATGAACCGGATTAAAATAAACCGGGATGGCCGTTGAAGCCAATACACGATTCAAATCAGATTGATCGATAACATGCCCGTCAGACTGACGAATTACAGCCTGAATATATTTCCCGCTCTCCAGCTGCACATAGCCAAAATGAAAGGGTATGCTGATGCTGCGATTAATCAGATGTTGCTGCATAAGTTGCTTCAGCGGCATGTGATTGTATCGGGAAACCGGCGGGGCTCCGATTCCAATTTTATAAGTGAGATACTGCCGAGCCAAACTAACCAGGGAATGTTTCCGCAATACCTGGCCCGGAGTAATATTCTGCCACACCTTAATCAGTTCACCCAGTTGGTCGGTGGCCAGCATAGCCCCATTTAATGATCCCACGCTGACTCCACTGATAGCCTCGTAGGTAAAACCGGCTTCTGAAAGCACTTCAAGCACTCCGGCCTGGTAGGCACCCTTGGATCCGCCGCCCGAAAGCACTAGAGCGGTTGTTTGTTTACCGTCATGTTTTGGGGTATTGGTTGCCATGGCACTCCCTTTTTATGCTCTTCGAATATAGGCACTACTTTTAAAGATCACTTGAACACCCTTAATGTTACAGAATATACCGCTAAGCAAGATAAGGCTTGTTAATCATTATATGAATAAAGAAGTCATCCGATCACAATAACGGCTCTCAAGCTCGATACTCGTTGGATTTTAAAAAAGTGACGATTCCCCGGATAACGCTTGAGATTTCAGGTTGCTTACCTCCTCGGAATGACCGGAGGTGTGCCCTGGCCAACTTATCCAAAAGTTTTAGCCTTATTGTGTTTTTAACCTTTTGTCGGTCTGGGAGCAGCTGCCTGACAGCTATGTTCATTCAATACGATAAAATATTCTCCAGCTCCCGGTTCTGATAATAGTGTCGCCCCCTGATTTGCCGCTTTTCCAGTACTCCCATATCCGCCAATTCATTCAGGTAACTACGTGCTGTATTCTCGGCATATATTCCTGCTTCCGTCAGGTGCTTAACTTTCGTAAACGGCTGGGTAAAAATTGCATCAATAAGTTGGTCCGGCCGCTGAAATTTCTTTTCCGATTCCACAGCCTGCAGTACAGCCTCTTTGGCTTCCAGCAAATCATTCACTTTTTGATATGTAAGTCGGGCCGTAGATTCCACGGCACGCAGCATATAGAGCAGCCAGCTCTTCCAATCCCCCCGCTGCGAGACCCCGGCCAGGGTATCGTAATATTCCTGCTTATGCTCGATGATATATCGGCTTAAATACAAAATGGGCAGCTCCAGCAATCCTTTGTAGGTGATATAATGGATATTGAGGATGCGTCCCGCACGCCCGTTACCGTCGCGGAAAGGATGAATGGCCTCGAACTGGAAATGAGCGATGGCCATTTTCAGCAGCGGCTCTTCGGGTAGAATGGCATCATCATTCAGGAATTCCACAAGGTTTGCAAGCTTATCTTCCAGCACATTCTTTCCTTTTGGCGGCGTGTAGATTCGCTTGCCTGCATTCGGTCCGCTGCCACCCTGGCGAATATACGTTTGTGCAAAAGGAGGGCGGATACCATCCCGACTCTCCTTGATTTCCCGGTAGAGGTTTACAAAATATTCAATATCAAACCGTCCCTTTTCCTGTAGATATTCGAAACCTTCCCAAACCGCCTCCCGGTAACGCAGTACCTCTTTTGTAGAAGCCGAAACCGTATCATCAAACTTATCATCACTGAAGGCCTGGTAAAGATCGTCTTCGGTGGTAAACACATTTTCGATAGCGCTCGAATCCTTCGCTTCCTGCAGGGTAATACTATTAATCAGTAAGGCTTGGTTGGGGATGGCCACACTTCGACCCGCCAACAGGGCCAGAGCCTCTTTGGCTTTCCCCAACTGCTCATAAATTTCAACGTCCTTATACAATTGCTCATCGATTGGGAGCTCCGGCAGTTCATTCCATGGCACATTGCGATCGGGATTTACTCGGTATAGCATCTTTTGCGGCATTAAAAAAGGTATTTTTTAAGGTTTGTCAGGGATTCTGACCTCAATCTATGGGTTTTGTTCCAAACAAACATCAAAAAATAAGAATTTTAATGTTTAGTTTGATTTTTGACCTTAAAGATCAGGTGTGATGGTGAAGCATACCTCAAAATGCGGATGTCCCGTAGTATTTAGGAAATGCGGGACCCACCCTAAATCCCTCCCTATCCCGAAATCTGCGGGATAAGGAGGGACTTGATTTTAA